>Ga0256840_1002507_pt1 | contig 16043 bp, 11 predicted proteins | sample 355202metaG_FD_185969 | JGI IMG/M metagenome (GOLD analysis project Ga0256840, IMG submission 185969) | Hydrothermal vent microbial communities from Mid Atlantic Ridge, Atlantic Ocean - 355-202 | ecosystem: Environmental > Aquatic > Marine > Hydrothermal vents | place: Atlantic Ocean: Mid... | reverse complement strand
AAAACAGGTGAACAACATTACGATATCATTTCGGCGTTTATAAAATCGATTAGAGGTTCTGATGTTAATGCTGCTTTGTACTGGTTAGCAAGAATGATTGATGGCGGTGAAGATGTTAAATTTATTGCAAGAAGATTGCTTATTTTATCGTCCGAAGATATCGGTAATGCTAATCCAACAGCTTTAATTATGGCAAATAATACATTTCAAGCTGTGTCCGTTATTGGCAATCCAGAATCTCGAATTTTACTATCGCAATGTGTCGTTTATTTAGCAAATTCGGCTAAAAGCAATTCGTCTTATATTGCTATAGATAAAGCATTACAAATGGTAAAAGATACTGGTAATTTATCCGTTCCGTTACATTTAAGAAATGCACCAACCAAATTAATGAAAGATTTAGGCTATGGTACAAATTATAAATATTCGCACAATTATGAAAACGGATTTGTAAAACAAGAATTTTTACCAGACGAAATTGCAAACACAAAAATTTATGAGCCAAGTAACAATCAACGAGAAAATAAATTTCGAGAAATTTTACAGCAACGCTGGAAAGGAAAATACGGGTATTGATATAAATAAAAAAAGCTTACTTACTTTTAAATTGTAACTTTGTTTTACTAAAAGAAATGCATGAAAAATAAAAATCTATTTTGGAGTATATTACTGCTATTGTTTTTTCAATATCACAACATACAATCACAATGCGAAGTGTTAGAAACTGTTATTATTTGTGATATGACAGTTATAGATTATGATACTGATGGCAGTATGGATGGAATTATTAATCTGTACGATGCTTATAATGCAATTACTGGCGTCACACCAATTCCAAATACTACAGGTGCTTGGTTTGACCCAAATTATAATTTTGCATTAGATGAAGCATCTGGTAATTTGCGCCTTTGGGATTTAAACAATTCATCAGTTCAAAATGCCACATATCAATTTCAATTATTTGATCCAACCTCAACATGTGCTAATAATTTATTAGTAACTTTAAATGTAGTTTTAGGTCCTTTTTCAGGTTTTGCCGTACCAACAACTGGCGATAATCATGTAAATGTAGAAATTTGCGACACACCTGATTTATTTGGTTGTAGTACTGAAACTCATTTTGATTTATTTCAAACATTTTTATCTACACCAAGTCCACATACAAATGGTACTTGGTCGTACGAAGGCACAAGTAGTAATTTTATTGAAATAGAAGACAATCGGTTTTTAAAAGTGAATATACCATATCAAGCAGGAATTCCGTTAGTAGACGAAGAAGTTTTTGAATTGGTTTATAAAGTACCTGGTATTTCACCATGTGTTGTAGAAAGAGAGACTACAGTAAAAGTATCTGTTATTCGTGGTGTTTTTTCTGGCATAGCAAACCATATAAATATTTGTGAATCGGCTATTGTAAATGGAGATTTTGATAACGATATTAATTTATTAGATGATGATTACTTGGTTAATGAAGATATTGAAGGTATTTGGTTAATTGCTAATGACACAACTGATCAACTGTCAGATCCTTTAGATTCTTTTGTGAACATATCAGAAATTTACGATGCTATTTTAACAAATAACCCAAGGTTTGGAGTTAATGAATTTATGTATACCTATTTTGTAAATAGTCGTCCATCTGTATGTTTTAACTCAGAAAGCACCATTGTTTTTCGTATATTTGAATCAATAAAACCATTTGAGCAAGAATCGCCAGCCGAATTTTGTGTAGGACATAATAATCCATCAAGTTTAAATTTATACGATTTTATTACTTTTTCGAACGAAAACAATACAACTTATGATTATCCAAATGAAGAATGTACCAATTGGACATTTGTTTCAGGCCCATCAGATTTAGGTTTGGTTACAAATCCAAGTCCTATTTGCTATATAGAAGAAGGTTCAATGTATACAGCACAAGGCACAATAGATTTTTCAAACATTACAAATGCCGATATTGGAACTTATGTATTTGAATACACAGTGTCAAACGAATATTTTTATGAAATTAATGGTTCTGAACATGGAGGAACTACACATCTACCTTTACCTGAAATTATTTATGATACTCCTAACGGATGTCATTATAATATAAATTACAACCATCCATGTGATGAATATACTGCACAAGTAACCTTAATAATTCATCCGTATAATTATCCAGGCGAAGACACTTTAGATTTAGAATTTTGCGAGTCTGATATGTCAAATCCAATTAATTTATTTACACTTTTAGAAACGAACGGAACAGATACTATTTATCAAGGTGTAGATGCAGATTGGATTGATTTAGATACAGGCAATGTAATTAATAATCCATATACAATTCCTGAAATAAACGGCGAGCAAACATTTCATTTTCAATATAGTATTACAGCAAATGACTGTTTTGAAACAGCTAATTTAACATTTACCTTATTTGAACAATACCAAGCTGGTGGCAATGCAGTAAAAAATATTTGTATTGAAGATAGTAGTTTTGAATTGTTTGATGAGCTTATAGGAAATCCAGATGATAATGGTTCTTGGTCTGGTCCAAATGGGTTTTCATCATTAAATAATTTAGTAAATTTTGATCCCGCAACATTTGAAACTGGCGATTATATTTATTCAGTACCTAACAATGCATTATGCGAAACGCAATCTGCAACAATTACTGTAAATATTATTTCACCTTCAGTTGCAGGAGATAATGTAGAAGAAAATGTATGTAAAATAGATAACGAAATAGATTTAAATAATTTGTTAGATGTAAATGCTGATTTAGGCGGAATCTTTATTGATTTAGATAACACCAATGCTTTAAACGGAAGTATGGTAAATTTAACACAGCTTTTAAATAGTAGTTATAGTTTTCAATACGATGTACAATTAAATGCTTTGTGTTCTGTTTCCAGTTCTATCATTACTATAATTGTAAATGAAGTAGATTCGCCAATAGTAAGCGATCAAGTTTTTTGTATAGGTTACGGAGCAACAATTAGCGATATAGAAATCAATTCTTCTCAAAATGATTATAATTGGTATGATAATATTGATGATGAGCTTACTTTGTTGTCAGATTTAATTTTAAGTAATGATGAAGATTATTATGTTGCTGCAGTTAATGAAAATGATTGTGAATCAGAAAGAGTACAAGTAAATGTAACATTAATTCCTTTTGGTCAAGATGGTTGTATTAGCTGTATTAATGACGGAGTTTCAGCGAATAATGATAGTGAAAATGATGACTTAGGTCTTTGTGGTTTGCCCAATATTTTTCCGAATTTTGAAATAAAAATATTTAACAGGTATGGAAATGTAATTTATACAGGCAATAAAAATTCAGCATTGTTTAACGGTACATCTAATGTAGCGTTGACTTTAGGAGATCAAGTGCCAGCAGGAGTTTATTTTTATATTTTTTATCCAAATAACGGAAGCAGCAAACCTTTTCAAGGAGATTTTTATTTAAGTAGGTAATTTAGTTATGAAAAAAAATATGAAAATTAATTTAGTTGTAATTGTTTTGCTAATAGGCTTTTTAGCTAAAGCACAACAAAAATCAAATTACACACAATACATGTATAATATGAGTGTGGTAAACCCAGCTTATATGATTAATGAACCTGGTTTATATCAAATAGGGAGTTTATATCGCTCGCAATGGATTGGTGTAACAGGAGCGCCAATTACAGCAAATATTTTTGCGCACATACCAATAAACAATCAAATTGAGTTTAGTGTAAATTATGTAAACGATAAGATAGGAAGTGATATTAATATTGCAAAAAATATTTTTAATATTGATGCGGCATATAAAATTAAATTAAACCAAGATACAAATCTTGCTTTTGGCTTAAAAATCGGTGTCGATAATTTAACCATAAACGCATCAAATAGTAATATAAGTGGCGATCCACTTTTTGAAGACATTAATAAAAATTATTTTACTGCTGGCGCAGGAGTTTATTTATTTAAAGAAAACTATTACGCAGGACTTTCAGTTCCTAATTTATTACCAAGTAAAATAGCAGCAAATAATAACGGAAGTTTGTATAAAGCAAAACAACACTATTATTTAATTGCTGGTTATGTGTTTGATGTAAATTCATTTAAAATAAAACCCTCAATAGTAGTAAAAGAAGTAGCAGGAACGCCTTTATCTTTTGACGGTTCATTAAACCTACTTTATAATAATCGTTTCGAGTTAGGTGCAGCATATCGCTATAACGAATCCGTTTCTGGTTTGATAGCAATCTATTTAACACCAAGTTTGCGTTTAGGCTATGCTTATGATTACAATACAAATGCTTTGAAAGATTATAATAGTGGTAGTCACGAATTTATGTTATTGTATAAATTTGATTTACTTAGTTTAGGCAAAAAGTATTCATCACCAAGATTTTATTAATTATGATAAAAAAACTTATATATATATCGCTACTGTTAGTTGTGCAATTGTCATTTTCACAATCAAAATCAAGAGCCGATCGTTTTTTTGAAAAAGGAGATTATCTAAATGCTGCCAAGTATTATGAGCTTAAATTAGAAAAAAAACAACTTAAAAAAGACATACAAAACATAGCTATTTGCTATTATAATTTATTTGAATATGATGATGCCAACTATTATCTAAGTGATTTAGTAAAAGGACATTTTGATGATGATGATAAAACATACGATAATGAATTCAATTTTAAATATTACCAAGTACAATCTGCTTTAGGTAATTACGAAAAAGGTTTGGATTATTTAAAGTTGTATCGAGAAAATAATGGAAAATCATTAAATAAAGAATTAGCTATTGAGGTAATTGAAACAATAAAATTAAAAAACCCTGATTATCTTATTAAAGAATTTCCGCTTAATACAGAAGTCTCTGATTTTGGAGCAGTCAAATTTAAAGATAGTGTTTATTTTGTTTCCGACAGAGATAAAAAACTATTTAGTAAATCATATAAATGGACACATAGAAGCTTCTTAGATATTTATTCAGTAAAAATTTCAGATAAATTAGTCGCCTTAGATAATGCTAAAAAATTACCAAAAACCATTAACTCTAAATTACATGAAGGTAATTTTTGTTTCTCTAAAGACGGAAAAACAATGTATGTTTCTCGAAGTAATTCTGTAAAAGGAAAAAATAAATTCAACAAAGAACACAATAACGATATACACTTATATAAATCGGTTAAAACAGATGGTAAATGGTCAACATTAGAAAAACTACCGTTTAATAAAAACGGATTTTCATACCAACATCCAGCACTTAGCCCTAAAGGAGATAAATTATATTTTTCTTCCAATCAAGATGGCGGTTTTGGTAGTTTTGATTTGTACTATGTCGTTATTAAAATTGATGGTTTTGGAGAACCTATAAACCTTGGAGAAACAATAAACACCAAAAACAGAGAACATTTTCCGTTTATTTCGGATAAAGGTAATTTGTTTTTCTCTTCAAATGGTCATTTTGGTTTGGGAATGTTAGATAATTTTGTGTCAGAAAAAATAAAAGGCAAATTTACTAAACCTATTAACTTAGGAGTTCCAATCAACTCGAAATACGACGATTTTAATTTAAACTACTACAACGAAAAAAACGGTTTTTTTGCAACAAATAGAAATGAAAATAATGACAATATTTTTTCGTTTAAACAAATAGGCGAAATCTTTATACGTGAGTATATCAATACTTTTGAAATAAGAGATGATATTTCAAAAAAGCTGATTGCTAATTGTAATGTTGTATTGTTAGATAAAGATGGACAAGAAATTTATAACAATAAATTAGGTGTTACTGCAAGTTTTAACAGTAATTTGTTGCCATCAAGCTATTCTTTAAAAGTAAGCTGTAATACTTATAAAGACAAGAAACAAGTTTTTAAGGTTATTGAAAAACAACATCAAAAGCACATAGTGTATTTAAACAAGCTTCCGCCAGTTAAAACAGAAGAAGAAATAGCAATAGAAAAGCAAAAAATTAAAAAGGAAAAACAAGAATTGGCACGCATAAAAGCGATAGAGAAAGAAAAAAAGGACAAACAATTAGCCTTAGCTAAATTAAAAAAAGAAGATCCAAGTCGTTTTAAATTATTAACAGATACAAAAGGACCAAAAGTGGTTGAAAAAAACGGAAAATTATTTTTTGAAATTCCACCAATTTATTTTGATTTTGAAATGTGGAATATCCGTAAAGATTCTAAATTAATATTGAACGAATTGGCAAAAAAATTAGAACGTTACCCTAATTTAAACTTAAAAATAAATTCGTATACAGATAGTCGAGGTACTAAAATCTACAATCAAGTATTGTCAGAACGAAGAGCAGAAGCTACACGAAACTATTTGGCACTAGAAACATATATTAATGCACGTAGATTTAAATTTGAAGGCTTTGGCGAATCTAAACCAATTTATCCATGTAAAATACCTTCAAATTGCACAGAAAACGAGCATCAAATTAATAGACGAAGTGAATTTGAAATCATTGAGTATTAAACAACTTTATTATGCAAGAAATAGAACGTAAATTTTTGGTTAAAGGAAATTTTAAAAAAGATGTTATAAGGCAAGAAAAAATAGTACAAGGTTTTTTATCTACAGTTCCAGAACGCACAGTTAGAATTAGAATAAAAGATGATAAAGGCTTTTTAACCATCAAAGGGATTGGTAATACAAGTGGAACAACACGTTTTGAATTTGAAAAAGAAATTAGCCTTTCTGAAGCAAATAGCTTATTAGAAATTTGTGAAGAAGGCGTAATTAATAAAACACGATATATTATTAATGCCAATGATAATTTATTTTTTGAAGTAGATGAATTCTATGGCGACAATAAAGGATTAATTGTAGCTGAAATTGAATTGCCAACCGAAGATACAATTTTTGACAAACCAAATTGGTTGGGCAAAGAAGTAACAGGTAAAAAACGTTATTATAATTCCGAATTAAAAAACAATCCCTTTAAAAATTGGAAATAGATTTAAAATTGTATTTTTTTTCAATATAAGTTATAAATAAATTTATTTTACATCACCAATACTGACACCTTCAAATACAAAACCCTCATAATCAAATGATTATAAGGGTTTTTTGCGGAGAAAGAGGGATTCGAACCCCCGGAGGTGTGACCCTCGCTGGTTTTCAAGACCAGTGCATTCGACCACTCTGCCATTTCTCCAGAATTAGTCTTTGACTAAGCGGTTGCAAATATAAACCCCTTTTTTGATTTGCAAAACTTTTTTATGTGTTTTTTTTAATTAAAAAGTTGAATTTTTAATTGTGCTGCTGTTTATTTTTCGATTGAAAAAATAATTGCTTTAAAAATAGATAGTTATCTTAAACATAAACACCTTTGTCATAAATTATAAAAAAACAAAATCATATTATCAAGTTGTTAGATACATAAAAGTACATTTAAGCTGCTGCAATTATATGTTTTGACTATATAGATATAAAATAATTCAATTACTTAAAAATCCAGATTTTAGCTGGATTTTTTATTTTTACAAGACTACTAAGCAGGCACAGAATGAAAAATAATTTTTTAAAACCATATAAAAACTTATCCAAAGAAATTTGGATATTATCACTTATCACATTAATAAACAGAGCTGGAGCAATGGTCATTCCGTTTTTGTCTTTATATTTAACAAAGTCTTTAGGTTTTACTTTATCTGATGTAGGTACAATAATGACTTTTTACGGATTCGGCTCCTTTTTTGGGACTTGGCTTGGAGGAAAGCTAACCGATCTTATTGGCTACCATAAAGTAATGTATATAAGCTTGTTTTTTGGCAGCCTTCTGTTTTTTATACTTCAATATTTAGAAACTTTCTGGCAATTTGCTTTAGGCATATTTATTTTAATTTTAATAGTAGACTTGTTTAGACCTGCAATGTGGGTTGCAATACAAGATTATAGTACCAATAAAAACAAAACACGATCGGTAACTTTAATTAGATTAGCAATTAATTTAGGTTTTTCTTTTGGTCCAGCCATTGCTGGTTTAATCATTGCGACAATAGGTTATAAGGGTTTATTTTGGGCAGATGCTTTAACCACATTAATAGCAGCAATTTTAATGTATCTCTTATTAACTCAAAAAACAAAATTAGTTCAAAAAACGAAAGAAGAAATTAAAAAACAAACTTCACCATATCGAGATTTTCAATTTATTATATTTTGGTTCGCAATATTTTTAATGGGCGTTTCGTTTGTCCAGTTTATAGAAGTATTACCTCTATTCTATCACGATGTAATCAATTTAGACGAAAAAAGTATAGGTCTTTTATTGGCATTAAACGGATTTATAATTTTCTTAACCGAAATGCCTATCGTAACATATTTAGAAAAAAAACACAATCATATAAAATTAGTTATTTACGGACTTATATTATTCGCTTTGAGCTTTTTAATTTTAAATTTATATCATTCGGTATTTGTAGCTTTCATAGGTATGTTATTGCTAACATTTGGAGAAATTTTTAGTTTTCCGTTTTCAAACACCTATGCAATGGAACGTTCAAAAAAAGGAAATCAAGGTGCTTATATGGCATTTTATGCAATGACATTTTCGGCAGCTTTTATAATTGGTCCCAAATTGGGTATGCATTTAGTTGATAATTTCGGATACGGAACTTTATGGTATTCGGTTACTGCAATTTTAGCGTTATCCATAATATTAATGATTTGGCTAAGTAGCCATATAAAAAATGAGTGATTTTAACTCTAAAAAAATAAAGCAAAAACACATTTAATTTTTTGCTTTATTTATGTAATTTTATTAATGTTTTTTTAACCAAACATTTATTCAATTCAGCTAACCCGAATTATTCATAGGTTTTCGTTATGAAAACTCAAAATACCAATAGAATTTAGAAGCACAGAAGTTTTTTTTAGTGAAAGAAACCTAACGAAGTGATTCACAAACACCTTTAAAAGTAAATAAAAATGAATGAGCTAATTGTAGCTCAATTATAGCAGGCAGTTTGGCTTTGCAATAGAAAATTTGCGAATAATTGAGGTTAATATCAATTACCAACTGTAATTTTTTCTTTTTGCTTGCTCTTTAATAGCATTTATAATTACACTTTCTAATTCATCTTTTGTGCTATTTAATTTTTGTTTAGAAATATACTCTTTACGTTTAGTGTTTACTTTTTGAATTTCCTTTTGAATTGCTATACGTTCCTTTTCTTTTTTATCAACATATTTTTTAATTTCGGTAGTGCTTTTGTTTTGAATATTTTTTGGCAATGTGTTTTTGTCAATTTTAGAATAGTCAAAATTTGCTTCTTTTTTTGCATCTACTAAATCCCACGACGCATTATTATATACTTTAGAACTTTTACTAATAGCTCGAGCAACAACAACTTCTTTATCCATTTTGTATGCATTTTTATCTTGTGTAGATTGAAGACTTAATTTTTTAAAACCATGGCTACCATATCTAACATAAGTTTTGTTTAATTTTTTATTTAACTCAATAATAATATCATCGTATGGTGTTAAAATGTGAACAATCTCTTTATTCTGATTAATAGTTAGGTATTCGCCTTTTCCTAATTCGGCAGCATGTTTCCATTTACCAGATATGCCATTTTGATAGTCACCACAAAATATAGTGTTAACAACAACATCTTTTTCAACCGCATCAGTAATCGCATCTTTATATGAATACGTACCTTGCGTAAAAGCTTCATTGCCTGCAATAAAAATAATATTTAAATCATTATCATTCTTACCCCATTTTAAATCTTTTAAAGAGGAATTAATTACAGCTCCACAAAATTCACTTCCTCCATTTGTGTCTAATGAAAATAAACGTTCTGATATTTCATCTAAATCAGAACTAAAACCAATTACTTGACGAATAAAACCATCACTTTTTTCTAAATCATCATTACCATATTCATAAAGGGCTATTTCTAAGTTTGGTGTTACATGTTCGCATTTTGAATAAGATAATTCGTTAATTATTTTCCATAATTGTGCTTTTGCTTGATCAATTAAACCGTCCATTGAATTACTTGTATCTAATAATAATGCAACTTTAACAGTTGCTTTTTTTGGTTTTTCGTTTATAGCTAATAAACCTGTTGCCTTAGCATGACAATTTGTTAATGTTAAAATTAAAGCTAAAAATAAAATTGTTTTAAGTGTTTTCATGGTTTTTGTTTTAAATTTAAGTCAAAATTATTGCAATTAAAAAGTATAAAAAACTATAAATGAGTCATTACCCATTTTGAATGAGTAAAAGCCTCTTTTGAATGAGTTAACTAAATAAATCAACCTTATTACCATACTAAAACCATTGAATTTAAAGATGGTAGTTTTTTAAAAACCTTTAAAAGTTGTAGCTTTGCTTTGAAATTAAAAAAATGAAACTAAAAAAGAATTTGATGTTTTTGCTTATTGTGTTGGTGTCTATTATTGGATATTCACAACAAAAAAAGTCAATGCAAGAATATCATATTTACACCGATTTTATTGAAGATGAATCAGGTAATCGGTTGCAAGGAGTAACAGTTAGAGTTATTGGTGGTGATAGTGATCAAACCGATAATAATGGTACTTTTTCTATTAGAGTGCATTATGGAGATCGTATTGAAGTATTATTGAATAATAAAAAGATTGATTCGTATATTTATAACGGAAAAGAAGATTATGTAATAAATGATTACAACAATGTTATTTCGACAAAATCAAAATTGGGCTTATCTTATGAAAAAGCTTTAGACTCTGCTAAATACTATTCCAAAAAAGAAGCGTTAAAGAGTATTCCGTTTGTTGAAATTGCTTTAAAAAACACATCAAATAAAAAAAAGGAAGCAAAAGCATTTGAAGTTTTAGCTGATGCGTTTTATAAACTAAAACAATACGATTTAGCGCAAAGTAATTATTTAACAGTTTACGAAACGTTTTCAAAATCAATACCTTTACAACTAAAAATAGCAAAAGTTTATTATAAAAATTCACATTTTTTAAAAGCAGCTAATTTTTACAACAAAGTATATTTAAATAAAAAAGCCACTCCAATTCAGCAAATAAACGCATTAGAAGGCTTGGCATCTTTAGCAAAACGAGATGATAAAAACACACTTGCAATTAGTAATTTGAACAAGGCTTTAAAAATTGCAGAAACACATTTAGTAACACCAAAAATAACTAGGCTAAACACTAAATTAGCTGAAGTTTTAAGTGGCAATGCAAATAAATCTAATTTCTATATAGATAAATCTATAGTTTCGGCTAAAAAAGAAAGTAAAAAAAAGATTATTTCACAAACAAACAAAGTGGCTGATTTTTACGGAAAGCAAAATGAGATAGAGCAAGAAATAGTATATAGAAAACAAACATTAAAAAGTTTTGAAGACGATAATGTTTCAGAAATCAAAATAGCTGAAAATGAAATTTTAAACAAATCAAAAGTAAAATACGATATTGGAAAAGCTTTAGTAAAGCAAAAAAAATACAAAGAAGCAATTACATATTTGTCTGAAAGCGCAGATGAGGCGAAAACAGGAAATAATATTGAAATTGAAAAAGATGCAGTTAGAGGTTTATCAGAAGTTTATGCTGTAATTGGCGATGATAAAAAAGCAATTTCAAATTACAATAGGTTGTCTAAATTAGTAGATTTTTCATTTAAAAATAAAGAGCAAGAAATTAAAAGAGCCATTGCAATAAGTAAAGACATTGCTAATAAACAAAATAGAATTTTAAGTTTAGAAACAAATAAAGCACTTACGGCAAGTAAATATAAATTATCAGTATCAGATAACAAGCGTCAAAAAACAATAATTTATTCTTTGATTGTTGGTGTTTTATTGTTGCTACTTACTTTGTTTTATATGTTTAAAAGTAACAAGCAAAGAAAGTTGAATAATAATTTATTAGCATTAAAATCACTAAGAAGTCAAATGAATCCTCATTTTATTTTTAATGCATTAAACTCGGTTAATAGTTATATCTCAAACAATGATGAACGCAAGGCAAATCGGTTTTTAACCGATTTTTCTTCCTTAATGCGAAGTGTTTTAGAAAACTCTGAAAGTGATTTTATTCCTTTAGAAAAGGAAATAGAATTACTTAATTTGTACTTAAAATTAGAACATTCAAGGTTTGAAGATAAATTTGATTATCAATTTAATATCGATACCAATATAAATATTAGCGATTTTGAAATTCCACCAATGCTATTACAGCCTTATGTTGAAAATGCTATTTGGCATGGTTTACGCTATAAAAAAGAAAAGGGATTGTTGCAAATCACTATGCGTCAAAAAGACAATGAAACTTTAGAAGTTGTTATTTCTGACAATGGTATTGGTAGAGAAAAATCAAAAGCATTAAAATCTACAAATCAGCAAAAAAGCAAATCGAAAGGCATGCAAAATATTAAGCAGCGAGTTACAATATTAAACGAGATGTATAAAGATAAAATAGCTGTGTTAATTAGTGATTTATTAGAAAACAAAACAGGAACGAAAGTAATTTTAACCCTAAAAAAGGATTAAAATTACAGTGAATCTTTTAAAAGCTTATTGAATAACTTTACCTTGATCTAATTTTACCAGTTCAAACAATTCATCATAACCAATAAAAAGCCCTTTTACTTTTATAACAGTTCCTTTTTTTAATTGGCTTGTGTTCTCTAATTGGCAAAAAACTTTATTGTCTATTGTTATTCCGTTATCTTCAACTTCGGAAATTTTACCTTCAATAGCAATGATTTTATCTGTGTATTTTTTTTCAGCATCGCTCATATTTGAATTAAATTCAGCTAAAAAAGCATCAGTTTTTAAGCTAATATCAGCTTTTGAAGCTCGAATATCTTTTGGTGGAGCCATTACATAATTAAAACCCAAATAACCAATAACTAATAATAATACCAAGCCAATAATAATTTTTTTCTTCATAATAAGTATTTAATGTTTATAAATTAATAGACGTTTCCTTTGTAGATTCCTTTCAATAAGAGGCATCACATTTTCCAAAATAAAAAAAAATAAAGTTATCTTGTTTGTATTTAAGGCTTTGTAAATATATATATATATTTAAATAATTTAATTATTTTGTAAGAGATGAGTTTTTTGTTCGTCTACATAATTGAGAAATAATTAAAACCAATTAAAATTTAAAAATATTAAAATTATGAAATCTAAATTAACATTATTATTCGCATTATTAGTTACATTAATAGCAACTGCACAAGTAAGTACAAAAACAGGAACACTTAAATTTGAAGCTTCAACCGATAATTTTGAACCAGTAGCAGCAACAAACAATGCTACAAGTGCCATTTTAAAAGAAGACGGAAGCATTGTTGTTTTATCATTAATTAAAGGCTTTCAGTTTAAAAAAGACTTAATGCAAAAACACTTTAATTCAAGTAAATGGGTTGACTCTAAAAAATTTCCAAAAACTAAATTTGTAGGTAAAGTTACAGGTCTTGATTTGTCAACTTTATCAGATAAAGCAGCAACATATAAAATTAATGGAAAATTAACTTTTCATGGTGTAACTAATGATGTTGCAACAACTGCAACAATTAGTAAAGTTGATGAAGCCGTAAAATTGATAGCAAGTTTTTCAGTAGAAGTTGCCGATTACGGTATTAATGTTAAAAGTAAGTTAGAAGCAAAAATTGCAAAAACAGTAAATATTGAGGTTGATTTAACATTAAAATAAAGGGTTATCAATTCATTGTAAAAATTGATATTGCAAAGAAAAGTATTCCGTTTTTAGGAGTGCTTTTTTTTATTTAATTTTATCGACAATTAAAATAACAATTTAAAGAATGAAAAATATAATAATTTCAGGAGCAAGTCGAGGAATTGGTTTTGCATTAGTCGAATATTTTGCTACTAAAAATTACAATGTTCTTGCTTTATCAAGAAACACAACTACATTAAAACATTTTAACAATCATGTTAAAGTCTTAAAAGTTGATATTACAGATAAAAATGATTTACAAAAAGTAAATGCATTCATTTTAAATTCTTGGAAAAAAGTAGATATTCTAATTAATAATGCAGGAAAATTAGTAAACAAACCTTTTGAAGAAACAAATTATCAAGATTTTTTAGCCGTTTACAAAGTGAACGTCTTTGCTGTGGCAGAACTAACTAAACTATGTTTGCCATATATGAATAAAAATTCACACGTTATTGCTATAAGTAGTATGGGCGGAATTCAAGGTTCAATTAAATTTGCAGGCTTATCTGCTTACAGTTCTTCAAAAGGAGCTGTTATAACACTTTTTGAATTACTTGCCGAAGAGTACAAAGAAAAAGGAATTGCTTTTAATACCTTAGCACTTGGCGCAGTACAAACAGAAATGTTATCAGAAGCTTTTCCAGAATATAAAGCACCAACAACAGCTACCGAAATGGCTAACTACATTGCAAATTTTGCTTTAACAGGTAATAAAATGTATAATGGCAAAGTGTTACAAGTATCAAACTCAACACCATAATTTTTAAATACTAAATGTAAATTTAATAAAAACCCTTTCAATGTTAATATTGAAAGGGTTAATTTATAGTATTAACCTGAGTTCGAACTAAACTTTGATTGCAAATTTAGGTCGAACTTAGGTTATTAAGTAGTCTTTGTTAAATAAATTGAGACACTTTAAAATCTTATATGAAAATTATATTCTTTTCATTTGTTCTTTAAGTTGCTTAATTTGATCTTTAAACATACCGTGTTTGTCGTTCTTTTTCACATCTGCAATTAGCATTTGTGCCTCTCGCTTTCTTCGTTTTGTCATTGCAATACCAGCTAATTGTAGTTTTGCCATACCAACATCATGATTCATTGATAAGCCTAATTTTAATGCTTTTTTAAAGAATTTCTCTGCTTGAGTTAAATTGTTTTGCGAAACCATAATACCTCTCAAAAAATTATAGTAACCTTGTTGCTTTGTTATTAATGCTGATTCAGGATTTTTAATTTTATTCAACCATTTGGTAGCGCCAGGAAAATCTTGCTTACGCATACGCAAAAATGAAAGTAAAATTATTTCATTTTTAAAATAGAATAGTATCACTAAACCTGCAAGAAGCAAAATTAAAATACCATTTAAAATATTACCTTGCGTAAAAGAATAAATCGCCCACACAACAATTAAACCAGCTAACCCTAACTTTATATTTTTATTAAACATGTTTTGTTTTTTAGTTGATTGCAAAACTACTAATTTTATATAATTTACTGCTATTATAGCACATAAATATTTCTTAATTATAATTTTAATCTATATATTTGCATTCTATATAAATTTAAACTATCAATATGACAATCACTCAGTTAAAATATGTATTAGCAGTTGCAAAATATAAAAATTTCACATTGGCATCAGAAAATTGTTTTGTAACTCAACCAACTTTAAGTATGCAGATACAAAAATTAGAAGATGAATTAGGTGTTGTTGTTTTTAACCGAAAAAAAAAACCAATTCAACTTACAAGTATTGGCGAAAAATTAATAGAGCAAGCAAAAATTGTAATTAGCGAAAGTGAACGTATATCAGACATTGTAGATCAACAAAAAGGGTTTATTGGTGGTGATTTTAGAATAGGAATTATACCAACTATAATGCCAACATTACTGCCTCTATTTTTAAAAACGTACATAAAAAAGTTTGGTAATGTAAATTTAATTATTGAAGAACTAACAACCGAAGATATTGTTAAAAAACTAAATGAAGGCTTTATTGACGTTGCTATTGCAGCAACTCCACTTGAAAACGAATCAATTAAAGAACGTGTTTTGTATTACGAGCCGTTTGTTGGTTATGTGTCAGACAAACATCGTTTATACAAAAACAAAACAATAGCCGTAAATGATTTAGAAATTGATGATATTTTATTATTAGATGATGGGCATTGTTTTAAAGATAATATATTAAACCTTTGCGGAAACAATCCCAGTAAAAAAAATACAAATTTCAGACTACAAAGCGGAAGTTTTAACACCTTAATTAAGCTATCAAAAGAAGGTTTAGGCATGACGCTAATTCCATATTTGCAAACTTTAGATTTATTAGA
>Ga0256840_1002506_pt1 | contig 16044 bp, 17 predicted proteins | sample 355202metaG_FD_185969 | JGI IMG/M metagenome (GOLD analysis project Ga0256840, IMG submission 185969) | Hydrothermal vent microbial communities from Mid Atlantic Ridge, Atlantic Ocean - 355-202 | ecosystem: Environmental > Aquatic > Marine > Hydrothermal vents | place: Atlantic Ocean: Mid... | reverse complement strand
AAACCCCAAATCCAAACTCTTCATCTTCAGCCTTATCAACTTCTCTCCTTTGCCAAGCTCTAAATTATCATCTACATCTTCTATATGTTTGGGATACAAAAGCATTGTATCTTTACACCCAAAATTTTTACCATAGACATACATCTGATATTTATCGTCTGGTTTTAATGATTGGCGACTGTTAACTTTTTTGTATTTTGTGTCAATAATACAATCACTTGTCACAATGTCTGGCTTCAATATCAAGCTTCCAAAATTTCCTTGTTTTTGTAACTTTGTACTGCTATCTATCTCTTCATACAACCTACCCACAAATTTTTCAAATACCACTGCCATATCGAACAAAAAAGCAAAACTTTTGTCTGTGCTATGTTGTGTCATAGGGATGAGTTTTTGGAGTATCATAAGTGCCACTTCATAACTCTTTTTATACCTACTGTTCATACGGTCAAAATGTATGTTTAAACGTTTAAAATCGACATTGAAATACTCTACCTCATCAAGTACAGCTTCACACCTATGTAGGTTAGAGTAGGAGCTAAATTTTCTAAATACTCTTATGGCATACAAGAAAAATCTATTTAACTCATTGTCCATAGAAAACTCATCAAACTCACAATAGATATTTTGATGGTAAAAGTTGTTAAAATTTTGCTCTATGATGTATTTGCCACGCAACACTTTTAAATTCTCCTGCATGGTGATGTACTGTTTAAAAACACCTTTTTTAAACTCATCTAGTAAAGCATCGCTAAAGAGTCTAATAAAAAGTTCATAAATATGATGCTCTTGGACATCTGCATCTATCAAGTCTTCATTTTTTAGCTTTATATTATAGGCATAGAGAAGCATATAGATAAAGGTATTGAGGTTTTGATTGTCTTGATTGGTGATTTTAGGAATGATAAAATAACCTTCACTATCTATAGACAAAAAACCACAGTAATTTTTAGGTCTTATCCCATCAAAACGAATTTCAAAATAACTGTGCAGTTTGAGATTATTTATAATATGGATTTCTAGTTCGAGAGGAATATTTTGGTTTTCATAAAGATATTTCATTTCTCACTCATTCCTTCAGCAAACTCTATCTGCACTATACTACCAAAAATTTGCCTAAACATAGAAAATATGTTATAATACTTATTCAACACAACCTGCTTGCAGGAAGCCTCTAGCTTTGCTAGGGGATAATCTATTCTAAATCCATAAGTCTTTTCAATTTTACTTTTAACTTAGTAAAATCTTTTACAGACATTTTCCCACTTTTTTGATTGATACGTTTTGCATCAAAAAGTTTAATCTGCGATAAACTAGCACAACTCATTTTTGTAGACTTATATCTAAATACATAGTGAAACATCTCATCCTTTATTGTTGTTGTCAGCGGTATACCCAAAAAAGTATCTTTACTGAATTTTCTAAAAATAAGTACAGGTCTTAAAAAATCCTCACCTTTACCATGTGTTTCATACCCAACATTCTGTCCAATTTTAAGCCAATATATTTCACGTACTTTAAATGTGAAGAATCTGTTTTTAGAAACTATCTCTTTTTTAATTTCATTCCATTCATCAAGCTTATCCATCTACCAACACCTCTAAAAACGCCGCCCCATACCTCTCAAACTTCACTTCACCTATGCCGTGAACAGCTAGCATCTCGTCTTTAGTTTGAGGGACTTTTGAAGACAAGTCTTTGAGGGTTTTATCTGAGAACACTATGTAAGGTGGTATACCTTTTTTTGTGGCTATTTGTGTACGTAGGTCTCTTAACTTATCATACATGTCGACATCGTAATCATCAAAGTAAGAGACCTTCTTTTTGGCTTCCGCAAGTTTGACAGTAAAACGTTCTTTTTTGAGGTCTATGGTGTGAGCACCCTTAATGACCTCTGCACCAAACTCTGTCAACTTGTAAACCTTGAACTCACCTATGGCTACAGCGCCTAGCTCCAAGAGCTTGTCACCTATGGTAAGCCATTGGTTTTTTGTGTATTCGTCTCCTATGCCATAAACAGAGAGTGTATCGTGACCATTTTGTAGTAGGCGTTGCTCTTTGCTTCCTTTGAGTACGTCTACGATGTAGTGCAGTCCGAAACTCTGCTCTGTGCGTAAGATGGCTGAGAGCATCATGCGTGAGGCTGTGGTGATGTCTACTTTTTCAGACTCTGGTGCGGTACAATTGTCACATTTTGTGCCGCAGTTTTCTATGCGATCGTCAAAGTAGGCTGCGACGGTTTGGTGCCTACAGTTCTCTGAGTTTGCGAAGCGTACCATAGCATCTAGCTTGTTAAAGGCGTGTTCGCGGTAAGGGGTGTCTGGTAGGTCTTCTATAAACATCTTTTGTTGCACGATGTCTGCTGCGGAGTAGAGCAACAGTGTTTCAGACTCTACGCCGTCACGCCCTGCACGTCCTATCTCTTGGTAGAAGTTTTCTATGGTTTTAGGTAGGGTCATATGTACGACGAAACGGATGTTGGACTTGTCTATGCCCATACCAAAGGCGATGGTGGCTACGACTATCTGCACACGGTCTGCTACAAAGTCTGCATAGGTAGCATTTTTTTGTTCTGTGGGTAGTCCTGCATGATAGGCTTTAGCCTCCACACCTTTACCCTGCAAAAAAGTAGCAATGTTCTCTGTGGACTTACGTGAAAGTGTGTAGATGATGCCTGCCTCGTCTGTGTGAAGTTTTAAAAACTCTAAGAGCTGTTGACGTCCATCTTTTATGCGGTGTCGTGCGTGTATGGTCAAGTTTTCACGAAAAAGTGAACCCCGTACACGCATAGGTGTTTGTAGCCCTAAGTTTGTTGCGATGTCTTGCTCTACTGCGTTGGTAGCAGTTGCCGTAAATGCGGCTATGGGGGTGGTAGAAAACTGCTCTTTAAGTAGACTCAAACGTCTGTAGTTTTCTCTAAACTCATGCCCCCACTCTGAAACACAATGTGCTTCGTCTATGACAAAAAAGTTTATGGGGAGTTGGTGCAAAAGGTTTAAAAAGTAAGCATTGGTCAAACGTTCTGGGGCTACGTAGAGTAGTTTTATCTCACCAGAGCGTAACTGTTGTTCTATGGCTTGGCTCTCTTCAAGTGTTTGCATGGAGCTTAACATGGCAGCTGAAATGTCGTTGTTTCGTAGGGCTACTACTTGGTCGTGCATGAGTGCTAACAAGGGGGAGACTACTACCGTGATACCCTCCATGAGTAAAGAAGGAAGTTGGTAACAGAGTGACTTTCCTCCACCTGTAGGGAGTATCATCAGTACGTCTTCTTTGTTGAGTATGGCATCTACCACCTCTTCTTGTAAAGGGCGAAAAGCATCATGTCCGAAATAGTGTTTGAGGGTTTCTAATTTATTCATGATGCAAGTGTAGCGTGAAAACCAAGAAAAAAAGAAAAACATTGCAAATTGACATATTTTTAATTGAATTTATACCCTACACCCCAGACAGGCTGAAAATAATTTTGTTCATTTTGAGGATCTATTTTGTTTTTAAGTCTGTTGATGGCGACATTGACAGCATTGTCATTGACACCTTCACCCTCACTACCCCATACCTCATCACGCAAAAAGTCTCTGGTGAGGTCTTTGTCTATGTGTTTCATAAAGGTATAAAGTAGCATAAACTCTAACTTTGTGAGTGTCACAGACCTATCACCAACATAGAGGTCTTTTGTGTTTAAATCAATGGTAAGTTCTTTGTGTTTGAGTCTGTTTTGTTTTTGTAAAGCACCTGAGCGTTTAAGTAGTGCCTTTACACGAAGTGTCAACTCTTTGGGAGAAAAAGGTTTACTCATATAGTCATCGCCACCTGCATCAAAACCTTCTTCAAGTTCTTCTTCATTGTCTTTTGCTGTAAGGAAGATGACAGGGACGTCATAGCCTACTTCTCGAAGGTACGCCACAAACTCAGAGCCTTCCATGCCAGGTAAATTTCTATCTACAAGCATCAAAGCTGGGGTTTCTTCTTCTAAAAACTGTTCTACATTGTCTGTTGACAAAAAACCTGTCACGCAGTAGCCCTCTTTACTAAGATGATACTCTATAAGTTCTAAAATATCAACTTCATCTTCAATGATAACTATTTCTATGTTGTTTTGCATAGAAAGATTATAGCAAAAACTAGTGGACTATCACTTTTCGACTATAATTTGCCTCCCATACGAGCAAAAATAACTCTTTGTGCCATAGAATCAAGCCTGTCTATGATTTTTAAGTTTTTACGGAAGTATTTTAAAAGATTAAAGTACTCCTCTGCTTTACCCTCTGCCTCACCCATCTTTTGAACCACACTCTTTTCAAGTACCGCATAAATATCATCTGTTTTAGCATACTCAACATCTATCTCAATAGCAAGTTGTTTTATCTTGTCATTGTCATCAAAGGTTGTAAACATCTCTAAGGTTTTGTTAAAAGCATTAATCGTACATCTGTTGATGCTCAAAGAGTCTTTGATAAACTGTACGATATTTGCATCTTCCTCTGCCAACATACTTTGCATGTTTTTCAAATAGTTGTTTATGTTTGTCTTAATACGATTAATAGCAGATGTAATTTTTAAGTACGACACCATCTCTCTTAAGTCTTTGGCCTCAGGCGTGTAACGTGCAAAGATGAGCACAATGTCATTGTCAATCTTCTCTGTTACTTTTGCCAAACCTTTTAGCTTTGTTCTTGACGCTTCTAGGTCTCCAGCATTAGATACTTCCAATGCATTAAGTGCCTCTTTGTTTACGTCAGCTAACACTTGTACTGCATGAAGGACTGCATCTCTCACTTCATGTCTTGCTTCTTGATATTTTGTTAACATATTTTTCCTTTATCCAAATCTACCTGTGATGTAATCTTCCGTCAATTTTTTTGAGGGGTTGAGAAAAATCTTCTCTGTCTTATCAAACTCTGCTAGGTCACCTAAGTACATAAATGCCGTGTAGTCACTAAGCCTAGATGCTTGCTGCATGTTATGTGTCACAATGACTACAGAGATGTCTTTTTTAAGTTCGCTTATCAACTCTTCTATCGCCCCTGTGGAGATGGGGTCAAGTGCAGATGTTGGTTCGTCAAAAAGAAGTACTCTTGGCTTCAGTGCCACTGCTCTAGCGATGCAAAGACGCTGCTGTTGTCCCCCACTTAATCCCAAGGCACTCTGTTTAAGCCTATCTTTTGTCTCTTCCCAAATAGCAGCACCTTTAAGTGCTTTTTCAACTCGGGCTTGAAGTTCACTTTTATTTTTAAGTCCTGAGAGTCTCAACCCATAGGCTACATTATCAAAAATACTCATAGGAAAAGGAGTCGGTTTTTGAAATATCATACCTACCTCTTGACGAAGTTTAATGAAATCATTCTCTTTTTTGAGTTCCAATATATCTTGCATTGTTCCATCTTCTTTATAAAGATTTATCTTCCCTTCATAGGTGTTACCTGGGTAGAGATCATGAATGCGGTTCATTGCTCTAAGTAAAGTTGACTTACCGCATCCACTAGGGCCAATCATTGCAGTGATTTTGTTTTTTTCGACAGGTAAATTTATTTTATGAAGTGAAGTCTTATCTACCCCTGCATAGGTAAAACTAAAGTCTTTGAGTTCCATTACCAAATTATTCTTTGCCATGTTAATCCTTATTTCTTATTGCAAATCGTCCGATGAGATTGATGCACAGTACAATCGCTGTCAATATAAACGAAGCCGCCCAAGCAAGCTCTCTACTCTCCGAGTCTGGGTAAGTCGCTAGGTTATAAATACTTACTGTAAGGGAAGGGAATTGCCCAGACAAATCCATTGTAAAAAACTGGTTATTTGCCGAAGTAAAGAGCAGTGGTGCAGTCTCCCCAATAATCCGTGCGAAAGAAAGCAATACCCCTGTTGTAATACCTACTTTGGCAGCACGTACCACTATTTGTAAAATAATCTTATGTTTGCTTCCGCCCAAGGCCATACCTGCTTCACGTAGTTCTGTAGGGACAAGTGCTAACATATTGTCCGTTGTAGAGATGATGATTGGTATCATCATGATAGCTAAAGCAACTGCTCCTGCCCATCCATTGTAGCCACCAAACGGGTCAACCAAAAGGGCATAAACAAACACACCTATCACAATGGATGGTGCAGACATCATCACATCTGAGAGGTTACGTATAAGGGCTGCTAGCCTACTTCCATACCCATACTCTCTTAGGTAAATACCTGCCATCATTCCCACAGGAACTGCTACCATGCTAGCCATAAGTGCCATAGTAAACTGCCCCACAAGCAGGTTACGTATGCCCCCTTCTACTAAGTCATTGGTAAAGGTACTCCAATGGATACTTGTAATCCCTTTATAAGAAAGCGTTGCAAGAATCCAAAAAAGAAATCCTATGCCTATCACTGCAGAGAGTGTAGAAAGAATGAGAATAATTTTATTTAAAAGTAATCTATTCATTATTTAGCCTTTTTTATCGATGGATTTCTTCCAAGAAAGTAAAACTTTGCTGTTGAAATAATCGCAAAACTCACTACAAAAAGTATGAGTGCCAAAAAGTACATAGAACTCATCTCCAAGTCTTCTGCTTCTGCAAAGTTGTTTGCTAAAAGTACAGGAATGGAAGTTGTTGGATCAGTGATACCTTTAACTGTTGCCATCACAGAACCAATAAGGAATGCCACTGCCATCGTCTCACCAAGCGCACGACCAAGAGCCAAGATAATGGATCCTATTATCCCGCCTTTGGAGTAAGGCATCACCACGTCTTTAATCACTTCAAATTTTGTTGCACCCATCGCATAAGCAGACTCTTTAAGTACATTGGGTGTAGTGTTCATAGAGTCTCGTGTAATCGCTGCCATAAAAGGAAGGATCATAATGGCTAAAACAATCCCCGCTGTCAGCAACCCTACACCATTACCTCCAAACACAGACTGCACAATAGGCGCAAAATAAAACAAGCCCCACATACCGTAGATAATACTCGGGATGGCTGCAAGTAACTCAATAGCAATAGAGACTGGTTTTGCCACATTTACCGATGCAATCTCTGTAAGGAAAATAGCGATTCCCATCGCCAATGGTGTGGCTATTAGCATTGCAATAATAGTAGACAGGAGTGTACCAATGATAGGTATATACCCACCAAAGATACCCCCTTCATCATCTTCACCCGGCTCCCACTGCTCTGTCCAGAGAAAATCAAAACCAAATTCGTGCAGTGCATCTTGCGCATAGGTAAAGAGAATAGCGAAGATACCGACAAGTAAGAAAAATGAGAGTGTTGCTGAAAAAAATGAGAAATTTCGGAAGAGTTTTCCACCCATATTGTATGCCCTTTTTTTGAAGTTCGCGATTTTATGAAAATTTGGTAACATTTTGGTAACCACCAACAATAGGAGGGAAACTTACAAACAAATCCTGCAAGTGGTTACTAAAATATCACCCCAGTACCAAGGGTACTGAAATGATAAGAAAAGGGAGAAAAATTATTTGATTTTTTTAGTTTCCCAGTATCCTCTAATCGCATCTTTTGTAGAAGCTGGAAGTGGTACATACCCAAGGTCTGCTGCTGCTTTGTCTCCGTTAGCATACGCCCATTCCATGAATGCTGTGACTTCTTTGTTTGTTGCTGTTTTTTCTTCTGGAAGAAGGATAAACGTAGCCGCTACGATAGGGTAAGAAGTTGCACCTGCTGGGTCACCGATGACTGCATAGAAGTCATTGTCTGCTGTCCATGAAGCATATTTTGCTGCATCTTGGAAAGATTTTACTGTGGGGTTAATGAAGTGACCTTCTCTGTTCTCTACTTGTGCTGCTGGAAGACCAAGTTTTGTTTTGTAAGAGTACTCGATGTAACCGATTGACCCTTTGATTTGTTGGATGTTTGCTGATACACCTGAGTTTGATTTGCCTGCGACAACTTTCGCAGCTGACCACTTTGGTTTTTTGCTTACTTTCACATCTTTGTTTATTTTGTTTAAGAAATAAGTAAAGTTAAATGTTGTACCAGATTTATCAGCTCTTACACATGTTACAATAGGAGCGTGAGGAAGCTTTATCCCTGCATTGTCTTTTGTAATGACTGCATCATCCCAATGTGTTGCTTGCCCAGAGAAAATGGCATCAACTGCTGCACGGCTCAATTTAAGTTCTCCATCTTTTACACCATCAATATTGTATGAAAGTACGATAGACCCAACCACTGAGGGGAACATATAAAGTTTAGCATCTCTAAGTTTTTTGGGTTTAAGTGGTTTATCTGACCCTGCAAAATCTACCATTCTTTTTTTGATAGATTTGATACCATCACCTGAACCTGTTGGTGTATAGTTCACTTTTTTGCCTGTTGCTTGAAAGTACTCTGCTGTCCATGCTTTGTATACAGGACCAGGGAAAGATGCTCCTCTACCTTTAAGTTCGTCTGCTTGTGCTGCTGTAAGTGCTACTGAAGCTACAAGAGCTGTTGTTACAAGTTTTTTAAATGTCATGTTGTTTTTCCTTTAGAAAAGTGTGATATCCATTTGGATTGTTCGAAGTATATTATAGCTTGGAAACATTTTGGTTACAGTCCTATGTAACGTTTTCTTTTACTCTCTTTCATACGTTTTAAATCAACCAAGATAAACCCATCTATACAATAATTAAAATGTTTGTCATAACCAAAATCCATAAAACTAACCCCACCCTCTTCACAGACTTCTGCATACTGTTTGTAGAGTGTTGGTATCGTGTAACCCATATAAGAGAGTTCTTCTTTAAGTCTACGTTGATCTTCACGATAATCTGTACCTGTAAATAGCTCTTGACAGTAGTTTTTCATCTCTTTATTAAGTTTATACCGTGCTTTATGCTTAACAAGTCTCTCTTGAGGAGGAAAATAAATCGTATAAAAGTAAATAAGAAGTGCTTTGGCTTGTGTAGTAAAACTATCACTAAGGCTCACTGGTCCAAACAAGTAACGTATATTTGGATGGCTTCTCACATAGGCACCTATACCTTGCCACAAATAATCAAGTGCTCGGGAGTTCCAGTATTTTGGTTGTACAAAACTTCTACCTAGTTCTAGTCCCTGATTAAAATACGGTTCAAACCCTTCTTGGTATTTAAAAAGTGTACTGGTATACAACCCCTCTACTCCAAAATCTTCAACTATCTCTCTACAGTCTCCTATACGGTATGCCCCTGCGATTTCTAAATTTTCATCATCCCATATGACTAAATGTTTATAGTAAAAATCATAGCTGTCTATATCGCGTTTTTCTCCAGAGCCTTCACCCACATATCTAAAACTTATCTCCCTTAGACGTCCTATCTCTTTAATGACAGCATTTTCAACCACACTTTCATAGAATATGATTTTTTTGCCATCCGTTGTACTGCCTAAGAGTGTTCCTGCTTTTAGTTCAGACTTTATGTCACTAGGTGCTTCTGCTAAAGATATGCCTTTTTCGACTTTTAGTATGGTTTTCTTACCTTTTGCTACCCTATAAAAGTGTCTTCTTATGAGCTTTACTACCTCTTTATGTGAGAGATTTGGCATGGTATAGCTTTCATAAGGGATGGCATTACCTACAGTAAAACCTATCTCTTTCCCTTTGGACTTAAACATCTCATGAGGCAAAGTCGCTGTGGCAAAGCCTCTATTGAGCATAGACAATATATAAAAACTTTTAGAGTTTTTTGCATCGATATAGATGGGCAAGATAGGAGACTGCGTTTTAGAGGCTATCTTATAAAATCCTGTTTTCCAAGCCGTATCTCTCACACCATTTGGTCTTGCACGACTTACCTCGCCTGAAGGAAAAATAATCACGGCCTCTTCATTATCTAATGCAGTGTAAATACCATCTAGTGTCGCTTTAGTCGTTTTGCCTGTTACATTGTCTATAGGTATCACTAACTCTTGTAGATTTTCAAAATGTCCCAAAAATGCATTGGCAACTATCTTGATATCTCTACGCACCTCTTTTAAAAGGTGGATAAGTGCCATGGCATCCAATGCTCCTAGAGGATGGTTGGCTATGATAACCACACGTCCATAAGAAGGAATGTTTTGCATCTCATTTTTATGTATATGGATAGCGACATCAAAATAATCCACCACAGCTTCTACAAAAGAAAAAGTATCTTTATGGGCATTGTCTTCTAAAAAAGTATTGATTTGCCTCTCATGAAAAAGTTTTTTCATGCCTGAGAAGAGTAATTTCTTTGCTAACGCGGGATAATGTTCTACCCTAGGATAATAGTAAATTAGATAATTTTCTACGCTAAGCTGTTGCATTAGGCTATCCTGTAGATATCGTTTATCTCATGTACCAAGTGTTCTTTAACTGCTTTGGCTTTTTTATGTGCTGAAAAAAGTGCTTCTACCAGTTCCCACTCTTCATAGATAATCTCAAAGGCTTCTTCTGTAGAGATGGCAAACTCTTTGCCTAACCTTTTGGCTAACTTTTCTAACTTTTTCTCAGATATTGTCATCAACTCTTGCATACATACACTCCATTATTCAAATAATAAAGTATAAATAAAAATGATAACAATTTGAAAACAATTTGAAATTATGCACTTTTATTATCTACAAATCGTACCCTTACCTTTTCTAAAGATTTATCAAAAGCAGGTATCGACTCTTTTAACAAAAGCTTTTCTCTCTTATCTATATCATGTCCTAGTTTTTTTTCAAAAAAGGCTAGTTTTATTCTTTTATACAAATCCAAAATCTTTTCATTGGTCAGTCCTCCTAAGAAATTTCTCAAAAGTAAAAGTTTTTTATATCGTATCTCTTTCATTTTTAGTCCACTATCTTCTAATGTTCTCAAATCTTTTTTGTACGTGCTACTATCTATCAATTCCCTATCAAAATCTTGATTGATAAAATAGTCTACTACCGTTGTAAAATAATGCCTAAAAGGTTTTTTAATATTTTGTACTTTTTTAGAACCCCATAAATATTTTGCTGCAATCTGGTGGAAATCTTTTCTTAACTGCTCTATCTCTTGAGAGCAAGGCACAAGTAAACCATGACTATCCAACATAAAATTTCTATGAAATGCCATCGAGATACTATTCATCACATTTTGGAACTCTGTTTTGGCATGGCTTTCTTGGTTAAGTAAGCTTATCAATAACTCTTTGATAGTCATCTTATCTATGTGTTTTTCACTTTCAAAATGATTTACATATATCCTACATACTTTACGTAAGTCTTTCACCCGTACATCAGATGTTATGCCTCGAAGAAGTATCTCTTTTAACTTTTGTTTAGAGTAGATATTTAACGCATCGATGATATCTGTCACTCTGTAACGGTTTTCGTCTGCTATATCCATAGCCTGACACAGTATCGTTTTACTGGTGCTATTGCACACTTCTATCCCTTTTGTTTTGAGGTACTGTTCCTCTATGCTTATCGCCTCACTTAAATAATCTTTCATATACATATACTCAGGGTACTCTCTTAACTCTTTTCTACGTTTTACCAAAGAAGCAAAGGCATAATGCTTGATGTCCTTTGGAAGCATGTCAAATAAAGCATATTTTTCTATCCGCCTAAAGTTATTGAGGTTGGCATTAAAGCGTATAGAAGTTGAGTAAGATTTACTAGCCTCTCTTAATGCCTTATCTAAGATTATTTCACCATCATGACTGAAAGCAGTATGTCCTATGTCATGTACCATCCCGATGATTTTAGCTATGTGAAAAAAGTTAAGGTTCACGTCGTTTCCAAGTTGCCTACTGACATGACTCAAGACATACTCTGTACCTAGTCCAACTTCAACCGAGTGGCTGTATCTATTGCGTATGCTGTCTTTTGTTTTTTTAGAAAGGTACATCGGAATGTCCTTCATACGTACAAAAATCTTATGTCCCACAATGTGCATTTCGCACTCTTCTATGATGCTTTTATCTACTGTTTCTATCTCTTACTCCTTTACACTTTTGACAGAGAAAGTAAATTGTCATACCAAACTTCTGTACCAAGCCCCTCACTCTCTTCTATCTCTACATTGAGTCCTCTTCGGGAGAGGTCACTTTTAACGATGTACTTCAAAGGTATTTTTAATATCTTTACACAATACTCTTGTGCATACTGCGAATGAGAAAATCCTCTCAAACACCAGGCACTGTCTATTTCCATAATAGGGATAAGTAGTTTTTTATTCATTTATCGTCCTTCGTATAGGACTAGCATATAATTATTTGGTTACAAAAGGGTTTCAAGGGGATACAGAAAAAAAAGGGGAGGAAGAAGATTTATGAAAAAGAAGTGAGTGTCCCTACTTCCTTCTCATAGATATTAACGTATTATGCTACTTTTTTGATTGCTTTTTTAGCAACTTTTTTAGCAACTTTTTTCTTAGTTGGAGCTTTTTTCAATACAACTTTTGTCACTTTTTTGGCAACTGACTTAGTGTTTTTCTTTTTAATCACTTTTTTCGCTACTGCTTTTTTCGTTGCTTTTGCAACAACACTTTTTACTACTTTTTTCTTAAGTACTTTTTTCTTAGATACTTTTTTGATAGGTGCTTTCTTTTTGCTTACTGGTTTTTTAACTACTTTTGCCATGGTGACATCCTTTAATTTTATGTTATTAATTACTAATAGTAATATAATATAGGTATTGTATAGTTTTTATTCTATCTTGTCAAGTTTACAATGTTACCAACTACTATAATTTATGGTATTATGATGTAATTTGATTTACCAATAAAGAGATATTATGACATTTATAGAATTTAAAAAAATGCTTTTAGATGCAGAAATAAGTCTGCCAAAATTTTCTAAGCTGATTCAAGTCAGTGAGAAGAACATCCAATCTTACAAAAAAAAGGGAGAAGTACCCAATGCCATAGCTGCATTGGTTACGTGTTTTGCGAGTATGCATCATAAAAATATTGATTACCGTACCATAATTTCAGACCTAGACTTAAAAGCCAAAACAAAAAAAGGTGCAGGGTTTGCAAAAAAAGAAGAAAGCTAGGAGAGCCACCTGAACATAGGGGGACAAAACTCTATAAAGGGAGGGGTACTCTATACTATATGAAAAATCAAAAACTTGATAGGTTCAGTGTGACTCTCCTAGCTTTCTGTGTGTATTGTAAATAGTTTTGGTAACAAAAGGATAACCTTATCCCTATATATATGTTATTAAAATGTTCTCAAAACTCTTTATCATTCGCCTATGAAATATTTAAAAGAAAACTACGTACTCGTCATTGCTACACTTATTTTTATGCTTGTACTCGGACTACACTACCCTTTTTATAAAGCCATTATTCTCATGCTTGAATTTATCGTTATTACAGAAGTAGTCAAAATGATTGCAGAATTTATAGAAAAGAAACGCTTACGCTTACGTTATGTATTGGATGTGTTTATTATCTTTCTCATACGTGATGTCATTATCTTAACCACACAGCCTAGCAAACCTTATGAAGATATACTTTTTCTTCTCTTGGTTATTTTAATATTTTTTATGTTCAGAGTTTTAGCGGTGCAGTATTCTCCTACCAAATGGAAAAAATCAAAACCTAGTGCATGACATCTTAGCGTAACAGATACCCTACACCCCATACAGGTTCAAAGTATGCTTTCTCTCCTTCTGGGTCTATCTTCTTTTTTAGCCTATTCATCGCCACATTGATGGTTTTGTCGTGAAAGTTAGCAGAGTCATCACCCCATACCTCCTCACGTAAAAAATCTCTGTCTAAAGGTTGATGTGGGTTTTTTACAAAAGTATACAGTAGTTTAAACTCTAAATTTGTCAAATCAATCACCTTGTTTTCTATCGATAAGAGACGTTTTTCTATATCTAGTGTTAAATCTTTGTACTTCATCTTATCGACAGACGTTACCCCACTACGACGCAAAAGGGCTTCAATACGAACAAGTAATTCTTTGCTGGAAAAAGGTTTTGTCATATAGTCATCTCCCCCTGAGTTAAACCCTTCTACAAGATCACTCTCTTTGTCTCTAGCCGTGAGGAACATAACAGGTATGTCATACCCTAATTCACGCATCTGTGAGACAAACTCAGAGCCTTCTACATTTGGTAAATTTCTATCTACGATCATCAATGCAGGACTCTCTTCTTCTAAAAACTGTTCAACATTTTCAGTAGAAAGAAAACCCATCACAGAATAACCCTCTTTTTCAAGGTGATACTCTAAAAGCTCCAATATGTCAGATTCATCTTCGATGATGACAATTTCAATATCATTTTTTTGATTAGTACTTTTCATGCTATATCATAGTATCCTTTGGTAACATTTTGATTACAAGAAAATTAAGGAGTAAAAAGGGAAAAATTGTTAGAAAAAATGTTTTTAGGGAAAACATATTCCTTGGTTGCTGAGTGTAGTATAACGCTTAAGCAAAATAAAGAGAAGGTCATTTTGAAAATATTTTTCACTTCAAAATGACCAGTGATGATTAAGCGGCTGCCACACCCTTTAAGATAAAGAATATAATAGCAGAAAGTATCGCTGCTGCGGGTACTGTAATCACCCATGCTGCCACAATTTTCTTAACCATACCACGCTTCACATAATTTTCGCGAAGTGATCTTTTTAAACTTTTTGCTTTTTTCTTTTGTGTCTTATGCGCCTCAATAAGTTCTAGTTTTTTTACAGGGTCTTCTAAAGTACATGCATCAAGCTCTACTTTAAGCGCACGCTGTTTATCAACTTCTATCTGTAGTCTCTTTTGTTTCTCACCCATCTCTTTAGAATCTAACCATTCACGTAAAAACCCAACACCAAATATAGCCCCTACTGCAATATGTGTAGAAGATACGGGAAGTCCTAGTTGAGAAGCGATAACCACCGTAATAGAAGCAGCCATCATAATAGAAAAAGCTCTCATTTGATCTAGTTCTGTAATCTCACTCCCTACCGTCTTAATGAGTCTTGGCCCAAACAGTGCAAGTCCGATAGAGATACCCAAACCACCCACAACCATAACCCATAAAGGAATAGCCGCTTTTTTTGCTACTTCTAAGTGAGTTAGTGCATCATACACAGCAGCCAAAGGGCCAACTGCATTGGCTACATCATTTGCCCCATGTGCAAAAGAAAGCAATGCCGCTGCAAAGATGAGTGGGATAGTAAAAAGAAGGTTAATAGACGCTCTTTCATTAGCCATACCTATCACTCTTTTTGCTATACGTGGTTTTACTATACTATACGTAACACCTGCACCAATAGCTCCAAAGAGTAGTGCTACAACAATCCCTGGTTTTTTTGTTTGCGGTAAGAATGATAATACATCTACAATCACTGGCCATACTTTCTTTAGGCCCTTCACGGTAAGGTATGTAATAAATGCCGCCGCCATCAATGCCACTAAAATAGGGACAATCTTTTTAGCCGCTGTAAGTTTGTCTTCTTTATACATGATTTGAGACTTTATGACATACAGGAAAATCGCTGCTATCACACCCCCAAGAACTGGAGAGATGACCCATGAAGCAGCTATCTTCCCCATAGTCCCCCATGAAACGATGGCAAATCCACCAGCTGCGATACCACCACCAAGCACACCACCCACGATAGAGTGTGTTGTAGATACTGGTGCTTTAAGCCATGTTGCAAGGTTAAGCCACATTGCAGCTGCCAAGAGTGCAGCTGACATTGCGTACACAAATATCATCGGGTCGCCACCAAAAGCAGCAGGGTCGATGATGCCTTTTTTGATAGTCCCTACAACATCACCACCAGCTATTAACGCTCCAGCAGCCTCAAAGATTGAAGCGATGATAATCGCCCCACCTATGGTTAACGCTCCAGACCCAACAGCAGGGCCTACGTTATTTGCTACATCATTTGCCCCAATGTTCATAGCCATATACGCACCAAACACAGCCGCGAGTACTAAAAACCCACCATGATACGTGTCACCAATGATGCTACTTGCATAAAATGCCACAGCCACAGCAAATCCAGCACCAATAATAATTTTAAATGTATTGTTCATAACGCTTCCTTCATTGTCAAAATAATAAATGGAAGTATAGGAGAAAAGTATTACAATTTTGTTACCAAAAACAATAAACTATTCAAAATGTATTCAAGGAG
>Ga0256840_1002505_pt1 | contig 16045 bp, 14 predicted proteins | sample 355202metaG_FD_185969 | JGI IMG/M metagenome (GOLD analysis project Ga0256840, IMG submission 185969) | Hydrothermal vent microbial communities from Mid Atlantic Ridge, Atlantic Ocean - 355-202 | ecosystem: Environmental > Aquatic > Marine > Hydrothermal vents | place: Atlantic Ocean: Mid... | reverse complement strand
AAATTAAGATGCAAAAACACATGACGGATATACAAAATCAACCGCAAAGAGTGATATCTTATTTTAAGCATCCTAAAATTTCTTATGCTGCATAAATTGAGCGGTAATATCTAGCAGGGTTAATAAAAAAGCTTGGAGCAATAATATTTGAAAGTAACTTTTTGGTGATAAGGCATTTTTTAAGCCTACGAGACGTGCTAAGAGGTTGTGCTAAAACCGTGTTTTCACTATCTAGATTTTGGATTTAATAACTTTTGGTTTGTATTGTATAGCCTCATAAATAAATGAGGCTATTTTAAAGTATTTTAAATATAGTGACCTATACCCCAAAAAACGGACACAGTTTTATTAACTTGCTTTTTCATACTCGTCAGGCGATTTATAGCCCAATGTTGAATGAAGGCGTTTACGATTATAAAACGCTTCAATGTATTTAAACAAGCTCATTCTTACTTCTTCTAAGTTTTTATATTTCTCATGATGGATTAGTTCCTGTTTTAATGTTCCAAAAAAACTCTCACTAACAGCATTGTCCCAGCAATTGCCTTTTCTGCTCATGCTGATGGTTACTTTCTTTTTGTCTAATATTTTCTCTAACTCCTCTGATACATATTGCACCCCTCTATCTGAATGGAACATCTCTGGCAAGCCATTTCTGGTTTCTGTGGCGTTGCTTAGTGCATTACAAACAAGACTTGCCCTCATGTGATTATCCACATCCCAACCAACAACTTTACGGGCGTATAAATCAATAATGACAGCCAAATATACCCAGCCAACATTGGTGGTAATATAGGTAATGTCACTCACCCAAACTTGATTTTTCTTAACCTTATCAAACGCTCTGTTTAACTCATTCTTAGCAACTGGTGAGTCGTGATTTGAGTCAGTTGTGGTGACAAAACACTTGAATTGCCTAGGATATATATCATTCTTGCGCTTTATTTGAGCAATTCGTTTATGGTTTGCAATAACGCCTTGGTTCTTTAAATCTGCTTGTAAACGCAAAATACCATAAGTCTTATGACTCTGAGCAAAACTATTTTGCAGCATTGTCAATAATTTTTGATTTTCTATATCTCGCTTACTCATAGGCCTACTTTGCCAGCTATAATATCCAGATAGTGATACTTCCATTACGTCGCACGCAATTACTGTGTCAAATTCTGGATGTGATCTTATAAAATCATATTTTACGCTTGGTGTTTCGCAAAGTAGGCTGCCGCCTTTTTTAATATTTCACGTTCCTGGCGTAGTCGTGAGACCTCTTTTCGAAGCTGTTTTATTTCATCATCTGGTGTTAAATTTACACCATTTTGCATTACTTCACTGCGGTATTTAGAAACCCATTGATACATGGTGGCTTTATGAACCCCTAAATTTACTGCTGTTTGAGCAATGGACTCTTCGCCTTGGATGGCTAACTTGACTGCATCAAGCTTATAATTTCTTGTATATTGTTTTTTTGACATTTGGACACCTCGATTGGTATTATATTACAAAATGTGTGTCCGTTTTTGGGGTATAGCTCTAATCGCTTAAACGCCACTTAAAACTTGATGAGTGCTGTTCCCGGCATGTTGATAAATAATGGGGTTATGGATAGTTGTGTCTGAAATTTATAAAATCACTAAAAAAACCGAATCTTAGATTGAATTAGCATTGTAGGGAATTAAAAAATCTATTTTTCTCAATATGGGCAGTTAAAAATTTAGACCATGAAATATTCAGGCTAGCGACACTGCCTACAATGGGAACACCGATAAATTCATTATTTGATACATCTCAATTGGGTGAAAAGATTCAAGAACTACTCAATGCCCAACCTTTGCTCACTGACATGAGAAGGTTTCCAGTAAAGAAATTCAACAAGCTCATGGTTTTTTATAGAGTTGTTAATAATGAGTTACATGTTGAAAGAATCTTACACGGTAGGCGTGACTTGCCCGTGGTATTTTCGGATATGTTGGTTTAGGATATTTGTTCCACTTAACTTAAAAATGATACATTATATGTGAAATAAAAATAAAAAAAGAGGTTGCTGAAAGACTATCGGTGGGCGGAGCCCACCCTACAGCGAGTTAGAGTTTTGAAAAAATCTCCGTGTAACTCTGTGATTCTCTGGATTCCTCTGTGATACTTATATTGTAATAATTAACCAAAATTTAACAGGAAACAGAACAAAAATCACACGCACTGGATTCCTGCTCTCGGTGTAGCTCGGCTGGAATGACATATGATTTTGTTAATGCGCTTTATCCCAGTTTTCACCAACGCCTGTATCGACTTTTAATGGAACATCGAGTTTAACCGCATTTTCCATTAGTTCTTTTACCAAAGCCGTTAACTCTTCTAGCTTTTCTTCACGGACTTCAAAGACCAGTTCATCGTGGACTTGCATAATCATGCGAATGTCTGCATTGTCTTTGATTTCGGCATAGACTGACAGCATGGCTTTTTTGATGATATCCGCTGCGGTGCCTTGCATGGGAGCGTTGATGGCAGCACGCTCGGCTCCGGCACGGATTCTGCCGTTGCGGTTTTTAATTTCAGGAAAATACAAGCGTCGACCAAAGAGTGTATCAACATAGGCGTTTTCTTTGGCCTCTGCTTTTATGGTTGTCATAAATTCGGCAACTTTTGGGTATTGCTCAAAGTAACGGTTCATGTAGTCGGCGGCTTCTTTGCGGGTTACGTTTAATTGTTTAGCTAGCCCAAAAGCACTCATGCCGTACATTAAGCCAAAGTTGATGGCTTTAGCAGCGCGGCGTTGGTCGCTTGAGACTTCGTCAATTGCTACTTCAAAAACTTGTGAGGCGGTGCGGCTATGCACGTCTTGATTTTTGGCAAATGAGTCCAATAAATTTTCATCCTGAGAGAGATGCGCCATGATGCGTAGTTCGATTTGTGAATAATCCGCTGCCATAACCTTGAAACCTTTTTCGGCAATAAAGGCTTGGCGGATTTTGCGCCCTTCGGCGGTGCGAATGGGGATATTTTGCAAGTTTGGATTAGATGAAGATAATCGACCTGTTGTTGTCACCGCTTGATGGTATGAAGTATGAATTCGTCCCGTTTTTGGATTGATTTCTAGTGGCAATTTGTCGGTATAAGTTGATTTTAATTTGCTTAAAGAGCGATTCTCAATAATAACCTTTGGTAATTCGTGTTCTTGTGCCAATTCTTGCAAAACATCTTCTGAGGTTGAGGGTTTGCCTGTTGGGGTTTTTTTGATAACAGGTATACCTTGTTCTTCAAATAGGATTTCTTGCAGTTGCTTAGGTGAGTTGAGGTTAAATTCACGACCGACTAGTTGGTATGCTTTTTGCTCCAATTCGGTTATTTTTTTGCCCAGTTCGTTACTTTGCTCTTTGAGTTTTTGGCTATCGACTAATACGCCAGTTTGTTCGATTTTTGCCAAAACATTCACCAGTGGCATTTCGATTTCATCGTAAACTTTTTGCTGTCCTGCAAACTTTTTCAACTCCTCTTTTAGAGTCAAATGGAGTTTTAAGGTAATATCGGCATCTTCCGCAGCGTAATGAGTGGCTTTATCGATATCGACTCTGGCAAAAGGAATTTGTTTTGCGCCTTTGCCACAAATTTCTTCGTACTTGGTGGTTTGTTCGCCTAAATACTTCATTGCCAGCGTGTCCATATCGTGGCGCCCATTGGTGTCTAACACATAGGATTCCATTAATGAGTCATGGGTGAGGTTGGTTATTTCGATTCCATAATTAGATAACACATTCATGTCGTATTTAAAATGCTGTCCGATGAGTTCAATCTTTGGATTATTGATGACAGGAATTACCAAATCCAGTACTTTTTGTAAGTCAAGCTGTCCATCGATTAGCTTGTTTTCATCAATTAAACTTTCTTCAGTGTGGCCAATGGGAACATAAGCGGCACTATTGGCTTGGCAAGCAAAAGACATGCCGATAATTTGTGCTTGCATAGAGTCCAAGGAACTGGTTTCTAAGTCAAAGGCAACAATTCCTGCCTTTTCAATGTCTTTTAACCATTTTTTTAACTCTTTTAAGTCGCGAATGCACTCGTAATTTTTGTCAATTCGAGGTTTGTTTACTGCAACAGTCTTTGATGGTTTTCCTTCAGCAAATAAATCTCCTTGCGCACTGCGTTGCAGTGACTTGATATTACACTCTTGGGATAAACGATTTAACGCACCCACATCTTCATCTTGAATCGTGAGTTTTTCGACATCACAATCCAAATTTAAGTTCGTATCAATCGTAACGAGTTGCTTGGATAGTTCGATGATGCCTTGATTAATGGCATCGCGTAAATACTCGCCAACTTTGCCTTTAACATTATCAGCGTTTTTAATGATATTTTCTAAGGTTTCGTGTTCTGCCAACCATTTAACTGCTGTTTTTGGACCAACCTTATTAACGCCGGGGATATTGTCCGACTTATCGCCAATTAAGGTTAAATAATCGACAATCTGTTCGGGCTTAACGCCAAATTTCTCAACCACGCCTTGGTAGTCAAGTTTGGTATTGCGCATGGTATCAATAAGCATCACTTCGTCATTCACCAATTGGGCTAAATCTTTATCTCCAGTGGAAATTACCGTATCAAATCCTGCTTTAGATGCCATCACCCCAAGCGTTCCCATGACATCATCGGCTTCGACATGCTTGACTTCAATTAAAGGAATACCAAGGGCTTGAATGATTCTTTTGGTCGGTTTTATTTGCGAACGCAGATCATCAGGCATTGGTGGACGCGTGGCTTTGTATTGGTCATACATGTCATGGCGAAATGTTTTTCCTGGTGCATCAAACACCACCGCCATGTGTTCTGGTTTATATTCGCTAATCATGCGATTAACCATATTAATCACACCATAAATCATGCCTGTGGGTTCCCCTCTATCGTTGGAAAGTCGTTGCAAAGCAGGCACAAAATAAGCGCGGTATAAATAGGCAGAGCCATCAACTAAGTATAAGGTTTTTTTAGGCATGATTGGTTTTGTATTAAAAGTGGGATTATTTTAGCAGTAAACCCTTCAAAAGTAATATTTATTCACCTAAATCCAATGTTGGGCGTATAATCACATTAACTTACTGTGGATTCTCAATGACAAACAACGACATACTGCGCCGCTTACGGTATATTCTTAATATTAAAGACACCAAAATCACCAAGATATTATCCTCTGCTAACTACCAAGTGCCTTTACCTCGCGTGGTTTCGTGGTTAAAAAAAGAAGGAAATGAAGATTTTACCGAATGCACTGATAAAGATTTAACTGCATTTCTTGATGGCTTAATCATTGAAAAACGCGGAACAAGAGACGACTCAAATAGTCCAAAAGCACAAACGACAACAAGACTGAATAATAATCTTATCTTTTTAAAATTAAAGATTGCTTTTAATTTAAAGTCTGATGATGTACTGGAGTTATTGAGAATGGCAAATTATCGCATCAGCAGCAGTGAACTCAGTGCCTTTTTTCGTAAAAAAACTCACCGCCATTACCGTGTGTGTAAAGACCAAATATTACGTAAGTTTTTAAAAGGCTTGCAGCTCAAATACACAACGCCAACAGAATCAACCAAACCACAAGTGACTAAAGTCGCATCAAAGCAATCAGTTCCCAAGAAGTTAGAAGGAACACTAAGAATGCCTGCAAAAAAGTGCGTGGATAAAACAGAGTCGAAAGCAATAAATAAAAAACCAACTAAGTTTAGCTGGTAACTACTGGTTTACGAGCCTTCTTTTTTCTGAGGTCGAACACCTGGTTTGGCCAGGATTTCCAAATAAAAGGACGTTAACTCTTGTGCGGCAGCTTCATCAATGTATTTGTTGATTTCAGTCAAACCGATGATTTTAGCTTCTTTTTCAGTTGCACCGTATTTGCAATCAAAATCCAAAAAATCCGCTCCTTGCGGCAATTTTTTATTTCGCTCGCGGCGCAGATATTTTTTAACTTCGTGTTTTGCTGTATCAATTAAACGAGCGTATTTGATTTTTTCGTGGGTGAGTTTAAAAGTTTTTTTCATGGTAATTTTTTCAATCCAGTTAATGCCGCTCATTGTAAAGAACTCAAAGCAAAGTTAATAGCACTATGTAGTGGTAAGTGGGATTTATCCCACTAAAGAGACAATGAAAGTATTGCGTTCATGATTTATGGTCTTTTCTATCGGCAATGTCCCAGTTATTTCTTTATTTCTGTTTTATCAATTATCGATGCAAAATAAATAGCATTGATTAGCCATTTTTGCGTGCCTAACCAGTAGCCTCGGAAGGTTGGGTTAAAACCAAATTTAATGAGGCTACCTTTGCCATTACGTTCGGCGATAGCCATGGGGGCTTGGGCGAATTGTTTTTGTTTTTCTGCTGATAAATAACCTGCAGCCAATGGGTTTTGGTTGGCTATTAGAGGTGTGGCATAGGGGTTTTTGGAAGTTTCTAATTGGCTATTGCCTTTGAGTAACAGAAATTGACTTTGTTGGTGCATGCCATAAGCTAACGGATGAGTTAAATCAGCCTTGGCAGAGATAATAACTCCACCAATGGTATTTTTGGCATTATCTTTTTCAAAATCACCGTAGCTGCGGTTTTCAACAATTTCGGCTTCTTCATTTGATGAATTTTCTTGCGTTTCTTTTTTCTTATTTAGCAGGTTTTTCTCTGCCCATTTTGCTGACTTTTGCAAACTGATAAGATGCCCACCTTGTTTTATCCAAGCTTTTATTTTTGCATTGGTTTTTTCTGTTAGGGATTTGTAGTTACCCGATGGCAATATTATGTGACTGTAATCGCCTAGTTGAATTTTTGGCAGTTGTTTTTTGTTAATTTTAGTCAATGGCATACCAACTTGGGTATCAAATAAATGCCAAATACTGCCTGTTTGGTAACTGTTAATGCCTTCACCCATTACCATCAACACTTTGGGCTTGTTGAGGGTGACAACTGCAGGCGAACCTAAATCAATGCCCTTTTTGTTATGCACTTTTGTTAGCGCATAACTTGGCACTTGAAAAAATTCGGCACAATTGGCGATGGCTTTGGTAATTTCGGTATTTTTGCCGTCTTTTTTTAAGTCAACAATAATCGAGCCTGGTTTAAATTCAATGGTTTTGCCCTCGATTTGAATGCTGAATGGTTTTTTTATTACTTTGGTGCTGATGTCTCTTTGTTGCAGGTAATTCAATGCAGCAGCAGTATTGCCTTTATCCCAATTAAAAGCATAGGCTATGGCATCTTTTTGGTAATGGTTTTGGGTGGCTTTGAAGGTGATTTTTTTGGTCTTTGGCGTGCTTTTTACTTGGGCGTAGTCAACTCCCCACGCCATGCCAATATTCCAAGCAGAAACATCGTAAAAGGTGTTGTCTTTGAATTGAGTATCGGTGTTGAAAAGCGATTTAATCAAAGTGTATTGTTTTTGCACAATTGGAATGTAAAGTGAAGTATTGGCGTTGTATGTGTGTTTATTAAGCGTGATGTTTTCATCGAGCATTGTCACTTTTATGTTGTGAATGGATAAGTAGTCTGCCATCTTTTGGGCTTTGATGCTGTCCTTTTCAAAGTCTAATAAGTAGCCTTTGAAATTTTCCAAACGGGCTTGTTCTAATGCATTTTTGAAAAATTCTCTTTTGTAGTTTAATAATTTTGTCTTGAGTGCAAAAGCTCCTTTTAAGGTTGAAAGTGCGGTGCGAAATTGGTTGTCAATTCCATCAACCAAGGTGCGTATGCCTTCATCGGTGGATAAATTACCACCATTGGCACGGGCTTGTTCGAATAATATACCAATACTGCCTTGTAAGTCGGGATAAGTCGAACCCTTTCCAGGGTAAAAATCATCGTAGCTTTCTTGGCTGTAAAAACGCATGCCTTTGTCGCTTAATGTTTTGGCGTGGTAAGTAGCTAGTTCGGTGGTTAAGCCGATATTCTTTTGAGGTATCAGCGGATTGGTTCGATCAGGCACTCCTGGTTGAAAAAAGAAGGTTTTGTCACTGCCCATTTCGTGGTGATCATCCAGCACATGTGGATTCCATTGATGGAAAGCTTTAATACGTGCTTGCGATTCCACTTGCGATAACAGCAACCAATCGCGATTAAGGTCAAAGAAATAATGATTGGTTCTGCCGTTGGGAGATTGTTCCTTGTGTGCTAAATCATTTCCATCTGGGTTGTCAATCATGCCGCGATGAGAATTAATGTCGGTGACATAACGGTCGTATCCATCAGGGTTAATGGTTGGGTCGATAATAATTAAGCTTTGGTTAAGTATTTGGTCAATTTCATCTGAATGCCCAGCAATGAGGTGGTAAGCATACAAAATACTGGCATTGGCACCACTGGCTTCATTGCCGTGAACACTAAAACCGTTCCATACCCGTAAAATTTTGTCATTAGTGGCAAGTGCTTCGAGGTTTTCCATGTTTTTATCAGAACTGATGAACAACAAAACTAAGCGCCTGCCTTCATTGGTCATACCATAATCAACCAATCGAGCACGGGCAGATGAAGCCGCAAGAATGCTTAAATAATTAATGATTTGGTCGTGACGGTAGTGCCTTTGACCGACTTCCAAGCCAGTAACCGCTCGCGGTGATGGAATCGAGGTGTCGTAACGCGTGTCATCGGGAAGATAGTCTTCTAAAACTACCGCATTAACTGACAGACTGGCGAAAAACATAAAAAGTAGGGTGGTTAATTTAAACATAAGGCTTTCTCTAATAGTCAAACTCTGCCACAACAGGTGTGTGGTCTGAGGGGCGTTCCCACGCCCTAGGCTCTTTATCAATATAGGCGGCTGTAAGCATTTCAGACATCGGTTCGTTGGTAAGTATTAAGTCAATTCGCAAACCTAAATTTCGTGGAAAACCGCCCATTCGATAGTCCCACCACGAATAATGTCCGCCCTCTTCGTGTAATAGACGGAAGGAATCATCAAAGCCTAAATCTAAAATGCCTTCAAGCTTGGCTCGTTCTTTGTCCGTGCACAGTATTTTACCCCGCCAATATTCGGCATCGTAAACATCGCGGTCATCTGGAGCAATATTAAAGTCACCTAAGACCACCACATTTTCGTATTCTTCTAATTGCTGACCGATAAAATTGGTGACTTGTTCAAGCCAGTGCATTTTGTAGGTGTATTTTTCAGAGTCGGGTTCTGACCCATTTACCACATATAAGTTAATAATACGCACGTCATCAATGGTGGCAGCCAAAATCCTGCGTTGCGGATCGTCCAATCCTTCAATATCGGTAACAACATCCGTTGCAGGTGATGAACTGATAATGCAAACACCATTATAAGTGGGCTGTCCCGAATAAACCACATGCCAACCGGCTGCAGTGATTTCCTTTTCAGGAAATTTATCATCGGTGAGCTTGGTTTCTTGAATGGCTAAAACATCAGGCGAGTTTTGTTTCGACCATTGTAAAACGTGTTCTAAACGAACTTTAAGAGAATTAACATTCCAACTAACAATTTTCATGCGGATTTAAAAAGAGTGTAAAAAATAAACTTTACCACACTATCGGAATAGTGGTGGTGTTTTTATTCAAAACTATCGTTGTAAACCGAATCAAAGCGTTCTAAATAATAACCATCGAATGCATTTTGGATTAAAAAATTATAGCCATCTGGACTCAAGTGAAAACAATCACGAGTAACGCCAAAATCGCGCATGGCTTCAACCGGTGAGGGTTTACTTAAATCTCCTGGCGGCATGATTTGACCAGGAGGGATGCCTTGTGAGGGAAAACCAAAAAAGGCTTGCATCAAGCCCGTGTGTGAAACATGAAAAACGCGAGGATTATTGCTGGCAATTTGTGCGTAAATGCTTTCAAACTCAACCGCGGCTGTATTGAGTTGGCTCACGCTTGGAGTGCCCATATCATTGAGTAAGTTATTGCAGGTTTGACCAAACAAACCTCCAATGGTATCAACAAAATTAGGGTAGTCGTAAAAACTTAATAACACCTCTATTTCAGGTCTTTGAGCTAAAACATAATCCACAATAGTCGTCAAATCTGCCAATATTTGCTGCTGCAAAGATTGCACTTGTGCCGCGCTTAGGTTAATGGACCAATTGTTAAGAAAATCATTGCCACCAATGGTTAATTGCACCGTGTCAATGGCGGGATTGGCAGCGATGGTGTTTCCAATAATTTGTAATTGCGATGGCATTGCCCAGTCGGCTGCGGTTTTGCCATTATCAGACACCGAGTCACTTGCTGGGTCGATATTTATATTGGCAAAGTTGTTATCACTGAAAACTTGGTTATGGGTGGCGTTATCTATTTGCAATTGCGCCCACGAATCACCAATAATCAGAACACGTTGCGTTTGAGCATAGGCACTTAAGGGCAAAATAATGAGTATTAGAACTAGAATATGCTTCATGCTTTTCTCGACAATAACCAATAAAAAGTGCCCACTGCGACTACATCACCTGAAGAATCCTTGATGGTGGTTTGCACTTGGTATTTGAGTTCATCTTTAACCTCTGGAATTTCGCAATTACATTGCGCAGTTAAATTACCTTTGGCTTTCTTGATGTATTCCATTTCCATTTTGGTTAATATGCCTCGAATCTGACTGCTCATGCCCGACAATACCGCCAAACCACTGGTAACTTCTCCAAGATTTATCAAGGCAACCGCATGAATACTGCGTAAGTGGTTTTTATTCGATTTTCGCTCTTTTAAAAATGCGTGGCAATGCCCTGGCTTTAAATCGGTGATTAATGCTTTAATGCTTCCCGTGTAAGCCGCCATTCGTCCCACCATGTGGGAAAATAGCTTTTTACCAAAAGGTTTGTCTTTTAACTTTTTCCAGTTCGCTAGTATTTTTTCGCCAGGTGATTCGTTATTTTGTGCCATAATACGATTTTTTTATAATTGAGTAATGAAAATGTACCCCAATCATTATAAATATGTTTCAAAAATTATCAACCAAGGACTGCAAAAGGCAAGACTTGATGGTGTTCTTATCTATTCTGGGCATGCAAACAATTATTTTCTTGACGATATGCCGTATGCTTTTGCTTGCAACCCGCATTTTAAATGGTTGGTGCCGATTACCGAAACACCGCATTGCATTATTCATTATAAACCAGCAGAAAAACCTAAATTATATTTGTATCAACCCAAAGACTATTGGCATTCGTTGCCAAAAACAGTCAAAGGGCAGTGGGCAGAGTATTTTGAAATCATTCCTATAGCGAATAAAGAAGAAGTGCCTGATTTTAGTCAGTTAAAAAACCATGCTTGGATTGGACAAGAAGATTCTTGCGAATACGACAACCTCAAACACAATCCGCGCACTTACATGGATTACGTACATTGGCACCGTGCAGTTAAAACCGAATATGAAATTGATAACATACGTCAAGCCAACTCACGGGCACTGCGTGGTCACAAAGCCGCATACCAAAGCTTCAAAAAAGGCTTTAGTGAATTTGAATGCCATTTAGCGTATATGCTTGCCACAGAACACAATGAATACCAACTGCCTTATGGCAATATTGTGGCACAAAATGAAAATGGAGCCGTTCTTCATTATCAACACATACAGCGTTTTCGTCACCCTGTAGAAAACCTTAAATCCTTTCTTATTGATGCGGGTTGTCAGGTTAATGGCTATGCCTCCGACATCACACGCACTTATGCTTACGATGACAAAAGCGAATTTGCCCAATTAATTACTGCTCTTGAAAAAATGCAAATAGAAATTGGCAAAAAGGCGGTTGTTGGCAGCAGTTATGTTGACCTGCACGCACAAGCACATTTGATGATAGCAAATATCTTAATTGATTTTGAAATTATTTGTGGTTCGGCAACTCAAGCCGTGGAAACAGGCTTAAGCAATGTCTTTTTACCTCATGGTTTAGGGCATTATTTGGGCTTGCAAGTGCATGATATCGGTGGTCATCAAAGCGATGAAGAGGGCAATATTTTATCGCCACCCGAATTACACCCTTTTTTACGACTCACTCGAACTCTGCAAGAAAACAATGTTTTAACCATAGAACCAGGCATTTATTTTATTAATATGCTGCTCGAAAAAGCCAAAGCAACAAAGCAAGGGAATTTTATTAATTGGTTACGAATCGAAGATTTTAAACCTTATGGTGGCATCAGAATCGAAGATAATATTGTAGTGAAAACTGAAAGCCCAGTTAATTTGACACGTGGTTAGTATTAAGATAAATCCAGTTTTATTTACAGACTCACTTATTGAGTAATGTATGTTGTATATGGTCATTATTTTGACCATATAACTGACAACAAAGCTCTAGCCCTGCTCATAGCAACATAATGTTCAACTTTATTATTATCTTTAATATCATCTGGTTTTACCAAATCAACTACAATAATCACCTCATTCTCAAGACCTTTAAAGTTTTTTATTTCTGCAAAGCTTATTTGAGGTACTGGAAAAGAACGAACAGAATAATCATCTAACTTAACTATATTTCTTTTAATTTTTTCTGGCAACAATCCAATACTTGATTCTTCATAGCATAATGAAGATAGTATTGTTATAGAACCTGGGAAAACTCCACCTTTAAGCATATTATCAATCTCAGTTTTTAGAATATTTCCATTATTCTCAACCTCAAATAATTCATGTACTTTAGGTCCTATACCCGTACCTATATTACCCATATCTAAATCCAAACTATCTTGTACTTTCTTTAAAATTGGCTTACTATTTCTACAGTTGGTAAATAATGGAATTTTTGCAGGTGTATAACTTTCAAGAAGTTCTAAAACTTCTTCTTTAGTGTCAATAAACAATCCAGCTTGATTATTTACATCGTGAAATATGTACCACTCACCATTCTCTAAACCACCTTCAACAATTTCATCAAGTATTTCTATATCATCAAAATCAAAAAGGTCTTGCCCTTCATCAACTATCAAGACATCATATATGTCAATTCCAGAGCGTCTCATATCTAATTTCACACTACCTATAGTTGAGATAGTTACAAATTCATTTTGAATTCTTGTTTCAAGATATCGCTTTAACCAATTAGATTTACATACCAAAGCAATATTCTTATCTTCACTTGCCATTCTTCTAGCTAATTCAGCTGCTAAAAATGTTTTCCCTGTTCCTGCTCCGCCCGAGCATAAGACTCTACTATTTGCCGCTACTATATCTAAATATTTATATTGATCTTCAGTCAGCTTAACTGCTATATCTTCAATTTGTGATAACCTTACATGCAATGGTTCAACAACTTCAAAATCAGGTCTTAAATATTGTTTCAATGCTGTAATATCTTCTTTTGTTAACTTTCTAGCATTACCCTGTTTAGAATGCCAATATTCAAAGAATTTTCTTAACCATCCCTCAAAATTACGAAACTTCTTTGCATCGCAAATAGTACGGATATCCCACTCTGAACTTTGTTTCCTCCATTCAACATCAGGAAATATAACACCAAATCCAATAGGTAAAGTTAATCCTGGAAATTTATGAGAACCTTTTATTTTAGTGTTAATTGCATGTAAAGCACCTTCTGCCTGACGGAAAGGGCTCTCTTTTAATCTGAATTTTTCATTATTTCTATTGATTGTGTACCATTGTCCATCAGAGGAGCTTATTCTACCGCCTTTAACTTCTAGAACGAAAAGGCCATATTCACACAAAATTACAAAATCGGCCTCTCCAAATCTCTTTTTTGCATGTGTTGTGAGGTTCATTGAATGAAAAGCCAAATACATGGGGTCGTTCACAAATGATTCACGAAGTTTATCAAAAACTCTATACTCTGTTCTGCTATCTGTTTTATATGGAGTATTCGGGATTATTATCATTTTATTTCATCTTGGCAAATTTATTATATTGTTCTTTAGTTATTGTTCTTTTAGAAAGAATATTAAAATACTCTTCTTCAAGAGTCTCGTATCTCGGTTCAATAAAACCAATATATGTATTGATTCCACTTTTACTATAAAATTCTTTGTTTGGCATTATGGTTTGTATACAAGACTCAACCTTTAACTCCTTGATGAGTCTCTTTTTCAAATTATTTTTATTAAATAGCTCCACAACAGTTAATGGTTTGAGTGTAGATGTAAATTTCATATTGCTTTTGATAGTAAAATGAGCATATTCAGCCATTTTAAGAGAGACATAGCATTGTAAACCTGTACACTCTTTCAATTCTTTAGGTGCCTTAATAAATTTATCACGAATTCCAAACATCATGGCAAAATTAAGATAATCTTCTTCAGAAAAAAGTTCGAGTGTATATTCCATTAAAGCTTCTGAATCTTCTCGCAAAAACAGCATCATAAGTATTTTTTCTATAGGTTTTTTAGCCTCTTTAAAATGTTCAGATACAGTTTTGTTGATATTTAATTCAAAATCTTTTAATTTATCCGCAAGTTCTTGTGTCCTTTTTTGAGCTTGTCCTTCCCAATTTTCTTGTTCTAAAAATTTTATTACATCTTCTTTAAAATCTTTTGAGTTTATAGCAATATCAATTAAGCCATGATCCATTTTTTTCTTAATATCAGTTTCATTTATATCAAAACCTTTAAAGTAATCATATATATCGATATCCTGTCTCTTTTTCTCTTCTATAAAACCACTAAAGAGTTTATAGTTATCGTTACTTAAATTTCCATTTTTAGCATAATAAAATAGATTTAAAAGCAAGCCCCCATAAGCATACACTTTTTTATAATCTATTTTGCCAACATCCATTGTATCAATTATTGTTGAATCATTAATCCAATCAACTGATGAATCATCTGATTTAAAAAGACTCTGTTCTGCTGAAGAATCATCTGATTTAAAAAGCTTCTGTACTGCCACAGTCGTCGATGAAAGTTTTAAATCATTTAAAATAACATTACTGTAAAGTTTTAAACTCTCTTTAAACTCCTTTTCTGCAGGCTTTGAGGGAAATATTAGAGTGGAAATAACAGACAATGGCAATGGAGCTAAAATGAACAGAACATCTGCACTATCTTCATTTCCCATTAGATCAACCAATTTATTATCTTGAAATACCTTTATACCATTTGATAGTTTTTTTAAATCAATATCTAAAATTACAGGTGTTAAACTTTTTTCTTCCTTACTTACATAGTCTAATGCCTTGGCTGGTATTTCATTTTTAAACAGAGGTATATAATTTGGAACGAGCTCCATTATATCGCTATAATATTTTGTATCTCCATGGTTATTAATAAACCCATCTGGGGATGAAATCAATCCTTGCGCAATTATCATCTTTAAATTTTCTGTATTAGTCGGCAGTAGCCATAGAATTTTTTTCTTAGCCATTTGTTAATACCTCTCTTTTTAAAATAGCTTCATCATCAGGAAGTATCTGTTCTACTCCGCCATTGTAATTTTTACTTTTAAATAAAATCAATTTTTTAATGGCTCTTGAACTCATCACATAAAATCTCTTTTTCATACTGTCAATATCATTATTGTAGATTTTAAATCCATCTATAATGATAAATACTATATCAAACTCTAATCCTTTTATTGATTTATCACAAAGTACAACAATACCGCCAAAGCCAAAATTAATATTTGGAACTTTACCATCATTTGAAGAATATGTAGAAATCAAAGGCTTTGGATTATCAAGGTCAACATCAACAATATGTAACGCATCTACATATTTAGACCTTAGATCATTACTTTTTACAACTACACCTATTAAGTTTCTATTATCTCTATCTGCTTCTCGTAATATTAATTTTGCACAGTCACTATAATTCGTATATTCATATAATATTGGTGTATCCAATGACTTTTTTGAGGGTAAATTGGGTTTTGGACTTGATGGATCCGTATAAAAAAATTGTGAGAATAATGCTATTGGATGTGAATTTCTATAATTTTCTTTTAACTCAATATAATCTTTTGGACCATCTCCATTTTCATCTATCTCTTTATTATTAACCCTGCTAGATATTACCGCTCAATTTATGCAGCATAAGAAATTTTAGGATGCTTAAAATAAGATATCACTCTTTGCGGTTGATTTTGTATATCCGTCATGTGTTTTTGCATCTTAAT
>Ga0256840_1002504_pt1 | contig 16047 bp, 14 predicted proteins | sample 355202metaG_FD_185969 | JGI IMG/M metagenome (GOLD analysis project Ga0256840, IMG submission 185969) | Hydrothermal vent microbial communities from Mid Atlantic Ridge, Atlantic Ocean - 355-202 | ecosystem: Environmental > Aquatic > Marine > Hydrothermal vents | place: Atlantic Ocean: Mid... | reverse complement strand
TTCGATTTATCAAATAAGCCCGCGCAAGGTGGAGAACAGAAAATTTCTATTATGGTACTTTAATTGTCAGAACCGATGATATGAAAAAAGCGTTAATAAAATTGAATTAGATATTGATAGTCAAAAATTAAAAAATATAGTAGCCTCACTCGAAATTAAAGAAATCAAGGAATATTTAAATAGAATATCCAATGCCACTATACCTTTAACTAAAGTTAAAAAAGGTAGGAGTAAAGGAATTATTTATGATTTTTCAATACCAATGAAGAAAGGGTATATATCCTCACCATTTGGAAATAGAAGAGATCTTATCAACGGTACCTTGCGCCATCATGGAGGCTTAGATATAGCAGCAAATAAGGGTAGCTATATTTATGCCATAGCAAATGGTTTTGTTAGTTTTTCAGGCAAACGGGGAGCTTACGCTAACTTATTAGAAATTAATCATAGTGAATCCTAATAAGTCGTTATGCGCATCTAGACAGTAATATGGTAAAAAAGGATAGTTAGTGAGAAATGGGGACTTGATTGTAAGATAGGAGCCACTGGACGTGTAACAGGTCCACATCTGCTCCTAGAAATCAGAGAGAACAGTATAATTATCAATCATAATTTAGATGAGTCATTAAATATCTTGTAAGTTTTTAATAAAAGCTCGCGTGTAAATAATACTAAAAATAAGGCATCATTAAGGTATTTATCGGTTTACTTGTAATATAATACTCTCGCTAATATGGGGGTTATTCTTGTAATTGTGCAAAAAATCCCCACCTTTGTTTAATTCTATTTCTATCATGTGATAGTGATAAATTATTAAACTGGATACAATGTCAAAAATTTTAGGGGATGACACTCAAAATGCTGGGAAAACTTACCAAAAAGCTATTTGGTAGCCGTAACGATAGACTTATCAAGGCTTACGAAAAAACAACAAAAATAATTGCTGAATATGATGACGAATATTCATCACTTTCTGATGAAAAACTGCAAGCCAAAACAGCTGAGTTTCGTGAGCGTTTAAAACAGGGTGCCACCTTAAATGACATCCTTCCAGAAGCTTTTGCTACAGTTCGAGAGGCGGGTAAGCGAGTAATGGGAATGCGCCATTATGATGTTCAAATGATAGGAGGAATGGTTCTTAACGAAGGTAAAATCGCTGAGATGCGTACTGGTGAAGGTAAAACATTAGTAGCTACTCTCTCTGCTTATTTGAATGCTTTGACTGAGAAAGGCGTTCACGTTATCACTGTAAACGATTACTTGGCACAACGTGATGCTGAGTGGATGTCTAAGCTCTACGGTTTTTTAGGCTTAACAACAGGTGTTATCATTAATGGTTTAGACCAAGCGCAACGTCAAGCTGCTTATGCCGCTGATATCACTTATGGCACAAATAATGAATTTGGCTTTGATTATCTTCGCGATAATATGGCTTTTCAAGCCGATGATCGTGTTCAACGCCCTTTAAACTATGCAATTATTGACGAAGTTGATTCAATATTGATCGATGAAGCCAGAACGCCTTTAATTATTTCGGGTGCTGCAGAAGATTCTTCTGAAATGTACGCGTCAATTAATGTGTTAATCCCACAACTAAAACGCCAAGATGTAGAAGATGGTGGTGACGAAGAAGTAAAAGTCCCAGGTGATTTTACTGTTGATGAAAAGGGCAAACAGATATTTCTAACAGATGCAGGCCATGAAACTGCAGAAAATCTTTTAGTGAAGGCTGGTGTTTTGCCAGAAGGGCAAAGTCTATATGACAGCTCTAGCATCTCGATTCTACATCACTTTAATGCAGCACTTCGCGCACATAACTTATTTACAATTAATATTGATTACATCGTAAACGATGGTGAAATCGTTATTGTTGATGAGTTTACAGGACGTACCATGCCAGGTAGACGCTGGTCTGAAGGCTTGCATCAAGCGGTTGAGGCAAAAGAAGGCGTACACATCAACGCCGAAAACCAAACAATGGCATCAATCACCTTTCAGAATTACTTTAGATTGTATGAAAAATTGTCGGGCATGACGGGTACAGCAGATACAGAAGCCTTCGAGTTGCAAGAGATATATGGTCTGGAGGTTGTTGTTATTCCAGGGAATAGGCCTTTAGCTCGCATCGATAGCAATGACCTTGTGTATATGTCAGAAGAAGAAAAATACCAAGCGATTGCAGAAGAGATTGAGTATTGCCAAAAGAAAGGACAGCCCGTTTTAGTGGGTACAGCATCGATTGAAACCTCAGAAGTTTTATCTGGTTTACTTACCAAAATGAACGTAAAGCACGAAGTGTTAAATGCAAAACAGCACGAACGTGAAGCTAATATTATCGAGAATGCGGGTCGCCCTGGTGCATTAACTATAGCAACTAATATGGCTGGTCGTGGAACGGATATTGTATTAGGCGGTTCATTAGATGCTGAGATCAGGGACTTAGGTGAAGATGCGAGCGATACAGAAATTGCCTCGGTAAAAGCAGAATGGCAAAAACGTCACGATGCAGTTGTTAAATCTGGTGGCTTACACATCATCGGTACAGAACGTCACGAATCACGACGAATTGATAACCAATTACGTGGTCGTTCTGCTCGTCAAGGTGATCCGGGTTCATCTCGTTTTTTCTTATCCCTTGAAGATAATCTAATGCGTATTTTTGCATCAGATCGTGTTAAAGCGATTATGCAAAAGTTGGGTATGGAAAAAGGTCAGGCAATTGAAGCTAAAATGGTTTCAAAATCTATCGAAAATGCACAACGTAAGGTTGAAGGGCATAACTTTGATATTCGTAAAAACCTACTTGAATATGACAATGTTGCCAATGATCAGCGTAAAGTAATCTATGAGCAACGTGCAGGACTTTTAGAAGCGGCAGATGTTTCTGAGTCGGTTGATTCATTTATTTTTGACGTAGTTGAAACAACAATCAATCGCTATATTCCAATGGGTAGCCATGATGACCAATGGGATATACAAGGCCTAACAGATACCTTTAAGAACGACATGATGCTTGATCTTGATATTCAAGGTTGGCTTGATGCAGACGATACGCTTCATGAAGAAACTCTACATACCAAGTTACAAGAAGCAGTAAGCTCTACGATTAAAGCTAAAGAAGCATTGATTGGTGATGAATCCATGCGCCGTTTAGAGCGTGATGTGATGTTGCACGTGTTGGATGGGCATTGGAAAGAGCATTTAGCTTCAATGGATTATTTGCGTCAGTCAGTCGGCTTACGTGGTTACGCACAAAAAGACCCTAAACAAGAGTACAAGCGCGAAGCGTATGAAATGTTCGAAGAGCTTTTGGATAAAATTAAATACGATGTAGTAACCTTCTTTACTAAGCTTGAAATCACAATGCCAGAAGAAGCAGAAGCGATTGAAAAGCAGTTGAAACAAGAACAAGCACAAGATCAGGGCTTGGACTTTGTACATGGTGATGCGGCAGGTATGGCATCTGACTCAGCAGATGAAAATACGGTAGATGGTTTTACGCCAGAAGCGCTAAAACCTTTTAAACGGGATGTTGAGAAAGTAGGGCGCAATGAGCCTTGCCCTTGTGGCTCAGGAAAGAAGTACAAACAATGTCACGGTAAATTGGTGTAACCACACAGCTCGCCTCTAGAATCCGCCAGCTCCGCATTAAAAATGCTTATTTACTTATCGTAAACTTCTCATTTTTTGCCTTGATCTGGCGGCTTTTAGAGGCAATCTGAGTGGTTAGATGAGGATGGGTGAATTATCCGTATATTCTTTTGCCACCCCCCTTGTTTTTCGCGGTTTTGTATTTTATAAAATAAACAATCACAACCTTGATCGGTAATTCACATGGCTGTAAATCTCGTAGCTCCAAAATCTTTAATGCCAGTTAAAGGCGTGCGTCTAGCAAGTCTTGAGGCGGGTATCCGTTATAAAGATCGTGATGATCTGACCCTTATTGAATTAGCCGAAGGATCAAGTGTTGCGGGTGTTTTCACGAAAAATGCATTTTGTGCCGCACCTGTTACGGTATGTCGACAGCATATTGCTCGCGCTGAAGAATTTGAAGAAAGTATCCGCTACTTAGTTATCAATGCTGGCAATGCAAACGCGGGTACAGGCGAAGAGGGAATGACTTCCGCTCAAATGATTTGTGCAGAAGTGGCTGAAGAAGGTTGTTGCAGTTTGCACTCAGTTCTACCTTTTTCAACAGGTGTTATTGGAGAACAGTTACCCTATTGGAAAATTGTTGATCAAGTAGAAAACCTTGTAGATCAGTTAGACTCTGATAACTGGATGAAAGCCGCAATAGCGATAATGACAACCGATACGATATTAAAAGGTATCAGTAAGTCCTTAAAAGTAAACGGTAAAATGGTCACAATTACTGGTATGGCAAAAGGCGCGGGAATGATCGAGCCAAACATGGCAACGCTATTGGCCTATGTTGCGATTGATGCAGGAATCTCACAAACCGAGCTTCAAAGTATTCTTGATGATGCCGTTGTAGGCTCATTTAACAGCATTACGGTTGATGGCGACACCTCAACAAACGACTCGCTAATTTTAATGGCAACGGGTAAATCGGGCGTTGATTTAGAGGGTGAAAATCGAGAAGAAATTGTAGGTTTGATTAATGAAGTCCTTCAAGAACTGGCACAATCTATTATTCGTGATGCAGAAGGTGCGACAAAGTTTGTAACCATAAAAGTTGAAGCTGCACCTGATTATGCCTACGCAAAAGAAATTGCCTATACGGTGGCTCGCTCACCCCTGGTTAAAACCGCATTGTTTGCCAGTGACCCTAATTGGGGGCGTTTATTAATGGCGATTGGTAAATCTCCAGTCAAAGATTTAGATGTGAGTAAACTCTCATTATGGCTGGGTGATACGCAATTGCTAGAAGCAGGTGAACCACTTGAAACTTATCAAGAAGCCCAAGGTCAGATTGAAATGGATAAGGATGAAATCACCATTCGTATTCAATTGAATGCAGGTGATGCACAAGCTGTTGTCTGGACTTCTGATTTATCGCATGAGTATGTGACGATAAATGCCGAATACCGAAGCTGATAAATATAGTACTTGTAATATTAATCAGTGAGTAATTTTTCCGTGCACTACGACTCCGGCTCGGGCTCGGGTACTGCTTTGTTAGTTTACATGGTAGTAGCCCCTCCTGGTTTGAGTCGAAGGGTTAGAAAATAATCTGCATAATATAAGTTAAATAGAGTTGATTTTATGAGAGCCCACCCCCCCCTTTTTTTGCTGTTTTGTACTCTAATTGGTGGCGGTTTATTCATTGCAAACACTCAAACCAGTGCAGAAGATTGCAATGCCATTCGCGCCCAATACCAATGTCCAGTACAAAAACATCGCTTACATTTAAGTTTTGATGATGGAGTAGGGAGTGTCACTCCACAAATCTTAGATATTCTAAAAAAAGAGAATATCAAAGCCACCTTTTTGGTTTTAGGTAATAAAATTGATTGCGATAAATATCAAGCAGGTACAAAGTCATATCAGCTCTGTCAGCAACGCTTTGAAACGCTAAAACGTATCAAGCGTGAAGGGCATGACATTGGATCGCACAGCTACGAACATTATCATCATTCCAAATTATCCCCAGTAGGGCTACAAGGCACGATTGCACATTCACGTTTTTTACTAGAGCCTTTTTTTACAACGGAGCCTGCTATTTTTAGGTTGCCTTATGGTGATGGCTGGTTTAATCAAAAGAAAGTCCCGCAAGTTATGGAGGCGCTTAAGCGTAACGGTTTTGAGCATTTAGGTTGGGAAATGACAGCCTATGATTGGAATGAAAAGTATCAGCATGGCGATCAAATACTCGACAACGTGATGGGGCAAATGTGTGGCAATGGTAAAAGAGGGCGTGACGGTGTGGTTCTTTTCCATGATGGTGTTTTTGAGAACGAGCACGAAGGGCGTGTATTTACCGCAAAAAACCTTGCACGATGGATACCTAAAATGCGTTGTGCCGCTGATTTTGTTCCTTTGTTGGCGGTAAAAGGCCGACAGTTTAAAACACGCTAATGTCCGCTGTTCATCTAGTCCATGTGGTTGTTGGTGTAATCATTAATATAGACAATCAAATTTTGATTGCTAAACGCGCTAATCATCAGCATCAAGGTGATAAATGGGAATTTCCTGGTGGTAAAGTTGAGAAAGCAGAAACCCCGCAACAAGCATTACAAAGAGAGCTAAAAGAAGAGCTGGGTATCGATATTCAATCGGCAAAGCAATTCACAAAGATCAAACATCAATACAGTGATAAAGCTGTGCTACTAGATGTTTATGAGGTTAGAGATTGGAAAGGGGAAGCACAAAGTCGTGAAGGTCAGCCATTGCGTTGGGTTGATAGGTCAGATTTAAAGCACTATGACTTCCCCGCTGCAAATGCTGAAATTTTAAGCAGTCTCGAACCTCACTAGTAGAGATTTTACACAAAAACTAATTTACTGCTAAGCTTAGGTTGAGGAAAGCCTGATTAAGTCCCATAAAATTCTGCTGGCTTACAAGACATCAGATCCTAGGCATAACTTTTCAGAATGGTTTTTCCCTTCGGAAAAGTTATAAGAACGGAGGTGATGCCTTGTAAGCCAGCCCTTTCGGGGCTTAGCCAAGTTTCCAATTTCTTCGTTGTTGATTTTAAGCATAGAATGACTATGCTTAAAATCAATGCCTTGAACTTGGAAACTTGTCGTTGCCAGAATTTATGGGACTTAATCAGACTTTCCTTAAGCGCCTCTGTGTTATAAGACTCCTTATACGGGACTAAAATAAGAATAAATTTGAGACGCTAATCATCCGCATCTAAGGAGCAGTTATGAAAAAATCGACAGTCTTGAGTGAAAAGGCGCTAAAAACAGTATTTTTATTAACCATGTTAGGAACGGTTAGCACAAGCAGTGCTAATGGATTCTTTGGTAACAATAACAATGGCTTCGGTAATTTCTTTGGGGGTAATAATAACGGTTGTAATGACTGGCCAATTTGGACGCCTATGTATTGGATGGAAGAAATGACAGGCAATAGTTTTGGAAATGGCTTTGGTAATAATAATCGTTTTGGAAATAATAACTGTAATAATAGTAATTATGGAGGTGCTTATAATTCTTACCAGTCTCCATATGGTGCCAATCCTTATTTAGTTAGTCCTTATGGTCAACAGGCTTATGCTTATAGACCACCAACTTATAATACATTTAATCGTTTTCCTCAAAGTAGCTATAGCTCAACATCTGGTTTCTCTCCTTTTGGTGGTAGTGGATTTAGTGGTTTTCCAAGTTTTGGTGGAAATTCTTTTGGCGGCAGCCCCTTTAGTAGTAATCCTTTCTCTTCGTTTGGTGGTTCTAGTTCACCGTTTTCATCATTTGGAGATGGCTCACCTTTTAGTAGCTTCGGTTCGCCAATGGGTGGAATGTCTCCAATGGGAATGGGAGGATTTGGATCGCCGATGTCACCTATGTCGATGGGAACAATGGGGATGCCCGGAATGAGCCCAATGAGTAGTTTTGGTGGTTCTTCCTTTATACCTTTTAGGTAGCACGTATACAAAAAAATATTTTAATCATTACCTTTAACAATCTATCATAGTTTATGGTGTTATTTTGTTTGAGAGAAGGTATGCAACTGTCTCTGTGCTTTTGTTCCCCCAAAAAGCTAATTGATGACTAAAGAATCAGATAGGAGAAATATTACCCATAGGTGATTTCTGTTTAACAAAGTCCATGCGCTCTAGAAATTGGGATAATAATCCTGTATCAAGGGTATCTGCTTATATATTTCTCATCATGAAGTCACTTGTAGTGGCACTATCTAGTTCTAGGAAAATATTAAGGTAATTGCCTGTCGTCTTGATGCCAAACTGGATTACCTTATGTGTTCGTTGAGGGTGAACATACAAGAAGGAGGTTTTATAAAAACAGATTATTTGTCACTTTTAAAGGCACTCAATACTACAAATTTCTTATTTGAAGTTATTGTCTTGCAGTTTCCAAAGAGTTTTTTTAGTTTTACATGATAACCAAGGTGGCGATTGCCTATAACCCAAATTTCGCCATTATTTACTAGTTGTTCGTGGCTTTGCCTAAGCATTTGCCAGGCAATCTGATCTCCAACGCTGTGATTTTGGTGAAAAGGAGGATTGCATAAAATTAAATCTACGCCATCGGTGGTATCAGTCGTTTCGGCTTTAAATTGATTAAAACAATCGTTAGTATAAAAATTAGCGTTGATAGTTTTATCGTTGTTATTGAGTTTGTAACTTTGTTCAGAAGATTTAACAGCGCCATAAGACTCATCAATAAAACTAAGCCGTGCTTGTGGTTGTAGTCGGCTTGCAATAATGCCTAATGCGCCATTTCCGCAACCTAAATCGACAATGTGTTTAGAGCTAGGGCACTGTCCCAATTGTTCAATTAAGAAACGTGAACCAATATCGAGTCTATCTTTAGCAAATACATTGGCGTGATTGACCAACGTGAGATCGTGCGCATCATCTCTGAAAGTTTTAGGGTAAGGTGAAGGATGAGATTTTTCATTATCATTGTTTGAAAAAATCAGACGTGCTTTTTTAGTTGCTCGTGAAGTTGTTGTTGTGCCGATAATTTTTTCAAAGGTATTAAGTGTTGATGTATGAATATGCTTGCTCATAGCAGATGCAATGATGGTGGTATCTGCATTGATATATGCTTTTAACCGGCTCAGTTGATCTTCAAGTAATCCTAGTGTTTTGGGTATTTTGATAATGACTAGACTGTAGTGTTGGCTCAAATTTTCACTCGATGGAATAGCTCGATAGTCATTGCTATCAAGCTGATTAAGTTTGAAATTATTAAAAGCCGCAATATGAGCTAAATAAGAATCTGACCAACTATGTATAGGATATTGATGCAAAGCAGTGGCTAATGCGCCAAAACTATCGTTGATTATAAGAATGGTTTGATCAGTTTTTTTTAGCTGTTTTTCAAAAACATGGCTCAGCAATAATTCGTCTGCGGCATCCCATGCGCGCAAGTCTCCCTTAGTTGTTTTTGGGATTCGTTCTAGGGTGAATTTTCCTGATGGTTGTTGCAGTTTTGCCACGGTGTTATCAGTCGTACTATTTTCAGCCACGGTATTCTCAGTTAAGATATTATTCTTCACGATAGTCTCTAATTATTTTTTCAAAGCTCTCTGACGATACGGAAACCGAGGTTGGTATCCATTTCATCAAAGAGGCGTTTTTTACGTGCCGCGCTACGTGAATGTACAGCAGCATCAAACCATGAGCCACCTTTTGTGACAACCCAAGAACTAATTACATCAGAGCTACCGTCACGGTTGCTGTTTAAGTGGGATTCTTGCCAAGGTGAGTCTGTCATCTCCCAGACATTACCATGCATATCATGTAACCCCCAGTCATTCGCAGGTTTTGTGCCGACTTCCAAAGCTTGTGCCATTGGTGCACACTTGGGTAAATACCAGCGTCTTTTTTCTTTTGCTTCGTTATATGGAAAGAGTGAATGAAAGTGAACTTCTTTGCAGGTGACCTCATCACCAAAATGAAAAGCGCTAGTCGTACCCGCACGGGCAGCATATTCCCACTCAGACTCTGTAGGCAAGCGATAACGATTCCCCGTTTGTTTGCTAAGCCAATCTAAATATAAGTAGGCATCTGACATGCGAATATTTATGACTGGTTCTTTACCTTTTGTCCAAATTAACTCAGGACGTAGAAACCACTCAGTCTCTTTTTGAAAGATGGAAAAGTCGTCTGCAGTAATGGTAAAACGTCCTATAGAAAATGGCTTATAAATATGTGAGTAGTGCTGTGGGTACTCTTCTTTACCATGACCAAATTCGTTGTTACTTGAGCCCATTTCATATTTTCCTGCAGGGATGATGGCAAGCTCAGGTGCGCTATTTCCATTTTTTAAAGTATCAGAAAAATAGGGCGATAAATCAAAACTGTCTGCTGTTTCTTTTTGGAGTTGTTTGATTTCTGTAGAGGCTAAATCAGGAAGAAAATGTGTAGTTTTAGTATTTCTTGTATGTGTGGGAGTTTGCATGATAATGTCTTAATATTAAGAAATGCTAATATTATCTCTTTAGTTTGTTAAAAGTTTCAAGTAGATTTATCAGTAAAAAGACAATCAATATCGATAAATATGTACGGTTTTATTTAACTTTAATCTAACTAGGGTACAATTGCTCTGTTTGACTTGATAGTTTTTATTAAGTCCATATAGTGTTATTTATATAATTTTTTGGAGTAAAACCATGCCTTGGAATGAACCAGGTGGAAGTGATAAAGATCCTTGGGGTAAAGGGAATAAAGGTAAGTCAGGAGGAGGCTCAAAAGGCACCGCTGATATAGAAGACATTACCCGTAAGATGAATGAAAAACTTGGTGGGATTTTTGGTAATAAAAAATCTGGCAAACGTAGTGAAGGCCCTAGTGGAACTGCCTTAGCTTTGATTGGATTGGCTTTATTTGCCGCTTGGTTGGCAACAGGTTTCTACACGGTTGACTCTGCTCAGCGTGGTGTTGAGTTCCGCTTTGGCGCCTATACAGAAACGACTAGACCTGGTTTACATTGGCATGTGCCTTATCCAGTAGAAAGTGTTGAGCTGGTTGATATTGACCGAAGCCGTACGGCAGAAGATCGCACACACATGCTTACTAAAGATGAAAATATTGTTGATATTGGCGTGGCAGCGCAATACAGAATTAAGAACCCAGAAGAATATCTTTTTAATGTCTACCTTGCTGATTACGAACGTAATCAATCTATTGGAACGTTATTCCAGGTTATGCGAAGTGCGGTAAGAGAAGTTGTTGGTCGTAATACGATGGATTCTATTTTAAAAGAGAATCGTGGCACTATCGCACCTGATACACAGCAAGTCATGCAAAAGGTATTAGACTTTTACAAAACAGGGCTTGAAGTCATAAAAGTGAACGTAACTTATGCAGAAGCACCGACGGCTGTTAAAGACGCATTTGATGATGCCAATAGAGCGCGTGAGGATAAAGATAGATACAAAAACCAAGCCGAAACCTACGCAAAAAAGGTTGTACCTGTGGCTGAAGGTAAGGCATCACGTTTAAGTGAAGCTGCATTGGCTTATACAGGTCGTATCGTTTCTCGCGCAGAGGGTGATGCGTCACGCTTCAATCAGTTGGTTGCAGAATATCAAAAAGCACCAGCAGTTACGCGTAAACGTCTTTACTTGGAAACTATGGAAGAAGTATATGAAAACACCAATAAGATCATGGTAGATACGAAATCAGGTAATAATGTGATGTATTTACCACTAGATAAAATGTCAGGTGGTTCGAATAGGTCATCAAATTCATCACAAGCATTTGATCCAGCGATAGCAACATCTGTTGAGCAACTAAGACGACAAAATCAAAGTATGAGATCTGGTGGTAGAGATGCTACGAGACAGGGGCGCTAACATGAAAAATATAATTATTATTGTACTAGCTTTAATTGTTTTCATATTTTCAACAGCAACTTATACGGTTGATGAACGTGAAACAGCGATTAAGTTTCGCTTTAAAGAAATTGTAGAAACAGATATCCAGCCAGGTTTACATTTCAAAATGCCGTTTGTGAATACGGTAGAAAAGTTTTCTAAGTTAATATTAACGCTTGATGCTGCTCCAGATCGTTTTCTAACGGGCGAGAAAAAATACGTTAAAGTAGATTTTTTCGTAAAGTGGAAAATTGATAATGTTGATACATTCTATCGTGCAACTCGTGGTGATTTAGCGCGTGCACAAAACCGTCTTGAAAGCATTATGAAAGATGGTTTAAGAAATGAATTTAGTACACGCACAATCCAAGAAGCTATAACGGGTGAACGTGGTGAAATTATGGTTGAACTTCAAAAGAAGGCAGCTGCTTCGGTTAAAGAACTGGGTATTATCATTGTAGATGCACGAGTAAGTCAGATTGACTTTCCTGAATCGGTGAGTGAGTCTGTTTATGAAAGAATGCGTTCTGAACGTCAACGTGTTGCACAGGATTTTCGTTCACGTGGTAAAGCCGAAGGTGAAAGCATAAGAGCGATTGCGGATCGCCAAGCTGTTATTATTGAAGCTATAGCCTACAGAAAAGCAGAAAAAATTCGTGGTGAAGGCGATGCAAAATCAGCTGAAATATATGCGAATGCTTACGGAAAGGATGAAGAGTTCTATGCATTTTACCGCAGTTTAGGTGCTTATAGAAAATCTATGGGTAAAGCTGGTGACATTATGGTTATTGAACCTGACGCTGAATTCTTTAAATATTTTAAAGGTCAAAGTGGGCAATAAGCCTGTACTGATTTTTTAAGTTTTTCATAGTTTTCTAAACACTTTTATATTGTGAACTGGCATGATCTACTAACAGCGCTCGCTTTATTATTGATCTTTGAAGGCTTAATGCCTTTTGCCAGCCCTGAAAGTCTCAAAAAAGTCTATAAAAGTATGGTTGAAACCCCAGAAAGCACCTTGCGCAAAATTGGCTTGGCAAGTATTGTTGCGGGTCTTGTTTTACTTTATCTTACTTAAAATCATTTAAATCGAAACTTTGTTATGAATACGTGGCTACTCCCTGATGGAATCAATGAATCTCTACCTGACGAAGCTGAAAAGCTTGAGGCTTTACGTCGACATTTAATTGATTTGTACGCAACATGGGGCTATCGCTTAGTCATGCCGCCCATGGTCGAGTATTTAGAGTCTCTTCGTGCTGGCATGGGTACACAACTTGATTTACAAACTTTTAAAATCACGGATCAATTAAATGGACGTATGATGGGGGTGCGCGCAGATATTACGCCACAAGTTGCACGAATTGATGCGCATCGCTTATCAAAGGGCGACAAGAACGCAGGTGTAAATCGTCTTTGTTATATGGGTACGGTTTTACGCACACGTTCTGACGAGCAGGGCGGTTCGCGCTCTCCTATTCAAGTGGGCGCAGAGTTATTTGGTCATGCAGGCATCGAGAGTGATTTTGAAATTATCACGCTAATGCTCGAAACTTTACACAGTCTTGATGTAAATGACTTGGTGCTAGATTTGGGCCACGTTGGTATCGCCAGTGGTCTTGCTGATCATGCTGAATTAAGCGATCAACAAAAAAATGATTATTTTGATATGTTGGCGCGCAAGTCTATTCCTGAAATAGATAAGTGGGTTTCAGAGCAAAATTTCTCGCCATCTATTAGTGATATGTTACTAGCATTACCTCTGTTAAGTGGTTCTGTAGATGTTATAACAACGGCAAAAGCTAAATTGAAAGATGCAGGAAAATCAGTGTTAGATGCTTTAGATCATTTGCAAAATATCAGCAAATTGTTAGGCGCAACCTTTCCAGATTTGACCTTGCATATCGACCTTGCTGAAATGCGTGGTTATGCATACCACACAGGGATTATGTACACGGTTTACTTGCCTGGTCGTGGTGCTTGTATTGCACAAGGTGGTCGCTACGATGGTATTGGCGAAGCATTTGGTAATAATCGTCCAGCTATTGGCTTTAGTACTGATTTACGCACTTTGGCGAATTTATCATTTGAGACTACAGCGTTGGTAAATTCTTTAAGTATTAATGGTATTCTTGCTCCTTATGAAATGGATGATGCATTGGATGTAGTGATCGATGATTTGCGCGCGCAAGGTGAACAAGTAATCCGTCAGTTAAATAAAGTGATAACGTTTACTCCAACACAGCAAGGTTGTAATAGAATTATAGAAAAGCAGGGCGATGACTGGGTCGTTGTATCTTTATAAGTTAGTTTTACTTAAGTAGAAAACTGAAGGAAGAGAGAAGGAAAATGGGAAAGAATGTCGTAGTGCTAGGAACCCAATGGGGTGACGAAGGAAAAGGAAAGATCGTTGATCTTTTAACTGAAGAAGCCTCAGCGGTTGTACGCTTTCAAGGTGGTCATAATGCGGGTCATACCTTAGTGATTGATGGCAAAAAGACTGTTTTACACCTTATTCCCTCTGGAGTTTTACGTGAAGGTGTTGATTGTATTATCGGCAATGGCGTAGTGCTGGCACCTGATGCTTTGCTAGAAGAGCTAGAAATGCTCGAGAAAGAAGGTGTGCCTGCGAGCGAACGTTTAATGCTTTCAGAAGCTTGTCAGCTTATTCTTCCTTATCATGTGGCATTAGATATGGCACGCGAAGTCGCGCGGGGTAACAAGGCTATTGGCACAACAGGTCGTGGTATTGGTCCAGCTTACGAAGATAAAATATCTCGTCGTGGTTTACGTTTGGGTGATTTACTTGATACGACACGTTTCACTGAAAAACTAAAAGAGGTTATGGAATACCATAATTTCATGCTTAAAAACTACTTCAAAGCTGAAGAAGTTAGTTACGAAAAAGTATTAGAAGAAAGCCTCGTTATGGCAGAAAAGCTACGCCCAATGGTGGTAGACGTGCCAAATATGCTGCACAAGCTACGCAAGGCTGGCAAAAACATTATGTTTGAAGGCGCACAAGGTACGCTTCTTGATATTGATCACGGAACCTACCCGTATGTAACTTCATCAAACACCACGGCTGGTGGCGCGTGTACCGGTTCTGGCGTTGGTCCAAAGAACCTAGATTATGTTTTGGGCATCACTAAAGCTTACACAACACGTGTAGGTTCGGGGCCATTCCCTACAGAATTATTTGATGATATTGGTGAGCACATCGCCGAAGTCGGGCATGAGCAAGGCGCAACAACAGGTCGCGACAGACGTTGTGGCTGGTTGGATGCTGTAGCACTTCGCCGTGCTATGCAAATCAACAGCATTACGGGCATCTGTGTAACCAAGATGGACGTGTTGGATGAAGTTGAAACCATAAAAATCTGTGTGGCTTACGAGCTAGACGGTGAACGTATGGAAGTACCACCAATCAATACAACAGATTTTGCACGTTGTACTCCAATCTATGAAGAACATGAGGGTTGGATGAGCAAGACGTTTGGAATTACTGAATATGATGATCTGCCTGAGAAAGCAAAGGCATACTTAAAGCGTATGGAAGAGTTGCTTGAAGTGCCTGCTGATATTATTTCAACAGGGCCTGATCGTGATCATACGATGATCGTCAGAAACCCTTACGAAGTTTAAAATGAATTAGTTCTAATGCCCTCGTCAGAGGGTATTTTTATTTGGATAACTAAAAACGTGCGCCTAGATAAACTACTATCAAACTCCACCTCCTTCACTCGCTCTCAAGCAAAATTTGCCATCCGCGGTGGTAAAGTAAAAATTGATGGCATAGTAGCTAAAAATGCCGCTCAACAAGTTACTGAAGAGTCTAATGTGGAATACATGGGTGTCGCTGTCAACAAGGCTCAGCCGCGTTACATTATGTTCAATAAACCCACAGGTGTTGTGTGCGCGAATAAAGATAAAGATCATACCACTGTCTTTGATTCATTGTTTTTGCCACGAATAGACACATTGCACATCGCAGGGCGTTTAGATATTGATACCACAGGCTTGGTGTTAATCACTGATGATGGACAATGGCTACACCGTATTACATCACCTAAGCATGATCACAAAAAAGTATATTTAGTAGCGTTAGATTCACCCATTACAGAAAAACAGATCAGAATTTTGGAAGAAGGCGTGCAACTAAAGAAAGAAAAGAAACGCTCATTACCCGCTGAGATAGAAGTCATCGAAGATCAAAAGATTAAAATGACAATATCAGAAGGTAAATACCACCAAGTTAAACGAATGTTAGCGGCAGTAGGTAATCACGTAGTAAGTTTGCACCGTGAAAGCATTGCTAATATTCAATTGGATGAAAAGCTTGAAGAAGGTCAGTGGCGTGAGCTTATAGAAGCTGAAATTCAGTTTGATTAAGGAAACACTGATCAAGTTCAATTATTTTCAGTTTCCAAATCTGCCGATATTTTCGAGACTGTAACTAATTCTGTGTAACTGCCCGTTTTAAACATAGTCTTTTAGTCGGTCTTCAAACTCGATAATAAACCTATTCAATGCTGGTTTCCAATTTCTAATTGGCATTGTCCATTTCTTTGA
>Ga0256840_1002503_pt1 | contig 16057 bp, 13 predicted proteins | sample 355202metaG_FD_185969 | JGI IMG/M metagenome (GOLD analysis project Ga0256840, IMG submission 185969) | Hydrothermal vent microbial communities from Mid Atlantic Ridge, Atlantic Ocean - 355-202 | ecosystem: Environmental > Aquatic > Marine > Hydrothermal vents | place: Atlantic Ocean: Mid... | reverse complement strand
AATTGTGGTAGATAAACCTTGGGAGCAAGGAGCTGTTAAATTGATTAAAAAAGCCAATGTACCAATTATTCCTATTTATTTTCACGCAAAAAACAGCAAATTCTTCTATTTGTTATCCAAATGGAGCGATTCATTGCGTACGGCCAAATTACCATCGGAATTGTTAAACCAAAGAAATCGTGTAATAAAAGTACGTATCGGTAAACCAATTTGGCCAAAAGAGCAAGACGAATACCAAAACATAGACGATTTCCAGCAATTTTTACGTAAAAAAACGTATATGTTGGCAAACTCTTTTGAATCTCCATCTAAAAAGAAAATTCCAAATTCTTTTAAACCAAAAAGAAAACCTAAAAAAATTATCGATCCTGTTGATGCCGGAAAAATTCTTTCAGAAGTTAAAAAATTACAGCAATCAGAAGCAAAATTATTACAGAGTAAAGCTTATGAAGTTTTTTTAGTATCAGCACAGGAAGCTCCAAATATTTTAAGAGAAATTGGTCGCTTACGCGAAATTACTTTCCGTGAAATTGGTGAAGGAACGAATAAAGAAATTGATTTAGATAAATACGATAAATTTTACAAACATCTTTTTTTATGGGATGATGATAAGCAAAAAATTGTAGGAGCATATCGTATGGGAATCGGTAAAGAGATTTTTAAAAATCACGGAATTAACGGTTTTTACGTAAACACACTTTTTAGAATAGAGCCGGAACTGTATTCTATGATGAAAAAAACCATTGAAATGGGAAGAGCTTGGATTAGAAAAGATTACCAACAGAAACCAATGCCGCTTTTTTTATTATGGAAAGGAATTATTCACGTTACTTTACGTTATCCGGATCATCAATATCTGCTTGGCGGTGTTAGTATAAGCAATCAGTTTTCAGAGTTTTCAAAATCATTAATGATTGAATTTATGAAATCTAATTACTATGATCCTTATGTGGCACAATATATTAGACCTAAAAAAGAATTTAAAGTAAAATTAAAGGATGCCGACAAAGATTTCGTCTTTGATAGTGTAAAATCTGATATGAAAAAATTCGATAAAATTATCGATGAAATAGAACCTGAAGGATTGCGAATTCCGGTATTACTAAAAAAATACATCAAACAAAATTGTAAATTAGTTGCTTTTAATGTAGATCCTAAATTTAACAATGCTATCGACGGATTAATTTATGTGCGAATTGCTGATTTACCCGAAAAGACAGTACAACCTGTTTTAGAAGAATATCAAGCGGAACTAGAATCTCGTTTACAACAAAATACAATTTCCAAAACGAAAGAAAATGAAAAAACAACCTAAAGTAGCTGTATTTGGCGGCGGAAGTTGGGCAACAGCAATCGTTAAAATGCTTACCGAAAATCTAAATGAAGTTGGTTGGTATATGCGTAATGAACAAGCAATAGAATACATAAAAGAAAACGGACATAATCCTAAATACATAAGTGCGGCACAATTTGATCCTAATAAATTAAAATTATCTTCCGATATTAATGAATTGGTAGCATATGCCGATTATTTAATTTTTGCCATTCCTTCGGCTTTTGTAAAAGGAGAACTAGATAAAATAAACCAACCGTTAAATAAAAAAATAGTATTTTCAGCCATTAAAGGTATTATTCCGGAAAGCGGTATGTTGGTAGGCGATCATTTTTATTCAAAACTAAACGTTCCGTTAGAACAAATTGGTGTAATTACCGGTCCGTGTCACGCCGAAGAAGTTGCAATGGAAAGATTATCCTATCTTACGGTTGCAAGTAAAGATAAAAAAATAGCTAAAACAATGGTAAAAATGTTAAACAGCCATTTTATTAAAACAAAAATATCCGATGATTTAATCGGTACCGAATACGCCGCAATGCTTAAAAATATTTACGCTATCGCTGCCGGAATTGCACACGGATTAGGTTATGGCGATAATTTTCAGGCAGTTTTAATGAGTAATGCCATTCGTGAAATGAAACGTTTTGTAAAAAAAGAGCATAAAATGAAACGAAATATTAATAACTCGGCGTATTTAGGTGATTTATTGGTTACAGGTTATTCGGTTTTTAGTCGCAATAGAATGTTCGGAAATATGATTGGTAAAGGATATACCGTAAAATCGGCTATGATGGAAATGTCTATGGTTGCCGAAGGTTATTACGCTACAAAAAGTGCTCATAAAATTAATGAAGAAAACAAAGCGAAAACACCTATATTAAATGCTGTTTACGCTATTTTATATAAAGGAAAATCCGCTAAAAAAGAATTTAAAAAATTAACGGATTTAATAGATTGATGCAACAAATTTTTAAGTACATATTGTTTTTATTACCGGTATTTATTACTGCACAAAACTTAAAACTTTCCGATAAAGCAGAAGTTAGTATTATTAGCGTTGGTCAAGGTAAAAATTTATACGATAGTTTCGGGCATAGTGCAATTCGTGTTTTAGACAGAGAAAATCGTTTGGATCGTGTGTATAATTATGGAACATACGATTTTAATACACCAAATTTTTATTCCAAATTTGCACAAGGTAAGCTGTTGTATGATTTATCGTCTTATCCGTTTTATTATTTTGTAAGAAATTACCAACAAGAAAATAGAACCATAACCGAGCAAGTTTTAGATTTTTCGACCTTAGAAAAACAACAATTTTTTAATTTTTTAGAGAACAATGCCAAACCGGAAAATAAAAAATACCTCTATGATTTTTTTTACGATAATTGTGCAACTAAAATCCGTGATGTTACGACTAATGTTTTAGGTAGTGAGAATATCGATTTTAAAGATGAACTCCTACAAGAGCATAAAACATTTAGAGATTTAATCCACCAAAAATTAGATGCACAACCTTGGGGCGAATTTGGTATTGATTTGGCATTAGGTTCTGTAATCGATAAAGAAGCAACACCAAAAGAATATACATTTTTACCGGAATACATACAAAAAAGTTTTGCCAATGCCGTTAGAACAAAAGTTGCTGTTCCTTTGGTAAAGGAGACCAATGTTATATTTCAAAAAAGAGAAGAACAAAGTCAGACATCTATTTTTAAACCGGTTTTGGTATTTGGTCTTTTGGCTATTTTGATTTTATTACTAACCATAAAGGATTTTAAGACAAAAAAAAGAAGTAAAATTCTTGATTTTATAATTCTTTTCACAACCGGAGTTTTAGGTGTTTTAGTATTCTTATTGTGGTTTGCTACCGACCATACAGCAACAAAAGGTAATTTTAATATATTATGGGCATTTTTACCAAACTTTTTTGTTGCATTTACCATTTTTAAGTTTAAAAAGTGGCATAGATATTATTTTACATTTCTTCTTTTTTTGTTGTTTGTTTTAGTGATTTTGTGGATTTTTAAAATTCAAATTTTTAATTTAGCATTGATACCGATACTTTTTATACTTGTTATTCGTTATGGATTTAATTTTTGGTATCTATTGAAAAAACAGAATAAGGAGATTTGATTTTTCTTTAATACTTTCATTCAAAAATTTATTGTAGAAGTAGTAATAATCATTGAATCTCATTATCTTAAAAGTTAAAAAAAGTTAAATTACCCTAAAATTTATATATCTGAATAATTTACATTAAATTCGCACTCTATTTAATTAAGAAATAATATGAAATTAAAATTTGTTATTCCTACAATACTATTTGTAGCAACATTATTTATAACTTCTTGTGGAGGAGACGATACGCCAACCGATAATTTTGATTACGCTGCACAAGCGTTAATCGATGATGAAAAGATAAATACATTTTTAGAAACACATTTTTATACACCGCCAACAGGATCAGAAGATTTTGGTGTGATTGATACCATTTTAAATGGTGAAACACCAATAAAAAATATGGTACAAGTACAAGATATAACTTTTAATAAAGTAGATTATAAATTATATTACATCGTGGATCAGCCGGAAGGTAGCGGCAAAAGTCCGATAATTTTAGATCGTGTTTTTACTAAATACAAAGGAATTACCTTAGACGGTCAACAAACGCAATTTGATGAGCGAATTTTATACACTTGGATTGGTTTAACAACTGTTGTTCCGGGATGGTCTTATGGTTTTCAAAATTTTAAAGGAGGAACACAAGTAATCACTCCGCCGGATATGCCAATAGAATTTGATCAACCCGGAAGAGGTGTTTTGTTTATACCGTCAGGTTTAGGATATAAAAATATCGGAGGAGGAAGTATTCCACCAAATACCAATTTATATTTTCATATTAAATTGGGTTTAGTTGAGCGTGGAGATCAAGATATAGATGGCATTTATTCGCTGTATGAAGATATAGATGGTGATGGTGATTTTGAAAATGACGATACCGATGGTGATAAAAGACCAAATTACGCTGATCAAGATGATGATAACGACGGAATTTTTACTATTTACGAAAATGCCGATCCAAATGGCGACGGTAATCCGGATGATGCCGTTGATACCGATGGTGATAACACACCGGATTATTTAGATAATGATGATGATGGTGACGGTATTTTAACAGGTTTAGAAGAGCCGGATCCAAATGGCGATAGAAATCCGAATGATGCCATAGATTCCGATGGCGATAACATTCCGGATTATTTAGATGCAAATTAGAAAAAAAAATATAAATTTTCTTAAGAGATTGTCATAAGCAATCTCTTTTTTTATACTTTTACTTTTATGAATAAATGGTTTGTTATTATTAATCCTACTTCCGGAAACGGTTATACAAAAAGAAAAAAGAATAAAATCATACGAGCACTAGAAAATTTAAAGGATGGTTTTGTTGTAAATTATACACAATATCCCAAACACGAGATAAAATTAGTACATCAAGCAACAAAAAATGGATTTGTAAAATTTATCTCAGTTGGTGGTGATGGTACGTTGCATTATATTATAAACGGAATTTTTACACAAAAAACAATAGATACCAATAAAATTCAAGTTGGTGTTATTCCTTTTGGAACAGGGAACGATTGGGTAAAACAACATAAAATACCTAAAAATCTTCGTAAAAATATTGCTATCTTAAACAATAATAATTTAATAGAACAAGACATAGGAGCTATAACATTAAAAGATAAAAAAGCATATTTTAATAATGTTGCAGGAGTAGGTTTAGATGGATTTGTAGTAAAAAATATAAATAAAAAATTAGGAAAATTATCCTATCTTTTGGCAGCTTTTAAAAGTGTTTTTCGCTTTAAAAAAAGTGCAATTCAAATTAGCCTAAATGATAAAATTATTACAGTAAATTCGTTATTATTGAGTATTGGAATTTGCCGGTTTTCGGGTGGCGGAATGCGATTTACCAATCAAGTAAATCCACAAGATGGATTATTTGATATTTCTTTGGTAAAAGATTTGCATCCTTTAGCTCTTTTTTTAAATGTGCATCGTTTGTACAACGGGAAATTAGACAAACATAAATCAGTAGATACTTATAAAGCCAAAAAATTAGCTATTGCCGTAAAATCTAAAAACAAACCATATATTCAAGCTGATGGTGAGCTTTTGGGTATTGGTGATTTTACCGTAGAAATAATACCAAAAGCGATAAATTTTCTAATTCCGGAATGAACAAAAACAAAAAAATAGTGATTTTATCTTCTGTTTGGTTAGAACCTGATTCTTCGGCAGCAGGAAGACGAATGTTGCAATTAATTCATTTTTTTCAAAGTAAAAACTATCAAATTACTTATGCATCCACAGCACAACAAAGTGTGTTTGCAGAAGATTTATCTGCAAAGAATATTAAATCGGTTACTATTGAAATCAACAATACTAATTTTGATGATTTTATAAAGGAAGAAAATCCGGTTATTGTCCTTTTTGATCGTTTTATGATAGAAGAGCAATTTGGATGGCGTGTCGCAGAAATCGTGCCAAATGCAATACGTATTTTAGATACGGAGGATTTACATTGCTTAAGAAAAACCAGGCAAGAAGCCTATAAAAAGAATCAAAAATTTTCTTTAAAAATGTTGTTGGAATCGGATATTGCCAAAAGAGAAATTGCAAGTATTTACAGATGTGATTTATCTCTAATTATTTCAAAATATGAAATGGAAATTTTAAAAACAGTATTTAAAGTTCCGGATGAAATAATAATGTATTTGCCTTTTTTACTTCAACAATACAACGTTAGAGATCTTCAAAATCTCCCAAAATTTAAAGAAAGAAAGCATTTTTATTTTATCGGTAATAATTTGCATCAGCCGAATGTGGCAACTATTTTGGAACTCAAAAAGTTATGGAAGTCTATTGCAGACAGAGTTTCGGATGCTGAGCTTCATATTTATGGAGCATATCCAAAACAACAAATTTTACAACTACATAATACCAAAGAACGGTTTATTATAAAAGGAAGATTAGAAGACAAGAAAGTTCTAAAAAATTATCGTGTTTTGTTAGCGCCAATTCCTTTTGGAGCCGGAATAAAAGGAAAATTTTTTGAAGCGATACAACTTGGTATTACTTCGGTAACCGGAATAATAGGAGCAGAAGGAATAGTTGAAAACGAAGAATGGTGTGGTTTTATAACGAAAGATAATTCCGATTTTATCGATAAATCCATATTACTTTACCAAGATCAAAAAATATGGGAAACGGCACAAAAATTTGGTGTAAAAATATGGAATACGTTATTTAATGAAATGGATTATCTACCTATTTTACAAGAAAATATAGAGCAAATTTCGGTAAATTTAAAAAATCATCGCAATCAGAACTTTATCGGACAAATACTTATGCATCATACACTTAAAAGTACCAAATATTTATCCAAATGGATAGAAGCTAAAAATAAATAGGATTTGAGATTGCTGATTTTTTGACTTTATACCTCTGAATAAAAATCCTTGCAATCCTTACGATTTCTTCGCATCTTTGCAATACAATAGCATAAAATGAAATTCAAGATAAAAAGTAAATTTCAACCAACCGGTGATCAGCCGCAAGCAATTTTAGAGCTTTCCGAAGGAATAGAACAAGGCGATCAAGCCCAAGTTTTACTTGGAGTTACCGGTTCCGGAAAAACGTTTACTGTTGCAAATGTGATTGAAAAAGTACAAAAACCAACGCTTATTTTGGCTCATAATAAAACATTGGCTGCACAGTTGTATCAAGAATTTAAACATTTTTTTCCGGATAATGCAGTTGAATATTTTGTGTCTTATTACGATTATTACCAACCGGAAGCTTACATTCCCACAACGGGAACGTATATCGAGAAAGACTTATCCATTAATGAAGATATCGAGCGTTTACGATTAAGCACCACATCTTCTTTGCTTTCCGGAAGACGTGATGTAATTGTTGTCGCTTCGGTTTCTTGTTTGTACGGTATTGGAAATCCGTTAGAATTTAAGAAAAATGTCATTACTATTGAAACCGGTCAAGTGATTACGCGAACCAAATTTTTACAAGATTTGGTAACGAGCTTATATTCTAGAACAGAACACGATATTAAAAGCGGAACTTTTAAAGTAAAAGGTGATACGGTAACGATTTATCCGTCTTACGGAGATTCCGGTTTTCGAATTCATTTTTTTGGCGATGAAATCGAAGAAATTGAAAGTTTTGATTTAGAAAGTAATCAAATTATTGAAAATTTTGAGGAATTAACGATTTATCCGGCAAATTTATTTGTTACTTCACCGGATGTTTTGCAAAATGCCATACATCAAATTCAAGATGATTTGGTAAAACAAGTTGCTTATTTTAAGGAAATAGGAAAGCATTTAGAGGCAAAACGTTTATTGGAAAGAACGGAATTTGATTTAGAGATGATTCGCGAATTGGGATACTGTTCAGGTATTGAAAATTATTCTCGTTATTTAGACGGGAGAGCTCCGGGAAGCCGCCCTTTTTGTTTGTTGGATTATTTTCCGGATGATTATTTGATGGTAGTTGATGAGAGTCACGTAACCATTCCGCAAGTTCACGCAATGTACGGAGGTGATCGTTCCAGAAAGGAAAATTTGGTAGAATATGGTTTTCGTTTACCTGCCGCAATGGATAACAGACCGTTAAAATTTGAGGAATTTGAAGCGATTCAAAATCAGGTAATTTATGTTAGTGCAACTCCAGCGGATTACGAATTAAAAAAGACGGAAGGTGTTTTTGTAGAGCAAGTTATTCGCCCAACAGGCTTATTAGATCCTGTAATTGAGGTACGACCAAGTCTAAATCAGATAGATGATTTATTGGAAGAAATTCAATTACGAGTAGAGAAAGACGAACGTGTTTTGGTAACAACTTTGACCAAACGAATGGCAGAAGAGCTGACCAAATATTTGAGCCGTGTACAAGTAAGATGTCGTTATATTCACAGTGATGTAGATACCTTAGAGCGTGTGGAAATTATGCAAGACCTCCGTAAAGGATTATTTGATGTATTAATAGGTGTAAATTTATTGCGTGAAGGATTGGATTTACCGGAAGTTTCGTTAGTTGCAATTTTAGATGCCGATAAAGAAGGATTTTTGCGTAGTCATCGTTCGTTAACACAAACAATTGGTAGAGCAGCAAGGAATCTTAATGGAAAAGCTATTATGTATGCCGATAAAATTACGAAAAGTATGCAGTTGACTATCGATGAAACAGAAAGAAGACGCGAAAAACAAATCGCCTACAATACGAAGCATGGTTTACAACCAAAACAAATTAATAAAGCAATCGAAAGTGATTTAACTAAAAGTCAGATAACCTCTTTTCATTACGATAATGCTTTACAAAAAGTAGCGGAACAGGATTTAGAATACCTTCCAAAACAAGATATTGAAAAAAGAATTAGGCAAAAAAGAAAACAAATGGAACAAGCTGCCAAGCAATTGGATTTTCTGGTTGCTGCTCAATTACGAGATGAAATAAAAGAATTACAAAAGCATTTGTGATTTCAAATTCTCCGTACATTTCAGCGTTTCTTTAAGAGCCTCAGTGTAACACATTAATCCTCATAATTAAAAAACAGGGAGCTTAATATCGGAAGAAACCAATTCACAAACAAATTCTAATAGTTTCGTATCATCTTCATTAAAAGCATTTATTGTGTGTGAATCAATATCGATCTGTCCGATATTTTCTCCATTTTTAAAAATAGGAATTACAATTTCTGAACGTACATCAATACCACAAGAAATATAATTATCTTGTTGTGTAACATCTTCCACAATAAAATTTTGATTACTAATAGCTACTTGTCCGCAAATACCTTTACCAAACGGAATAATAACGTGTTCTGTTGGTTTTCCTGCAAATTGAGCCAATTTTAATTCTTTTTTATCGCCGTTTTTAAAGTAAAATCCAACCCAATCATAGAATTGTTTTTCTTTTTTAAGTAAATCACAAACTGCTTGTAATTTTTGGTTAATTGTATTTTTTTGAGAAAATATTTTTTGGATTGCAGGTTTTAAATCTTTCATTTATAAATGAATTAAATTGTGTATTTTTGACAAAGATATAAATTCATATTTTGCTAAACAACAAACCAATCATACTATTTTTAGTAAAGTTTTTTATTAGTTATTTTTTACTTTTAGGAATTTATTCTGTCTATTTAAATCGCACACAAATTAAGGAACAAAACTTGTTTTCATGTGCACCTATAACAGAAAATGTAGCACAACAAACAGCCAAAATAATTCAGTTTTTAGGATACGATGCAAAAATCATACAACATGATAAAGAATTGTCTTTAAAGGTTTTAGTAAATGATAAATATGTCTCTAGAGTAATCGAAGGATGTAATTCGGTTAGTGTAATTATTTTATTTTTGTCTTTTATTATTGCTTTTAAAGGCAGTTTTAAAAACACGATTTGGTTTGGTCTTTTAGGTAGTTTATTAATTTATATTGTAAATTTAATTCGCATTGCGATTTTATCGGTTGGTTTATATAAATATCCTAATCAAGAGCGTTTGTTGCACGATTTTATTTTTCCGGCGATGGTTTATGGTATGGTATTTTTATTATGGATTTTATGGGTAAATAAATTTTCAGATTACGCTAAAAAATGATGGATATGAAAAACTTTCATAAGGATTTCCGTTTAAACGGAAGGCAATTTTCTTCCGATAAGGAAATAATAGCTTATTGCAAAGAAAATATACCCGAAATCTTACCATTTTTAACAGAATGGTTTTCAGATGATAGAGAACTTATTGTAAAAACTTCGGGTTCAACAGGAACGCCGAAAAAAATAGCTATTCATAAGAAGTTTATGATAAACAGTGCCATTGCAACAGGAGAATTTTTTAATCTTCAAGCTAAAATAAAAGCACTTTTATGTTTATCGCCTTCTTATATAGCCGGAAAAATGATGTTGGTAAGAGCAATGGTTTTGGGGTGGAATTTAGATGTGATTGCTCCTGTTTCGCTTCCGTTAAGGAAAAATAAAACGTACGATTTTGTTGCGATGGTGCCGTTGCAAGTGCAAAAATCGATAAAAGATTTATACAAAGTGAAATTAATTTTAGTTGGAGGAGGTATATTAGACAAAAAAATATTGGATAAAATAAGGTTACAAAATACTAAAATATTTCAGAGTTACGGCATGACAGAAACGGTTACGCATATAGCAGTTAGAGAATTATATCCAAATTTTGAGAAGAGGTACAGTGCTTTAAAAGACGTAAAAATTACAATAGATTCTCGTAATTGTTTGGTGATTAATGCTCCAAAAGTAGCTGAAGATAGTGTGTTTACAAATGATTTGGTCGAAATTTTAGATGACTCACACTTTAAATGGTTGGGTAGAGTAGATAATATTATAAATTCCGGCGGAATAAAATTAGTTCCGGAACAGATTGAAGATAAATTACAAAGTATGATTTCTGTACCATTTTTTATCAGTAAAAAACAAGACGATTTGTTGGGTGAAAAAGTGGTATTGTTTGTAGAAGGAAGCAACGATAATACGTTATTGCATAAATTGAAAAAATCCGATTTGTTAATCAAATACGAAATGCCGAAAGAAGTTGCTTTTGTCGATGAATTTGTACGTACAGAAACCGGAAAGATTAATAGAATTCTAACAAAGAAATTAATTGAATAATGGATTTGAATAAAGAAATACCATATTATATAGTTGTATTTTTCTTTGCCTTGTTTTTTGGCACCTTGTTGTATATTTTTAATTTAGGATTTACTTCTAATCTAAAAAAAATATTTAGAAAGGAGCACCCTGTTTTGTGGCAAAAAGTCTCGGCTTCAATTGAAGACATTAAATTAATAAGTGTTAAAGACGATGAATTACCTTTGGATCTACAAGAAGTCTTTTTGCGTGATAGGATAAAAATTCGATATAATTATTATTATAAAGGTAAGCGATATGTTAATGACAGCATTGGTTTTAAAAAAAGCATTTTTAATGATGATGAGTCACATGTAGAAGCCTACAAAAAATTGCGTAATAGAGATAATGTTTATGTTTGGGTAAACCCGAAACACCCATCTAAATCGGCAATTATTTTTGATTTTTATTACCATTTAAGCTATTTATTACTATGGATTGGAGCAATTTTATTTTTGGTTTTTATCTTGTTGGATAAATTGGTAAAGAAACCGTCTAATGCATTAATACGTTAAGATATATGTTTTCTATTATTACATTTTTGTTGGCTATTACCGGTTTTGGGATTTATTTCTATGGCTTGTTTTTATGTTTTTGAAAATATTCGTTCAAGAAGGTGGACTAAAACGAAAGGAGTAATCGTAAAATCGAATTTAATATCTTTAAAAAATAATAATTCTAATACTAAAAAACACCTTCCTTTTTTATATAAATGTGAAGTAGAATACACATATGATGTCTTAGGAAAAAAGTATGCCAATAATAAAATTTTATTAAGAAAATTGCAAAAAGGGATGTCTTTATATCATAATAAAATTTGTGATTATTTAGAAGAGGGAAAAGAAATCATTGTTTTTTATAGTAATAGAAAACCTCAAAAGTCTTTATTGGTACATGAAAGTTCTACACCATATTTAATTTTAATGTTTGTAGGTTTATTTATGGCGTTTTTAGGTGTTGTTTTGTTCTTTGATTACAATCACAGAAATTTGAATTATATTCTTGATTTAATTCAAATCATTAACTAAAAAAGCATCCTAATTATTAGGATGCTTTTGTGTTTATTGTAAGTGGCTTAATTTTTATAATCCATAAGTATTGTTGCTTAGATCAACATCCCACATTAATTTAGAAGGATCAATTTCAACGGTTTTCACATCTTTTTTTGTTTGAATTTTATAGGTTGGAACAGCCCAAGCCCAATCTTTTAATACAGTTGCTGTTGTTGGTTTATTTCCGTAAAGCATTCTTGTTGGAATGTAGAAATTTTCCTCCGAGCCATCGGTATAAGTTACTTTCAAATCAATAGACATAGGCATTGGTCCAATGCGTTTTAAAGTAATATTTTTTCCTTCAACTTTTTCGATAGCATAATCAATAACATGCATTGTTTCCACCCATTCGTTCAAATACCAATGCAACTCTAAATTGGAAACTTTTTCTGCCGTTCTTGTTATATCGTTAGGTGTTGGATGTTTAAATTTCCAATCCTTATAATATTTATGAAGTGTTTTTTCGAGGTTATCTTCACCGATTAAATACATTAATTGCGATAAAAATAGTTGTCCTTTATAATAACTGTTTATGCCATAAGCCATATTGGTATTGTAGCGATCTCCTTGCGTGGTAAGCGGTTCATTTTTACCGGATTTCACTAAATAAGTGTAGGTTTGGTAAACGCGTTCAAACGGAAATTTAGTTTGGCCATCTAATGTTTGGTCTGCCATGGTATTTACAAAAGAGGTAAATCCTTCGTCCATCCAAGGATGTTCAGATTCATTGGTAGCCAACACAAACTGAAACCAACTGTGAGCCATTTCGTGTCTTACCACACCGATTAAACTTTTTAATTTTCGTTTTCCGGTGATTAAAGTACACATACCATATTCCATTCCGCCATCACCACCTTGGATAATAGAATATTGTTTGTAAGGATAATTTCCGATGTATTTATTGTAAAAATCCATCGTTTTATAAGCGTCTTTTTGTAAGGCTTTCCAGTTGTCTATATTTACATCCTTTTTGTATAAGAAGTGCATTTTTACATTATTCGGACCGGTAATTGTATCGTGAATATAATCTTTGTCGGCAGCCCAAGTAAAATCGTGAACGTTTGGAGCGTAAAAATGCCAAGATAATTTCTTCCCTTTTGGTCTTTTTACTTCTATTCCTTTTGTTTCATAACCATAGCCAATTTCTTGTGGATTTTGTAAATAACCTGTTCCTCCTAATATATAATTTTTATCAATATGAATAGTTACATCAAAATTTCCCCAAACTCCGTAAAATTCACGTGCAACATATTGGTCAGGATGCCAACCTTCAAAATCATATTCTGCTAATTTAGGGTACCATTGCGTCATAGAAAGGGCAACACCTTCGGCATTATTTCTTCCGCTACGACGGATTTGTACCGGAACTTGTCCTTTAAATTTTATTTCAAAAGTAGATTTTTCACCGGAATGTATAGGATGATTTAAGGTTACTTTTAAAATAGTACCAATTACTTGGTAGTTTACTTTTTTACCATCTTGGGTTAAGGAAAGAATTTTTTGATAACCAATTTCATTTGGTTTTAATAAGGCAATTCTGCTTTTTTTGTCTTTGGTAACCATTCTACTATCCGGATCTTCAATGTTTTGTAAACGAATATCCATTTCAGATCCAGGCTGAAATGCATTAAAATATAAATGGTAATACACTTTATTTAAAGTATCGGGCGAATTGTTTGTGTAGATTAGCTTTTGAAATCCGTTAAATTGATAATTAGCAGCATCCATATCAATATCCATTTTGTAATCCGCGTGTTGTTGCCAATAAGTTTCTTTTTTTTCTGTTTGTAAAGTATCTTTATTCGTTACAGCAGTAGATTTACATGATATTAAAACGAATAAAATTAAGAATAAAAATATTTTTTTCATTGAATTGTTATTTAGATTTGCAAGATAAAGAATTTGATGATAATGCAAAATCAATTTTGATATTTTTCTTTCATCCCCAGTATCAATTTTAATTCTTTGACAGAATAAAAGTTAAAAGGTTTAAAAATTTGCGAATAATTAATTAAAATTAATATATTTGTGCTTAAAATTATAACTTAAGGGAATATAAATATGAGTAACAAGAATAAAGGGGATAAATCTAAGATTGATAAAATCAGAGAGGATTTAGAGAAAAAATTAGCAGCATTAGAAAAGGCGAAGTTAAATACAGATGAATCTGAAACAACTTCCGAAGACAACGAAAATGTAAATTCAATTAATGACGAAACAGTTGTCAGCGAAGAAAAAGTTGAGACAGAGGATGTAGTTGAAGAAGAAGAAGTAGGTGAAGTAGAAAAATCTAGTTTTCTTGATCAAATTTCATCTATTGAAAATGAAACAAAATCATCTGATAATGACATTGTTTCTGCTAATGATGAAGAAGATGTAGATGATAATGATGAAACTATTTTTGAAATTTCTGATGAAATTGAAGTTATTCCGGAAGAAGAATCTACTTCGGAAGAAAAAGAAGATAAAATTATTCCTCCTACGATAACTTCAAAGGAAGAAAAAATTGATTTTAATCAAATAGAAAAACAACAAGATCAAGATGTAATTAATTCATCAGAAGAAGATATAAATAATGAAAGCATTGATGAAACCGAAGATGATGAAATAGATGAAGAAGATGAAAAATCATCTAAAACAAATTTTTTAATTTATGGATTGGTGGGTTTATTACTATTAGTTGTAGGCTACTTCACATTAGATTATTTAAAAGGAAAAGATAAATTAAATTCTGATATTACAAATAAAAAGATAGATGAATTAGAAAATAGAAGATATCAAGACTCCATTAAATTATTGGAAGCAGAAAAAAGACTGGCAGAATTTGAAAGTCAACGATATATTGATTCTATTGCTGAGGCTGATCGTTTAAAATTGACCGTTGTGGCTAGTAATAACTCATCTTCTGATAATACCAAAAAGACAGTTAAAAAAGCAAAAACGTCTAAACCAACAACAACAATTTATAAAAACAATAAGCCTGTTGCCACTAGTAATTCTAATGTTAATTTTGATGAAGTTGTGACGTCAAATCCTTCTAGTAATAATACAACTACATCTAGTAATGCCGGTTTATCTGGTAATTCATCTCAAGATGCAGCGATTGAGCAAGCATTAAAAGACGAAAAGGATAAAGAAATAGCAAAGGAGGTTAAAAAAGAAAAGAAAATAGAAACACTGAATACAGTTGCAAAAGCACCAATTTATCCTGGCTGTGAGAAGAAGAGTACCGAAAGAGCAAAGAAGACATGTATGATTTCCAAAATCAATAAATTCGTAAATAAAAATTTCAATGCTTATGTTGCTCAAGATCTAGGTTTAAATTCAGGAACGCAAAAAATATTTGTGTCCTTTATTATTGATAAAAATGGATATGTAAATATATTACGTACAAGAGCAAAACATGAAGCCCTAAAAAAAGAAGCGGTTCGAGTTGTTAATAAGTTACCAAGAATGAAACCTGCGATTGATAAAAGCGGTAAGAAGACACAATTAGTTTATAATTTACCTATTGTTTTTTCTATTGAAGAATAATCTATTCCATTTATAATAATTTAAAAAACCTAAATAATCTATATTTAGGTTTTTTTATTTTTCACACCACAAACATAATTAAGCATTTAGCTATTATGGAGAAAATAACTCAAAAATAAATCAAATTTTCTCTTGTCAGAATAAAAACATGTATTATATTTGCAACCGCTAAGAGGAATACGTTCATATAAAGAGTTGGCAATTTAGTTTAAAAGGAGGGAAGTACCTCTATAAAACAAAGCTAAAAACAGCCAATAAATTCTTTAACAAACTTTTAAAAAAAACATTTGGTCAGAATATAAAATCGTTGTACTTTTGCATCCGCTAAGAGAAGTGCTAGAAGATTTAATTTGATTAAGGGATTTTTAGTAAAAAAAAAGATCAAAAAAGTTTGGGT
>Ga0256840_1002502_pt1 | contig 16061 bp, 15 predicted proteins | sample 355202metaG_FD_185969 | JGI IMG/M metagenome (GOLD analysis project Ga0256840, IMG submission 185969) | Hydrothermal vent microbial communities from Mid Atlantic Ridge, Atlantic Ocean - 355-202 | ecosystem: Environmental > Aquatic > Marine > Hydrothermal vents | place: Atlantic Ocean: Mid... | reverse complement strand
GCCTATGTGTTTAATATTTCAAAACTTTTAACTAAAAAATTAGTTCAAACTAAAAATTTAGTTTATGTTTGCATTATAAAACTAAAAACTTAGTTACAAAATGAGCAAACAATTAACCAAAGCAGAAGAGCAAATAATGCAAGTATTATGGAATTTAAAACTCTGTAATGTAAAGGAAATTATCACCCAATTACCAGAACCAAAACCTGCATACAACACGGTTTCTACCATTGTAAGAATATTAGAAACCAAAAAATTTGTAGCACATGAACAACACGGAAAAGGCTATAAATATTATCCGTTAATCACCAAAGAAACATATAGCAACCAAAGTTTACACAAGTTAGTCAATGGTTATTTTAACGGATCATTTAAAAGTATGGTTTCCTTTTTTGTGCAAAAAAACGAAATGGATTTAGATGATATTGAAACTATTTTAGAAGAAATATCCAAAGACCAAAAACCAAAGACTAAAGACTAAAGACTAAAAACCATGTTACACTACATCATACAAACACTGTTATTTCAAACGCTATTTTTAGCGATTTACGATTTGTTCTTAAAAAAAGAAACTTTTTTTCAATGGAATAGAGCATATTTAATGCTGAGTTCTATTTTAGCGTATGTTATTCCGTTTATAAAAATAGAAAGTGCTACAAATTATGTTCAGCAAAATATAGGACAATTGCCAGAAGTAATCTTAAATCCAGAAGTAATTTTCTTAAATGAAGTAAATTTAACCACAAAAAGTACCTCTCTTTTTACCTTAGAAAACTTTTATTTTTTAGGAATTGGAATTGCAAGCCTCTTATTTATCTATAAAATAGGATTGTTATTTCTTAAAATTTACAAGAACACCATTATTAAAAAACAAAGCTATAATTTGGTGATTTTACCAAAACAGCAAACAGCTTTTTCCTTTTTTAAATACTTGTTTTTAGGAAAAAAACTATATGAAAACGAACATAAACATATTATAAAGCACGAACTAATTCACATTAAACAAAAACACAGCATCGATTTAATTTATTTTGAATTACAAAAAATTGTGTTTTGGTTTAATCCGTTTTCATACCTATTTCAACGCAGAATTTCTGCATTACACGAATATATTGCAGATGAAAAGACCTTAAAAACCGAAAGCAAGCAATCCTTTTTTGAAAATTTATTAACACAGACTTTTCAAGTAGAAAAATTTGCTTTTGTAAATCAATTTTATAAAAAATCACTTATTAAAAAACGAATTATTATGGCAACAAAAAACAAATCAAAAGAAATTTTAAAATTGAAGTATTTATTAATTATTCCTTTAATGTTTGTTATGGTTGGATTTACTTCTTTAATGAAATCAACTAAGCAAACTGATGCTGTTCAAAATTTAGAAGTAAAATTGGAAAAAGGAAAAACAAAATCAGCCTTTATAAAAAAAGATGTAAAGCAAGTGATAGATACCATTACACCTGTGAAGTCAAGTTCTGTTATCACAGAAGAAGAAATTGTTGAAGATGTGCCATTTTCTGTAATTGATGAAGTGCCAATTTATCCAGGTTGTGAAACAGCAAATAATAAAAAGAAATGTATGTCAGATAAAATCTCTGAATATGTAGTAAAAGAATTTAATGTAGATATTGCTCAAAATTTAGGGTTAAAAGCTGGTAAAAAAAGGATAACAACTCAATTTAAAATTGACAATCATGGTAATGTGAGTGATGTAAGAGTACGAGCTCCACACCCAAAATTAAAAGAAGAAGTTGTTAGAATGCTTAATGGATTACCGAAAATGAAGCCAGGGAAAAAAAGAGGTAAAGCGGTAAATGTGCGTTATAATTTACCAATTGTCTTTACAGTTAAAGAAGATTCACAAACTCCTCCAATTCCTCCAAAAGTACCACAACCAATACGCTTTTCAAAAGAATTTGATGATGTGATTTCAGAAGATGTACCATTTTCAGTAATAGATGAAGTGCCAATTTATCCAGGTTGTGAGACAGCAAATAATAAAAAGAAATGTCTGGCAGATAAAATCACTCAATTTGTATCAAAAGAGTTTAACGTTACTATTGCTCAAAATTTAGGATTGCCTGCTGGTAAAAAAAGAATTTCAACTCAATTCAAAATCGACAATCAAGGTAATGTAAGTAATGTAAGGGCAAGAGCACCACATCCAAAATTGCAAGAAGAAGCTATTAGAATAATTAAGTTACTGCCTAAAATGAAACCAGGAATGCAAGATGGTAAACCAGTAAATGTACGATATAATTTACCTATTGTTTTTAAAGTAGAAGGAGATGAGCAACTTTCTAAAAAACCTATTGATGCAAATAGATTAATAACTGTATTAGACAATACGGAAAAAACGTTTCCTGTCTATCCTACTTGTGAAAACGAGACAGATCCAAAAAAGTGTTCTGCAACAAAATTGGTTGAATTTATTAATCAGAATTTTAATAAAGAAAAAGCAAGAAACTTAGGTCTTAAGTCTGGTTGGAAAAGAATTCAAGTTTCATTTTTTGTAAAAGATAACGGAAAGGTAGAAGTTACGAAAATTAATTCACCTCATAAAAAAATAGATGAGGAAGTGATGCGTGTTTTTAATTCAATTCCTAAATTGAAACCTGCACTAAAGGATAATAAACCTGCTAATTCTAAATTAATAATTATTCCAATAGTCTTTAATCTTGATTAAAAATATAAAAATAGATGATTTTGTTAAAAAACAAAATATTCAAGTAGAAGATGCTAATATTCATATAGAACCTATTACAATTAAAATAAAATAAATCAACTAACCAAACTTAACTTTTGAAGGGTTTTAAACCTTTCCATAATTTTAATTCAAACTCACACCAAAATATAAATTAAAACCCAAAACATCATGAAAACACAAATCAAAAACACCACGTTTGTAATTGTTTTATTTACAATTATTTTATTCAGTTTTAACTCTTGTGATAAGGAGCAAAGCGTTAAAGCAGTTGAAGAAATTGAAGAAGTTCAAAAAGTAGATTTCTCACAAATAGAGCAAGTTCCTGTTTTTCCAGGTTGTGAAGAAGCTAAAGACCAAAAAAAGTGTATGTCTAATAAAATCACACAACTTATTGCTAAAAGTTTTAATGTAGATTTAGCACAAAATTTAGATTTAAAAACAGGTAAACATCGTATTAGTACTCAATTTATGATTAATAATAAAGGAAAAGTAAGTGATATTAAAGTAAGAGCTCCACATCCAAAATTAGAAGAAGAAACACGTAGAATCATTAATCTAATTCCTAAAATGAAACCAGGAATACAAGATGGTAAAGCCGTGAAAGTACGTTATAATTTACCAATTATTTTTAAAGTAGAAGACTAATCAACTAACTAAACTCATACTTTTTTTGTATTAAAGTTGATTTGCTTGTCATTCCTGCGTAGGCAGGAATCTTAAAATGTATCTAATTAATCTTAAAATTATAAATTTAAAATGAACCAATTTTAATTAAAATTATAAATGACTATTATTCAAAAGATTCCTGCCTACGCAGGAATGACATTCAAAAATATGAGTTTACTCTGGATTAATCAACTAACCAAACTTAACTCTTGAAGGGTTTAAAACCCTTCAAGAGTTTTATTCAAACTCACACCGTGACTTTAAGTCACGGTGTGAGTAAATACAATTTATCTAATCATAAATTTATAAAAAGATAATGAAAAAAATAGCTTTCCTTTTTTTAGTTTTCCAATTGTCAGTTACTGCACAAATCAAAAAAGTAGATAGTTTATTGCAACTTGGTAATTATTTAACTGCTTTAAAAGTATTAGATACAAAGACTTCTTCTTTTGAAGTAGAAAACAAAAAAGGATTGATTTACCAACAAATTGGCAATTACCGTTTGGCAATTTTGAATTACAACAAAGCTTTGGTGTTAAAAAATGATTTTAGAACAAAAGAAAATTTGGGGAAATGCTATCAAAAAACAAATCAAATATCCAAAGCTTTTACTCTTTTTGAAGACGTATTAAAAGAGCGACCTAATAACACTTTGTTAAAGTATCATCTCGCCAAATTATACAAGTCTAAATTACAGTTTAATAAAGCGAAAAAATTATTTAAAAGTATTATTTTAACAGATGCTACCAATTCTAATTATTACTATTATTTGGGAAGCACATATCTCCATTTAAAACAAAAAGACAGTGCTAAAATCCAGTTTTTTAAGGCAGTTACTTTGGATAGTACACATTTTAAAAGCTTGTATAATTTAGCTAAGCAAACTCGCAAAAAGGATAAATATAAAAAGTTTAGAAAGCGTTTAAAAGGAAAATTTAAAGCAGTAAATAATGATACTTCTTACTATTATTTAAAAAAAGGCTTAAAATATTATCCTAAAAGCACTGCTTTAAATCAGTTAGCAGCAAAATATTATTTTTATGATAATGATTACTTAAAAGCCATCAATCATTTTTTAGCCTTACCTAAGTTAGATTCTGAGCGTAAACTCAATTTGGCTATTTGTTATTATCAGCTAAAAGATTATGAAAAAGCAATGGATTATTTGTATGATTTAATTGATACCAAAAAGGCAAATGGAAAAACATTTTTCTATTTATCATTAATTTATAAGGATAAAAAGAATTATGAATTAGCTCAAAAATACATGGAATTTGCTATTGATGTGGAGCAACCACAATTAACAGAATACTACTTTCAACTAGGAATGATTTTTCAAGAAGACAAGCAATTAGAAAAGGCAATAACAAACTTTAAATTGGCTTTAGAAGATGATTTATATAACAACAAAGCGCAATATCAATTAGCTTTAACTTGTGATAGCTTTTATAAGGATAAAACCATTGCAATGAAGCATTATAAAAACTATTTAAGGAGATTTTCATACAGAGACAAGCAAACTACAGCATTTGTAAAACAGCGAATTGTGGAGTTGGAGCAGTTGATGAAAAATTAATTTTTAAATATTCGGAAATAATTGTGAAATGATGTTCATTGGTAAAAACATTTTTCCGCTTTTTGGAAGCAAAATAAAATCGTATTTTTTATAAAAAGAGATAGCTTCATCATCAATTGGATCAACAATAATAGCAACAGAACCTATTACTTTTTTTGAAACTTTATAACTCTCTTTTAAGGCGTCTATTAGTAAGTATTCCCCTTGTCCTTGACCAAAGATGGACTTGTCTATTGCTAATCTGCCTAATAACGTAACTGGTATATTGGAATATGAATTTGGAAATTTTCTAGAAAATTCTTTTGGAACTTCAATCTGAGGTATGCTACTATTTGACAATGTGTAGTAGCCTTTAACTATATTTTCTTTATCAACTAAAGCAAAGCAAACAGAAAGTTTTTTTTTAACATCTTGTTTGGCTTGCAGTTTAATGTATTTGTTGAGCAATTCTTTCCCACAATCAAAATCTTTCCGATGATGTTTTTTTTCTAAAAGGGTTATTTTATAATTCATTTAGTTGCTTTCTAAATACTTTTTTGCTGCTTGTTTTAATTTTTCACTTGGTTCAGCATTAGAAAGAATGGCGTCAAAAAATATTTCTTTATCTTTCTGAGAAGCTAATATTTGTTCTTTTTCGCTGATGATTTTTTTTGCATGTTCCCTAATTGATGACAGTACAAAACTAGATAGTGTTTTGTAACCACTTATTAAAGAGGCTTTTTCAAATATTAATTTATCTTCCAAAGAAAGACGCAATTCAAATCTTGTTTGTTTTATTTTTGCAGTTTTCATAATGCAATTAGATGGTGTTTAGAAAGCAAATGTACGTAATTTTTCCGTACAAATTAATTTTTCATCCATTTTTTAATTCCAACACTACCAGAAATAGCGGTTACTTTACAAAAGTAAAATCCTTTTTCTAAAGAAGAAACAGTAATATTTTTCTTGTTGTTATTCTTTAAAATTAATTGTCCAAGACTTGAATAAATTTCAATTTGACTGATTTTAGAAGTGGAATTTACATTTAATGTGCTATTTGATGGTATAGGATAAATGTTGAATTCTAGTAAGTTTTCATCAGCTAAAGCTAATGTATTTACAAATTTTGTATTGGCAACATTGGTTGGCATTGCTTCATTCAAATCAAAAAAGATGTCTGCTTGGTTTGGTATTAGTTCATCAACTTGCACAGTGTTAATTGGTTTGATTTTGTAGGCTATAAATCCGTGAGAGTTTTCTTCATTAGTATCAGCATCAGTTAGTTGAATGTTTTCGAAAATAAATTCTACTTCATTACCATTGCTAATTACAACTCTACAAGGATGACTGGTAGTTTGTAATTCCATTGTTGACCAATCTAACTTATCATCTAATATATTTTTTACTACAACATTATTGGCAATTGCAGAACCTGTATTTTGAAAACGGAGCGCATAATGTAAAAATTTATCTTTTTGAGAAAATGAAATCAGACTTCCTTCTAAGATATGAATATCATTAGGATCATAAGAATCGATAACAGTTTGTTGATATGAGTAAGTATTGTTGTTTGGTGAATAATCATTTGTAATAGGAGTGATGCTTACTGTAAATTCTAGCACATCATCTAAGACCACAGTTGGAGGTGCAAAAGCCATAAAATTGATGGTTATTGTACGAGTTTCAAAAGGTAATAAATTGCTATAATCAAAAGTTAATGTGTTGCCGTTTTCTGAAGAAGTTGCAGGATTTGCATTTTGAAAACTCAGTTTTGAATCGTCAAAATTAAATTGAATATCACCGCTTATTGTAGTGTTTCCGTTATTGGTAAAAATAAGTTGATATTTAGCCAACATTCCAGGTCTTGCATTGTTAAGTGGTAAAATGCTCACTTCAACATCATTTTGATTTTGGTTTGGAATTAAACAAAAATCCGCTGTAAATAATTGATTAAAATCGGTGAAATTATGGGCATAACTCGTTGGTGTTAAATTGTTGTAAGGTGGTAAATTAGTACTTAAAGTAGTTGTAAAATTACCTTGATTAGTGTACATTTTATATGTTCCATCTTCTTGTGTAAATGTGGCAAATTGTTCTGTTCCGTTATTGGCTATCACCATTTTATTTGGCACAACAAAATCACCGTTATCACAACCATTATTATTGGAATCTAAACGAATATTTCCTGTAATTTCATTGTGCTGAGCTGGTGATAAGCTACAATATTCTGTAAATACTGCATTTATTGTTTGTGAATTTATAAAATTGGTTAAATCAGAATTCAATTCATCTACACAAACGTTTACACTATTTTGAATATTGCTAAAATTTGAAAAACTGCCATAAACAAAATTAACGTTATTTCCATTTTTTAAATTGATGTATCCTAAGGTGGTATTGTCTTGACATTTTAATTGATTGAGAAAAGCATTAGCACTTAGGTCTAATTCACTCAATAAATTATCATTACAAGAAAGATTGATTAAATTAGTGTTTTGACTGCAATCTAAGTTGTTTAAAGTATTCGATTCGCAAAAAAGATAACGCAATTCTGCATTGTTGTTGAGGTTTATGCTTGAAATGGAATTTCCTTTGCAATTTAGTGTAATTAAATTAGTTAATGAGCTTACATCAATAGTTGAAAAGTTGTTGTTTCCACAATTAAAATTGGATAAATTTACGTTAGCAACAACATCAATAGTTGAAATTGAATTCTGACTACAATCTAAATTTGATAATGAAATATTACTGTTTACATTAAGCGTTGATAAGTTATTTTGATTGCAATATAATTTTTCTAATTGCGTATTTGAACTAACATCAATACTGTTAAGATTGTTGTTTGTAATAAAAAATTCCTTTAAATTTATATTGTTAGAAAGGTTGATATTGCTTAGATTGTTATCTGAAATATGTAAGATTTCAATTTGTGTAAGATTGCTGATGTTGATTGTTGAAACGGAATTTGCAGAGAAATCTAAATACAATAAATTGCTAAATTCATTAATTCCTTGAGTTGATGAAATTAGCCTATCGTTTAAATAAAGATAAGCTACATTTTGGGCTTCAGATACTTGAATTTCACCATCGTTATTGCTGTCAATAGTCATCCAATTGTAATTGGTGTCTCTTGCAACTTGATAGTTGCTACTTGCAGCAACTAGTTCATTTTTAAAATTAATATCTGGAATAGAAATAATTTGAGCATACCCAAAATTTATTCCGATAAGGCAACAAAAGAAAAGTAATTTTTTCATCTGAATGTTTTTGTGTTAAAATATTTCATAATGAGTTTTTTAACCTTGTAAATATATAAAAAAAATATTTAATGTTTATTGATTTTAAGGATTCGTATGGATTTAGTTAGTGTGTGTATTCAAATAATGTATATTTGTATGGTAAAATGGATTTATTTATGGCTAGATTTTTAGTTTTTTTATTGTTTTTGTTGGTATTTACATCTTGTAAAAAATCAAATGAACCAACTTATTTGTCCAAAGCCAAAGAATTTCAATATAAAATGAATATTGAGTTTTCAGACAAGCAGACTTCACCTTTAACTGATGAAGATTTTGTTATATTTTCTCATTTAGATTTTTTTCCAATTCAAGAAAAATATCGTGTAAAAGCACATTTCACAAAATTAGAAAATCAGCAGCCTTTTGAAATGCTCACTACAACAAGTAGATTGGCAAAATATATAAAATATGGTATAGCCAATTTTTCTTTGGATAACAAAAAATTAAAATTAACAATCTATCAAAGTGTTGATGATAAAAAATATCTTTTTTTACCTTATTTTGACAAGACGAGTGGTAAGGAAAGTTATTCAGGTGGAAAATATATAGAGCTTGAGCCACCAACAAACGATACCATTATCATTGATTTTAATCAAGCTTATAATCCGTATTGTGCTTATAATTATAAATATTCTTGTCCTATTCCACCAGATGAAAATAGGTTAGATGTTGCTGTGAGAGCAGGAGTGAAGCGGTTTGTTCATCATCCTTCTAAGTAATGACAAAATCAAAATTTCACTCACACCGAGACTTTAAGTCTCGGTGTGAGTATTATAAAGTAGTATGATGACTGGAAGTCATCGTAACATAAAAACGCTCACTAATCCAATAAATTGGTTAATTTTTCAAACACACTCTTTGCGTTTTTGTTTTTATATAGTATTTGATAAACAGCATCTAAAATAGGTGTTTTTGCTTTGTTCTTTTCATTGATTAAAAATGCACTTTTTGTAGCGTAATAGCCTTCAGCAATCATGCTCATTTCCATCATAGCAGATTTTACAGTATAGCCTTTACCAATCATATTTCCAAACATTCTATTTCTACTAAAAACAGAGTAACCTGTAACCAATAAATCGCCTAAATAAGCAGAATTATTGATGTTACGTTTCATTTTGTGTTCTTTTTTTACAAAGCGTTTCATTTCTCTAATGGCATTGCTCATTAAAACGGATTGAAAGTTATCTCCATAACCTAAACCATGTGCAATTCCTGCTGCAATGGCATAGATATTTTTGAGCATAGCAGCGTATTCTGTACCAATAACATCATCAGAAAGTTTTGTTTTTATAAAACGACTCGATAAACTGTCTGCCATTATTTTTGCTTTATCTTGGTCTGTACTTGCAATGGTTAAATAAGATAAGCGTTCCATGGCAACTTCTTCTGCATGGCAAGGTCCTGTAATAACACCAATATTTTCTATTGGAATATTAAAGTGTTCTGTAAAATGTGCGCCAACCAATAAACCAGTTTCTGGAACAATTCCTTTTATAGCAGAAAAAACAACTTTTCCTTTTAACGAAGTAGTTATTTTATCTAATTCGCTTTTTACAAAGGCAGATGGAATAGCAAAGACGAGATAATCTGCATAGTCTATTAATTCATTTATATTGGAGCTTAATTTTAATTGTTTAGGATTAAATTTGGCAGAACTAATATAAGTAGGATTATGACCATTGCGTTTTATATGTTCAATGGCGTAATCGCTTCGCATATACCATCCTACTTCGTTGAGGTTTTCGCATAACATTTTAACGATGGCAGTTGCCCAAGAACCACCTCCAAAAACAGCTATTTTAATATTCTTATTCATTGTAATAAATTATACATTAATACAAACATAGCTTATTTTTTATTTATCGGCTTTGCATTTCTTCTCTAATTCTGCTTGATACTCTTCTAATACAGGTTTTACGGTACTGTCTGGTAAATCTGCAATTCTAGCAAAAACTAATCCATCAACAGCATTATTAAATTTTGGATCTACATTAAAAGCCACAATTTTACTGTTTTGTTTTACGTACTTTTTGAGTAAAACAGGTATTCTAAGATTTCCAGGTTCTAATTCATCAATAATTCGGTCTAATTTTTTCATATCAGATTTTACAGCATCAAAAACAAAATCTTTATCTGCATCTTTTAGTTTTACTTTATATTCCTTTTTTGGACGAATATATTGTGCTACATAAGGATCATAGTAATTAGATTTCATAAATTCAATCATCAATGACTTAGAAAATTCAGAAAATTGATTGCTAATACTTACGCCTCCAATCAAGTATTTGTATTCTGGATACCTTAAAGTAATATGAATAATTCCTCTCCATAATAGGAATAAAGGCATCGGTTTAAGTTGGTATTCACTGCGGATAAAAGCTCTTCCCATTTCAATGGATTGCTTCATCATATTGAATAATTCTGGTTCAATTCTAAAAAGCGTGTTGATGTAAAAACCATTGATGCCGTATTTTTTAAAAATATCTTTTCCAAATCCCATTCTGTATGCACCAACCAAAATATGCTTCTCATTATCCCATAAAAAGAGGTGTTTGTAGAATTTATCGTATTTATCAAGGTCTATTTTTTTATTTGTGCCTTCTCCAATTTCTCTAAAGGTAATTTCTCTAAGTCGTCCTATTTCTTGTAATAAATTAGGGATGTCTTGAGTTTCTGCTAAATAGACATCGTAATTCTTCGTTGAAAAAAGTCGATGTTCAGTATTTCTTAATTTATCAACTTCATCAATTAATAATTTAGAATCTATTGGATCTATAATTCTTTTTGGTTTCCTAGTTTTTTTTAAGGAAGCATTTATTTTTTTAGATGATTTATCTTCAAAAGTATTTGCCAACATATAGGTTTTTTTACGAATAAATTGGTGAAAATCATCAATGTTTTTATACTGTTCTTGATCCTTTAAGTTTATAGGATTTCCTATTCTAACTCTAATATCACGTTTTCCTTGACTAACCAGTTCTGAAGGTAATTTGGCAGTTCTTAATGTACCGCTTAATCTAGAAAGCAAATAGAATAATTTACTGTTTTTTGCATGAAAATAAATAGGAATAATAGGTACTTGTGCTTTGTAAATTAGTTTTACAGCTCCAGGTTCCCATTCTTTATCTACAATGAGTTTACCGTCTTTATAGGTAGAAACTTCACCAGCAGGAAAAATACCTAACGGATAACCATCACGCAAATGTTTTAAAGCACTTTTTATTCCTGCAATACTTGATTTTGCGTCTTTTCTGTCTTCAAACGGATTGACAGGCATTATGTAAGGCTTCATAGGCTCAATTCTATGCAATAAAAAATTGGCAATAATCTTGTAATCTGGTCTTTTTTCTAGGAGTAATTTAAGGAGTAAAATACCATCTATTCCACCTAAAGGATGATTAGAAACAGTAATAAAAGCACCTTCTTTAGGAATTCTTTTTAAATCGTTTTCTGGAATTTTAAAGTTGATGTTTACATCGTCTAAAATACCGTTTAAAAAATCTAAATCGGATTTATTTTTATGTCTATCGTAAATTTTATTGAGCTCAGATATTCTAAGTAACTTCATTAGAATCCAACCAATAAAAGTTCCTAAAAACCCGTATTTGCTTATATTGAGCACTTTGGCTATTTCTTTTGAAGATACTAATCCCATAACTACAATATTAGTGATTTTTTATTGTTTTCACAACAAATTGTACAGTTTCTCTTGTAGTTTGTTGTAATAGAATTTCGTTTTCCTTTTTTATCTTATCTATAGTTTTTTGGTTAAAATGTCTGATAGTTAATAAAGTAACCTCTTTATTATAAAGACCTTTATACTTTAATTTTAGTTGTGTTAAAAAGTGGTTAAAATTATTGAATTTATCTTCTAAACAAACTGAAAAGCTTATGGCTGTATTTTGAATTAGGTTTACTCTTAATTTATTTTGATGAAGGAGGTCAAAAATTTCACTTATATTATCTTCCATCATAAAAGAAAAATCACGAGTAGCAATAGAAATTAATAGCTGATTATTTTTCACGATAAAACAAGGTGTTTTGGGTTGTAAATCAATGCTTTTACCTATAATTGTTCCTTTTTCTAAAGGGTTTTTAAATGATTTTACAAATAAAGGAATTTCTTTTTGCTGTAACGGTTGCAAGGTTTTTGGATGTATTACAGATGCTCCGTAAAAAGCCATTTCAATAACTTCTCTATAAGATATTTTTTCTAGTAAAATGGTATCATTAAATACTCTTGGATCTGCATTTAAAACTCCAGCAACATCTTTAAAAACAGTTAGGCTTTCAGCGTCTAGGCAATACGCAAAAATTGCTGCTGAATAATCTGAGCCTTCTCTGCCTAGGGTTGTGCTATTTCCACTTGCATCGCTTGCAATAAAGCCTTGAGTAATAAATATTCCTGTTTGTTGTTTAAGTTGCTTTATATTTTCTTTAGTTAAAGTCCAATTTACTTTTGCTTCTCTGTAAGAAGTATTGGTTTTGATGAATTTACGAGCATCAATCCATTTATTTTTTATGTTTACTTGTTCTAGATATGCACTTATTATTTTGGTAGAAATAATTTCTGCTAACGAAACAATCTGATCATAAACAAAATGTAGATTTGTTTTTTTATTTTGGATTAAAAAATAAGAAAGTTGCATCCATATATTATCTATTTCTTTATAAATAGGATGAGATTGTTGATGAAATAATTCAGTAATAATATTTTTATGATAGTCTTTTACAAAAGAAATTTTTTGTTCAATAGTATTGTCTTTATTTAGGTAAGTGTGTACAATGTTTTCAAAAGCATTGGTCATTTTTCCCATTGCAGAAACAACAATAAGTACCTCTTTTTCACCTGTTTTAAGCAGAACAGTTGTTAAATTTTTTACACCATTGGCATCTTTTACAGACGCACCTCCAAATTTAAAAATTCTCATTAAATGGTATTCTTTTTTACAAATTGGTTGATTTGCTGTTCATTCATTTGTACAATTTGCCAATCTGTTAATACGTTTGCTCCAGATTTTTTATAAAAATTAATGGCGTTTGTATTCCAATCTAATACAACCCATTCTACTCGTTTTACTTTCTGTTGTGCAGCATAATGTAAAAAATGAGTGTAGAGTGCTTTACCTATACCTAAATTACGTTTGTCTTGTTTTACAATTAAATCTTCTAAGTGTAAAGTTTTTCCTTTCCATGTTGAAAATCGTGGATAAAATAGTGCCATTCCAACAACTTTAGTGTTTAATTCTGCTATAAAAACCTTGAAAGAGGGTGTTTTTGAAAAGCCTTCTTTTATTAAATAGGCTTCATTAATTATTACAGCATCTGGATCTTTTTCAAATGTTGCTAATTCTTTTATTAGTTCTAATATAAAAGGAGCGTCTTCTGCAGTAGCATCTCTTATAAGTAAAGGATTATTCATTTAAAAATTTTGAGAAATCATTATTATTTAATTCTGCTACTCTTAAATTATCGTAAGGATAAATTCCAAACTCTTTGAGTTGTTCTATTATTTCAACATTATATTTTGAAAGTATAGTTTCAAGTTTTTCAAATTGGTTTGAATGAGCATGTTTAAATAAATTAACCATAAGGGATAAGCCGTTTTTTTGTTTTTGAAATTCTTTTTTCACATAAACTTTATCTACATTTATGTACTTTCCAATATAAGTATTGTAGGTTTCGTAAAATGATGTAAACCCAACAACTTCATCATTATTAAGAGTAACTAAGACTTTAAATTTAGGATTATTTGCAAAGCCATCTTTCATTAGTTGATATAAATCAATGTGTTGTTCTTCTTTCATTTCGATTGCTAAATCACTAATAAGTTCGTACAAATCGTGTAATTCATAAGATTTTGCAAACCTAACTTTAGGAAAAACTACAGTAGAAACTGTCTCGAGATAGAGTTCAACATCATTTTTAAAAATATTTAAGAGTAGTAAATCATCTAGTATTGTAAAATTGTTTTTTTTAAGAAGTGAAACTCTTTCTGTATTTGATGAATCAATAATGCAATTAATTAGATGGCTGTTATTTTTTTTAGCAATATCAACAATGTTGGTAAATAGAAATGAAGCAACTCCAATATTTCTATATTCATTTTTAATAAAAACTTCCTTAATATAAATAGATGCGCCGTTAAAAATATTATAAGAAAAAATATAAGCACTGTAACCAATCATATTTCCTTTATATTCGGCAACATGGTAAAATATTTTTGATTTTTCTTCAAAACACTCTTTTATAAAACCACTTATGCTATTTGCAAAGGGTTTTTTTCTTAAATTAATCTCTTCATGGTAAATTTTAACCATTTCAAAGAGTTCTAAAGAATCGTTTATGGTAGCTTCTCTTATGGTAAAACTCATGATTTAATTGTTTATAAAATTATTTAAAGCTTCACTTGTTATTCTAACTATTTTTTTTCCTTTTACAATTTCTCCGTAGAAATCATTAGCTCGTTGTAAGGATTGAATATCTTGTTTGTTGATGAGTAAAGATATTTTATTGATATGTTCTTTTTTTGCATATTGAATGATAAAATGTACAAAAGCTTTTCCAAATCCGTAATTTCTATATGCTTCGTCAATATACATTTCTTGTATATTTAAACCTTTACCATAAGCAATGGAATACGCAGGATAAAGTAAGGAAAAACCTACAATTTGATTTTCAATTTCTAAAACAAAAATAGTAAACTTTGGTCTTTTAGAAAAACCATCATTAATTAAATCTTGTTCAGAAATTTTTGAATTAATATTGTAGGTAGAAATAATTTTTTGAAATAAAGAAAAAACAACCTTAGTGTCTTTAGGTTCAAAATATCTTATTATGGGTATCTCAGTAAAAGTATTTTCTTTAATAGTTGGTGGTAGTTTTACAGATTTGTTAATATTATCCTTATAAACGCACACCAAATTCATATCTGTTAAGACTTTTGCTCCAGCTCTTTCGTATAATTCTTTTAAACTTGAAAATTGTTCATCGTAAGCCCATTCTATTTGCTTAACCTTTTTTTTAAGTGCGTATTCTAAACATTTAGAAAACAAAGAAAGACCAACGCCAAATTTTTTATATTTTTTTGTAACAAACACTTCTTCAATAATCAATGATCTACCATAAATTGAGTAAGACTTATAAAAAATAGCAAACCCAATTATTTTTTCATTTTTGGTTGCTACAAATAATTTATAAAATCTGTGAATTGAAAAACCGTCTTTTATTAAATCATAAACAGTTAAAGGAGATTTAATGCCATAAGTGTTTTCTGCTAATTCTCCAATTAACTCAACAACTTGACTTAAATCGTTTAACTTGCCTCTTCTAATAGAAATTTCCATTCATTTGTATTTATTTCACAAATTTAACGATATTTGTAGAATAAAAAATTATTCCATGCAAAAACATACTACATTAGGTGAATTTATTATTAACAATCAAACTCATTTTGAGGGTTCATCTGGAGAATTAACACGGTTATTAAACGCTATTAGGTTGGCAGCTAAAGTAGTAAATCACGAAGTGAATAAAGCAGGCTTGGTAGATATTCTTGGCGCTGCAGGCGAAGTAAATGTTCAAGGTGAAGATCAACAAAAATTAGACGTTTATGCTAATGAGGTTTTTATGAAAACATTGATTAAACGTGAAATTGTCTGTGGAATTGCTAGTGAAGAAGAAGATGACTATGTAATTATTAAAGGGAATAATGGTAAAAATGATAACAAATATGTATTGTTAATGGATCCGTTAGATGGTTCTTCAAATATTGATGTGAATGTTTCTGTTGGTACAATTTTTTCCGTTTATAAACGAGTAACTCCTTTGGGAA
>Ga0256840_1002500_pt1 | contig 16063 bp, 10 predicted proteins | sample 355202metaG_FD_185969 | JGI IMG/M metagenome (GOLD analysis project Ga0256840, IMG submission 185969) | Hydrothermal vent microbial communities from Mid Atlantic Ridge, Atlantic Ocean - 355-202 | ecosystem: Environmental > Aquatic > Marine > Hydrothermal vents | place: Atlantic Ocean: Mid... | reverse complement strand
CTTGCGGAGCAATGTATCAATTTTGACATTAACCTTAAATACAGACAAACTTTCTCGATCGCGTTGTTCAAAATAGAGAGGTATTCTGTCCAAGGACATCAATTTTTCGATGACGAGGGATCACAGATCCCTAATCGCTTCATCGACGATCATTTTTTGTTCGATGAGGTGTGCCTCTTTTACGCCCGTTGCCGGACTAGCACTGGCCGGTCGACCAATATATTTTGGAATTTTCTTTTCGTCCATCGCCTCGATAAGAAGGGGGAAAATATAACTCCAGGGTCCCATATTTTTCGGTTCTTCCTGAACCCAAAATACCTCGGCATTTTTATATTTTGTAATTTCGTTTTTCAAATCGTCGGTGTTTAAGGGGAAGAGTTGCTCGACGCGAATAATGGCAACATCCTCTCTTTCTTGTTCAAGGGCGGCCTCGTAAAGATCGTAGTAGACTTTACCACTACAAAAGATAACGCGTTTTACTTTATCAGCGTCAAGTTCACGGACTTCTGGAATAAGTTTTTGGAATTCTCCTTCGCTTAGCTCACTAAGTTCGGATGTCGCATGCTTGTATCTCAACAAACTTTTCGGCGTCATTACCAGTAGCGGTTTACGAACCTTGGACAACATATGGCGACGAAGCGCGTGAAAATATTGTGAAGGTAAAGTAAAATTGCATACAAACATATTATCTTCGGCGCACAGTTGAAGGTAGCGCTCAATCCTTGCCGAAGAATGCTCAGGCCCTTGGCCCTCGTAACCATGCGGCAAAAGCATGACGATGCCCGATAGACGTTTCCACTTATCCTCGCCGGAGCTGATAAATTGATCGATAATGATTTGGGCGCCATTGGAAAAATCACCAAATTGGGCTTCCCAGATCGTTAAGGTTTCCGGTTTATCGAGACTGTAGCCGTACTCATATCCCAAGACGCCTTGTTCAGATAAACAACTGTTGAAAACGTCGAAAGAAGCGCCATCGATATTTTCCATGGGCCAAAATTTCTCGTCATTTTCGGAGTTATACACCGCCGCATGACGATGACCAAAGGTTCCACGCACGACGTCTTGACCGCATAAACGGATAGGACACCCTTCCGAAATAAGCGTTGCAAAGGCCAATCCTTCTGCCGCTCCCCAATCGAGAGATTGCTGGCCGGAAATCATTTTTTTACGTGTGGCAAAAAGTCGCTTGACGGTACGATGTACTTTTATCGATGCATCGAGGGTGGTCATTTTGTCACCAAGATCGGTTAAAATCTCCGTCGAGACACGTGTCTCAACTTTATCGTCTCCGATCATTCCGCCGCGATAATTGGTCCAACGTCCCAGCATTGAACACACATCAGGTCGAATAGGATTTTTGCGAATTTTTTCGAAAGTTTGAGCATAAGATGCTAATCGAGAATCCCATTTTTCTTTAACTTCAGCGTCGGTTAACACCTTTTCCGCGATAAGAGTATTGCCATACTGAACCCGAATCGGATCGAGCGCATCAATCGCTTTGTACATCGTCGGTTGAGTGAAACGCGGCTCATCACCTTCATTATGTCCGTAACGGCGGTAGCAAATAAAATCGATAACGATGTCGGTTTTGAATTTCTGTCGATAGCGCATCGCAAGCTTTGCAACCCTGACACAGGCTTCGGGATCATCAGAATTAATATGAAAAATTGGAATTTCGAGAATTTTCGCGATATCGGTACAGTAGGTTGTTGACCGACTTTCTTCGGGAATAGCCGTAAAACCAACCTGGTTATTAATGACGATATGAATCGTTCCCCCAACGTCATGGGCTTCTAATTTCGCAAGATTTAGGGTCTCGGTCACAATCCCTTGCCCTGAAAATGCAGCGTCTCCGTGAAGCAAGAAAGGTGCGAATTTGGTTTTGCGTTCCGCGCTTCCATCAATATCTTGCTTGGCTCTTACTCGCCCCACAACAACCGGGTTTACGAATTCGAGATGGCTAGGATTGAAAGAAAGCGACAAGTGAACGCTTTGACCATCGATCGTTTTATAATCGCTCGAATACCCCATATGATATTTTACGTCGCTGGCGCCGAGGGCGCTCTCTGGATCGGGTGCTTTCTCGAATTCAGAAAGCATGACCTCGGCCGGTTTTCCCATAATATTTCGTAGGACATTCAAACGCCCACGATGAGCCATTCCGATGATCACTTCTTGAAGTCCAAGCTTAGCTCCCTCATCGAGCATCGCATGGAAAAGTGGAATGAGTGCGTCCCCTCCTGTGATACCGAAACGTTTGGCGCCAATATATTTTTTGTGGAGAAACATTTCGAACGCATCTGCATCGCAAAGCTGTTCATAGATTCTCGTTTTTTCTTTCATCCCATCTAAGGGTGAATAATCGTTGAGCTCAATTTGACTCTTTAGCCACAATCGCCGCTCGGCTTGAGGAATATCCCAGAACTCTACCGCGACGTGTTTGCAATAGAGGTGTTTGAGACGATCAATGAGTTCGCCCAACGTGACCTGGCGAGCACCAAAAAGACTTTCGTAAAAGAGCGGAACTTTTAGGTCGTTATCGGAAAACCCATGATGTGCTGGATCCAAACTTGGCGGTAGGTTTTTTCTTTCTCTACCCAAAGGATCGAGCTCGGCAACAAGATGTCCACGAAGGCGATAAGCACGCACCAAGGCAGCAACTCGAGCGGCGAATTTCGCAGATTTCGATGGCGTTTTTACCGACGATTCTTTATCGTCCTCATCGTTATATTCGGCTTCACTAAAGACGCCCATCCCGTCACTTTCTCCATGAATCGGCTCGAATAATGAGCGAGGGAGAAAGCCCGGGTGAACCCTCCCGCTGGCATGACCATTGGGGATAGCGCCGAAGTATTCTTCAAATAAGGGCCTCCAACTTGGATCTACCGATTCGGGGTCAGTAACGTATTGAGAATAAAGATCTTCGATAAAAGGAAGGTTGTCTCCGATGAGGAGGTCTTTCGAGTTTTTCACTTACAGTCTTCTATGTAGGGATTTGTAACAGCATCCGCGGCTATTCTTACTAATAATTCTAGACTCGTAAACATTTTTTACAAAAATTAACATTCATTATTTCGTTAACGGCCTCTTCGATCTAATTTGTTCCACGATGGCCGACCCTATAACAAATAATAAAACCCAACCCTCGACGGAAACACTCCCTCAAGAGGGGCCCAAGGTGGAGATTCTGGCAATCGAAGAAGAGGACATCCACCCACTCCTCAAACATGCCAAATTGTTGCGTTTGAGATCGTTCACGGGACGTTTCGTAGGTGGCCTGGGTTTGGGGGTTAAGTCGCTCAGCTTTCTCCTGAAAAACCCCAACCTCTGGTCAGCGGCGATCATTCCTGCGGCGATTAATATCTTTCTTTTTGTCCTTACCACAACACTTCTGTTTTATTATCACGCCTCGATTTTAGAACAAGTTTGGGCACGACCCGAGGCGTGGTACTACATCATTCTTTGGTGGATCGTACGCATCCTCATCATTCCAATCTTCATCATCCTATCTTACTTTTTCACTTTAATTGTGGGAACGATCATTGCGGCACCTTTTCTGACCACCCTCAGCGAAAAAACAGAATCGATCTTTGTCGGCCACAAGGTCAAAGGGCCCACCGATATGGCCTCCAATATTCGCGGAGCAATCACGGCTATTATTTACGTTTCCGTCTACTTGCTTTTCATGATTCCCATCTTTTCCTTAAACATTATTCCTTTCGTCGGCTCGGTTCTGGCCACCGTGCTCGGCGGCCTTCTTAGTTCTTTTGTCATTGGACTAGAATATACGGACTATGTTTTTGATCGTAGGGGCTATTCGACCGGTAAAAAATTCAAGAGTGTTCTTTCTGATAAACCCCTCTGTGGGGGCTTTGGGCTTGGAACAAGTTTTTTGCTTTGGATTCCGATGGTAAACTTTCTTACAATGCCCATCGCTGTGATTGGGGGAACGGCAATCGCCATAGCTATCGATGAAGTGGAGCGCCCCGAAATAATCGATGACGAAGGCGAAAGCGAGGTTGAGTGAACTGTATCCACCTTCCTCCTATTTTAGTGTGATCCAGATCGGGATTCATTCAAACGCGTTCCCTTGCTCGGCGTGGGAATGTTCTTCGACCTTGCCAGTCTCACGCCGAACATGGGAACGAGAAAATCATCGGGATTCCACATCATGGAGTGAATCGTATCCGCGTCTACCACCACTCTACTCCACCGGCTAGAGATCCGATCTCTAGCCCTTCTCAGAACTTGACATTCGGGCCTTAGAAAACTATAAATTAGGGAGTTAAACAACGTCTTTTTTCTTAAAGTATCACCAAGAGAAGAGCCAAAATATTGATTGTATGAAATTAGAAAACGCCAAATATATCCTTCCAAATTCATTAACGATGGCCAGCCTTTTCGCTGGGTTCAATAGTATATTTCTCTCAATTACGGCCGGCGATGATGTACATCAGATGTCAATCGCGGCGTGGTTGCTTGTCGTAGCTATGATTTGCGATGGATTTGACGGGCGTGTTGCAAGAATGACAGGCTCGGAATCAGAAATCGGCGTACAACTGGACTCCCTCGCTGACGCCGTGAGTTTTGGTATTGCACCCGCATTTCTCCTTTACACCTGGGGATTAACGCCACTTGGTTTGTTTGGAAAGTTCATCGCCTTCCTTTTCGCAGCGGCTGCGATCATTCGACTTGCTCGATTTAACGTCATGGCCAACGAACATGACGGTGTAATGAAATACTTTTTTGGACTTCCCACACCGCTGGCTGCAGGCGCGGTCGTATCGGTCGTTATGGCACACCTCGCCTTAACACAACGCGTTTCAACCGGCGCAACGTGGGCCGTCGCCGTGATGTCAATCTTATTGGGCGGACTTATGGTTTCCAACGTAAAGTATCGAACCTTTAAAGACATGAAGTTCAGCAGTAAATCGATTTTAGCAATCTTATTACTCGCATTCGGATCGCTAATGTTGGGCGCCTACACGCGGCCTAGCGCAGCCTTTGTTGCACTCATGATTTTATACATCTCCCTTGGATTGTTTGGAACCGTCGTCAGCTGGAGCAAAGCTGTTTTCGGCGATGATGATATCTCGGACGAAATTGCTGAAAACGAACTTCAAGAAGAACGTTTTAGATAGTCCTAGCCTGGCGCGAGGCACAAAGCCACGCCCTACAAAATCGGCGACACATGTTCGAATCCCTCACATCCAAAGCTCGAAAAATCGCGAATATCAGCGTCGGAAAGATTCCCGAAGAAACGTGGGAACGTATTCTTCAAATGGAAGCCGGTCAAAACAAATACGGCTATGACCCTTTCGGTTTTGAGCCAGGATTTCTCCGCTACGTCGGTCCACCCATCTATTTTTTACACAAAAAATACTTTCGAACCGAGGTCGTTGGACTTGAAAATGTACCCGATTCAGGGGCGTGTATTTTGGTCTCAAACCATTCCGGACAGATCGCTCTCGACGGTATGCTCATCGGTGCAGCGTGCATCTTCGACAAAGAAAAACCACGCATGATTCGATCGATGGTCGAGCATTGGATTCCAACCATTCCTTTCCTATCTTGGGTATTCGCAAGAGCTGGCCAAGTGACCGGGACGCGCGACAATGCCAGATTATTGCTCGAACGCGACGGCTGTTTGATGGTCTTTCCTGAAGGCATTAAAGGTATCAGTAAAACTTACGATAAAGCCTACGAGCTGACCAATTTTGGTCTCGGATTTATGCGCCTCGCCTTAGAAACCCAAACGCCCATTATTCCCATCGGCGTGATTGGCGGGGAAGAACAAATACCCTCGGTATGGAATATCGAAACGATTGCCAAAACCGCTGGCCTACCCTCCTTTCCCGTCTCCCCTCTAGGTACTTTTCCCTTGCCTGTGAAATATCATATTCATTTTGGAGAGCCTCTTATTTTTGAAGGAAAACCAGACGAAGAAGATCGCGCAATTCGAGATAAGGTAAAAATCGTTACTAATTCTATCGAAAGATTGCTCAACGATGGACTTACTTCTCGAAAAGGATATTTCTTTTGAAATCTCGAGATTCCAAAGCTCTTCGCGCCAAGGCCCGCCGACAAAAAAAGCAACGTGTTATCGTAACAGGTATTGGGGGTCGACTCGGTCTAGCGCTCGCGCGACGTCTTCATCGAAAATTTGAAGTCATCGGTGTAGACCGTCGTAAGGTAAAACACCTCCCCAAAGATATTCACTTTGAACGTGTGGACATCCGTCGACGAAGCTTCGAAGATGTTTTTCGACGCCAACACGTTGATGCCGTTGTTCACCTCAACATCATGCACAATCCGCGATCAACGGACGCCGAACATCATGATTTTAATATCAACGGTACAAAGAAAATTTTTGAATTGTGCGCCGAACACCGTGTGGGAAAAGTCGTCGTGCTCTCCTCTGCAAATGTCTACGGTCCCGATCCTAGAAACCCGCAGTTTTTAACCGAAGACGCGGCCCTCATGGGCGGCCAAAACTTCGACGGCATTCGCGATCTCATCGGCCTCGATATGTTTTGCAATACCTTTTTCTGGCGCCACCCAGAAATCGAAACGGTGATCCTACGGCCCGTCCATATCGTCGGTCAGGTCAATAACGCGCCCAGTCGATTCCTACGGTTAAAGTCGCCTATTACGCTCATGGGTTTTGATCCCATGCTACAACTGATTCATGTTGAAGACCTTGTTGGCGCCTTTGAACGCGCCCTTATTCCGGGCATTCGAGGCGTATATAATCTCGCTGGGCCCTCCCCCGTTCCGCTTTCCTATGTCCTGGCTAAACTGGGACGCAAGCCGCGTCCGATGCCAGAAATCGTCGTTCGCCGCCTACTCAAAATGGGATGGGCAATGAAAGTATCCGACTGGCCTTGGCCAGAGCTCGACCATATTAAATACGTGTGCATGGTTGACGATTCACGTGCTCGTCGAGAATTGGGATTTCGACATACCTACGAAATTGAAGATATTATTCGGGACCTTCGAACCCGACCCCTAACTTAGTACCATTAGGTTCAATGCATGAAAATTGAAGAATTAAAAATCATCGTTACTGGTGCAGCCAGTGGAATTGGAAAATGCTTTACCCAAGAGCTTATCAAACACGGCGCGCAGGTCATGGCAGCCGACATCAACGAGGCAGGACTTTTCGAACTTCGAGATGAAATCAACTCCGATAAGCTCGCTATTTTTCAAGGCGATATTTCGGACGAGCAATCCGTTATTAACCTTGTTAAAGAGACCACTAAAACCTTTGGTTTAGTAAACGGACTTATCAATAATGCAGGGATCTTTCGGGATTCTTTGCTCGTCTCAATCGATAAGGATACCGGAAACATCCGGAAAATGTCCTTAAACCAATGGCAAAAAGTCATCGATATCGACCTTACCGGGCCCTTTCTTTGCACCCGTGAAACGGCGGCGGCGATGATCGAAAACAAAGTTAGTGCAGGCGTGATTATCAACGTTAGTTCGGTTTCACGACACGGCAATCGAGGCCAATCAAACTACAGTGCCGCCAAAGCGGGACTCGTAGCGGATACCAAATTGTGGGGCGAAGAACTTGCTCGATTCGGAATCCGCGTAGGCGCCGTCGCACCCGGTTTTGTGAAAACACCGATTCTTGATGCCATGCGTCCAGAAATACTCGATCGCGTTCTTGGTGCCGTGCCTCTAAAACGCGCCGCAGATCCGCTGGAGATTTTCCTGGCCATTAAATTTATTATCGAATGCGACTATTTCACGAGTCGCTGTGTTGATGTTGATGGCGGCGTAACCGTCTAACTACATCATCTTCAAGAAGGCATTTGCGGACGGACTCAGCTCTCGATCGGAGCGATAGACGAGCGCCAAATCGCGCCCAATTTTCCCATCCAAACACCGCAAACCTTCATTCTCGCCGAGCGCAAATTTACTCACAAATGCGGCCCCTATACCCTGGCGAACCATCTGAACGATCGAGGCAATGGAGCGCAATTCCATCACAATATCAACGTGTATGCCCGAGTCATTTATCCGTTGATCAATGTGTTCACGAACCGCTGATCCCGCTTCGAATAACACCAATTGTGCGCCGTCGAGTTCCTGCCAACGAAACGATTTTCTTTTTTGAAGTTTGTGATTTTGGGGAACGATGAGCTTAAGCTCATCTTTTGACCATGGCTGGATAATGATTTTTTTCTGGTCCGGTCGTGGTACTTGAATCGGTAAAGTAACAATGCCCAAATCGAGCTCGCCGGAAAGAACGGCATCGACCACGCCGCGACTCGCCTGTTCGCGTACATAAAAACGAATATTTGGATAACGTGCGTGAAAAGCACCGATTTTTGAAGGTAATAAATAGGTGGTCGCCGTCGCACCACCGCCGATGGAAAGCGAGCCTTGCTCCAAGCCCTTGAGTGATGCCAAGGCAGATCTCCCCGATTCCATTCGCATTAATGCATCGCGCGCGTAGAGTAAAAAGACGCGTCCTGCCTCGGTCAGGGTCACCCCTTTTCGCGATCGGTTAAATAACAACGCATCAAGTTCCATTTCTAAGGCAGCGATCTGTGAGGATACCGCAGGCTGGGTAAGAAAACGCTTTTTTGCGGTTTCAGTCATGTTCCCGATACGCGCCAAGGCGACAAAGGTTTGGAGTTGGGCAGTTTCCATTTGTGCGATTAATCCTGACTGATTTTGAATATTTCGAGAATTTTATCCATAAATATTTTTTATCTTAACCATATTTATTATCATTTGTACTTATATCTTTAAACTTCATATAAATCCATTAGTAATTCAAACACCCTGACAAAAGGAGTCACAAAATGGCAAATCCATTTAACGCAGAATCCACGCTCGAGACCAAAACAGGAACGTATAAGTACGCACGTTTAGCTGCACTTAGCGATGCTGGGATCGGACATATTAGTAAACTACCTTACTCAATCCGTGTTCTACTTGAGTCATGCTTACGTAACGTAGACGGCAAAGTTGTCCTCGAAGATCACGTCAACGCACTCGCCAATTATAACGCCAAAGATGTCGGCGAACAGGAAATTGCTTTCAATCCGGGCAGGGTTGTATTGCAGGATTTCACCGGCGTTCCAGCCGTTGTCGATCTCGCTGCATTACGAAGTGCGATGGAGAGAATGGGAGGCGATACCTCTAAGATTAATCCTCTATCGCATGTCGATCTCGTCATCGATCACTCCGTTCAAATCGATGCTTATGGTAGCAAAGACGCAATGGCGAAGAACGTTAAGCGTGAATTTGAACGTAACCAAGAACGATATGAGTTCCTTAAATGGGGACAGAAATCCTTCGAAAACTTTTCCGTCATTCCTCCCGCAACCGGCATTGTCCACCAAGTGAACCTTGAATACTTGGCTGGCGTGACCCTTGAAAAAGGCGGTTGGATGTATCCCGATTCTTTGGTCGGAACAGATAGTCACACCACGATGATTAACGGTTTGGGGATCCTTGGTTGGGGCGTGGGCGGAATCGAGGCCGAAGCTGCAATGTTGGGTCAACCCATCTACATGCTCATTCCCGAAGTCGTTGGATTTAACCTAAAAGGTAAACTCAAAGAAGGAATGACCGCAACGGATTTGGTTCTAACCGTGACCCAGATGCTCCGCGAGCTCGGGGTGGTTGGAAAATTCGTCGAGTTTTACGGCGAAGGATTAGACAATCTATCGCTAGCCGATCGCGCGACTTTGGCGAATATGGCGCCCGAGTATGGTGCAACGATGGGTTTCTTCCCGGTCGATCAAAAGACCTTGGATTACCTTAAGCTCACCGGTCGCGACCTCGATCATATCGAAGCTGTTAAAACCTATTGCCAAGAAAACGGATTTTGGAGAACTGACGAAAACGAAATCGTTTATACCAAAACGATGGACCTCGATATGGGAAGGGTTGAGCCCTCGTTATCAGGACCCAAACGCCCCCAAGATAAAATTCTTCTCGGCGATATGAAATCGACTTTTGAGAAAGCACTCAAGGAAACCTTCGGAAAAGACGCAGCTCACGCTGGCGTTCCGACCACCCATAAAGGAGAGGATTTCATCCTTGATGATGGAGACGTGGTTATCGCCTCGATCACCTCCTGTACAAATACCTCAAATCCGAGCGTGATGATCGCTGCCGGTCTTTTCGCAAAAGCGGCCAACGCGCGCGGCATGAAAGCCAAGCCTTGGGTTAAAACATCGCTTGCGCCAGGCTCACGCGTGGTCACCGACTACCTCAATGCCGCTGGTCTAACGGAAGATCTTGAAGCACTGGGGTTCTACACTGTTGGCTACGGTTGCACGACTTGCATCGGAAACTCGGGACCTTTGGACGCGCCGATTGTGGCCTCAATTAATGAAGGCGATCTCGTCGCATGTTCAGTTCTATCTGGAAATAGAAACTTCGAAGGTCGAATCAGCCCTCATATTAAAGCAAACTATTTGGCATCACCGCCCTTGGTTGTAGCCTACGCGATCGCTGGGTCTTTGAACGTCGATTTTTACAATGACCCCTTGGGACAAGATAAAGATGGTAAGGATGTTTACTTAAAAGATCTTTGGCCTTCCAACCAAGCTATCGCGGACGCCTTAGAAGTGTCGGTAAAACGGGAAGATTTTGTGAGAGAATATTCAAAAGCGTCTGAGGGTTCTCAAGAGTGGCAAGATATTGCCGCCGAGAAAACCGGCGTGTTTGGCTGGCAAGAATCGTCAACCTATATTCAGGAGCCGCCTTTCTTCCAAAACATGGGAAAGGAAGCCGAGCCGATTACGCCAATTAAAGATGCAAAGCTTTTAGGCTGGTATGGGCATTCCACAACCACGGATCATATTTCGCCTGCTGGGGCGATTCCAGATGATTCTCCAACGGCTGATTTTCTTCGCGCCAATGGCGTCGAGCGTCGCGACTTTAACTCCTACGGTTCTCGTCGCGGAAACGATCAGATCATGACACGCGGTACCTTTGGTAATATCCGTATCAAGAACAAACTCGCCGAAGGTAAGGAAGGCGGATACACCAAGTATCTTGGTCCTGACGAAACGCCGAGCGGTGATTTTAGCCACCTCCATTATGTGAGCGACAAAGATCCCAAGCAAGGTGAAGTGACCACCGTTTTTGATGCCGCGGTTAAATATCAGAAGCACGGCGTGCCTTTGGTTGTTCTCGCTGGAAAAGATTACGGCATGGGATCTTCTCGCGATTGGGCCGCCAAGGGAACCTACCTACTCGGCGTTCGATGCGTTATCGCCGAAAGCTATGAGCGCATTCATCGCTCAAATCTCATCGGCATGGGCGTTCTTCCGCTTGAGTTCAAAGCTGGCGATACACCTGAGTCCTTGGGTTTAGACGGAAACGAAAGTTTCAACATCGCGGTCGATGACAATGTCAAAGCCTTGGGCACAGTGGACGTTAGTGCGACAAAGAGCGACGGAAGTGTAGTAAACTTTACTACTAACGTGCGACTCGATACACCAGTAGAGATCGACTATTATAGAAACGGCGGTATCCTTCATATGGTTCTTCGTCGAATCGCGAACAGCTAAAACATCTTTGTTGTTTTTTAGAAGGGGCCTAGGCCCCTTTTTTCGTCGTACGTTTTTCACGCCCTAGTATTTTAAAATTGGTTTAGCGACGGAACGCTATTGCGGCGCGGTTTGCGTCGGCTAAGACTTTTGCTACCGCATCATCGTCGCTCGTAAAATCGATAGTACTGGTGTCAACTTTCAACATGGGCGTCTCGTCATAATGTTGAAAAAACTGTCCATAAAGAACGCGCAGACGATCTAAATATTCTTGATCCATATTTTTTTCATAATCTCGACCACGCTTACGAATGCGTTTAAGAAGCACATCAAGGGGTGCATCAAGATAGATCACACAATCAGGCTTGGGCACCTGGGTGGACAAAATTGAATACATACGATCGTAGAGAACGAGTTCATGATCGGTGAGGGTAAGGCTCGCAAAAAGACGAGATTTCGTAAAAATATAATCGCTTACGGACATTTTTCGAAAGAGATCGTCTTGGGCAAAAACTTCTTGTTGTTTGTATCGGCTGAGGAGAAAAAACATCTCCGTCTGAAAAGCGTACCGATCGCGATCAGAATAAAAGTCAGCGAGGAAAGGATTATCCTCAAAAATTTCAAAAACGGTTTTAGCGTTCTGAGAATGGGCGAGCTTGGTAACGAGGGTTGTTTTACCAACGCCGATAGGGCCTTCGACGACAATGTAGCGTAGGTTATTTTCGATATTTTCGCTCATCCTTTGTCGTCCAACTCGAAGTTGGGCCTTACTTAACGAACGCAACGAATATGGTCAACGATTCCCTGATTTGATTCTATTTAATTTGGCGAGACGTAGGACTCGGTTCGAACAGAGCGCCTATTTACGCCAGACTCGGTGAGAAGAGACTTAACCTCGTCCACCATCAGAGGATTGCCACATAAAAAATAGGTGGTCTTTTCGCAAAGTTGATCGATCTCTAGGGCGTTCTGAACGCGGCCGTTAATACATCCCTCTTTGCGTTCTTGACTCAGGCAAAGCTTGTAGGAAAAGTTGGGATAATCTTCGGCGAAGCGCATTAACTCATCGGAATAGATCGCCTCTGATTCGCATCGGGCGCCGTGAATAATAGTAACCTTGTCTCCTTTTTCCATCTTCTCTACAAAAGAGGGCAACATCGCTCGAAAGGGAGCAATCCCCGTCCCCGTTGCAATAGCCACAAGATTTTCTTCGTTTCCTTTGAGACGAAATCGACCGTGAGGTCCAGTGGCTTTCACAAGGTCTCCCTCTTTCCACGCATTAATTTTAGAATAGCTTTTTCCGCTCTTAGACGGCGAGATGATAAACTCTACCCTTTCCATCTCTCCATCAATCGCATTAGCAATGGAATAGGAGCGGTTGAACGGGTCCTTGTCTTCATCGAAAAAAAACATAAAAAACTGACCAGCTTTGGCCTTTATCTTTTCGCCGTCTTGCCGACTGCACTCTACAAGAAGCATGTTTTCTTGCACCTTATTCAAGGTCTCAATCTTCAATTCAAATTTATCCATTCTCTGCTCCTTTTGGCGATCCTAGGCCGCCTTTCATCCAGCGCACCATCGACATAAAACCTTCCTCGTCTGGCGGAGGAAAGAGAATCCATTGTGTAACCCGTTTTCGAAAAATGCGCATCTTCTTTCCAAAAGGGCGATGATTAAGAGGACCAATCCCCAACACGCGGGCGAGGTCGTGGAGACTCTCGCCGCCTCCGCGCGAGACATCGAGTATCAGTGCTACACGATTTCGTTTCAAAAATCCGCGCAAAGCTGACGCCTGATTTGCTCCCAGAACGATAGTGAAAATCAAACCACCGGCGAGCGCGGTAGATGAGGAAGAGGTCGAGGAAATCAACGCCGAACAGGTTGTAATATCGGAATTACAATCTTGAACATTGAATTGGGCGTGCGCTTGAGATGCGCTCAAAAAAAGGCCTAGCCCTACCAAGACTGCGATGACGTTGAACCTTAGAATGACGGGACCCTATTGAATGTCGGGTCGCGTCCACGAATCGTAATCGTAAAAATCACATTCGGTCATAAATAGATCTTCTAAACATAGATCGTCGCTAAGAACTTTTCCGCCAGTGGCGAAATAATAGCCGATTTGATTTGCCATAAAAGAATCAATGTCGAAATGATTCGATGGTGTGGGAAGGAAAAATCCGTGGTCTCCGGTTTCCTTAACATAAGGAATGCGCATACCAGACATGCCGTAGGGCGTTTCAACGGTCGCTCTAAACGGCGTTGTCGCATCTGGATTTGGGTCGACCAGGTCGGGGTTATTCTTCGTTCTAAATTCACCTCGATCTAGGTCGTCGATATCGAAAAGGGTATTGGGATATTTAGGAAAACGATCTAACCACGGAATGGCCTCATAGACGAAATTTTTCGTCAGAAATTGATTGGCGGTCATGCCATAACGGGGATCATTATCAAGCGTATTGATAATGCCACCGATACGAGCCAAGCCAATCTCAGTTGCAATTGGAACCTTGGGATCACCGACGGTTGGAATCACTAGAACGTTTGAACCACCGTCTTGAAATTGTTTACTTTCATAAGGAAAAGTCAACGGCTCCTCAAAGTAGTTGCGAGCGTAAATTCCTGGATCTGCTGGATCGAGAACCATTTGAGCAATACCAAGAAAACGTCGGAAAGAAGGCGATTGTCGTCTCTGTCCCCACCCCTCGTTGAGCAAGGCCAAAGGTGCGCCTTTGGGATGATGAATGTTCTGGAAAAAAGCATCCATTTGGAAGGTGCTCACGTCCTCGACGCCAGCAATCGATTCCCCATCTCTAGTAAACTCGATTACTAATGGGTCTCCGAAATCTCGAGGGTCCTCAATACGATGCTTTTCGTATTCGGTTTTTTCAGCGGCCGTCAACGCGATATGTGAAGAGAGATCTTTTGCAGGAATTTCGCTCACATTATCTCCATCGACATAGGCAAGAGAAAACGATCCGTCCTTACCTTCACGAAAGAATTCGATTTCAATCGTGGCGCTATCGTCCTTAAATTTGAACTCAACATCTTCGGTAGAATTTCTAATATCGATGATGCGTTCCCCGTTGATTTTCACACGAAGACGCCCAGCCACACTCGCCCGGATTACCTTTTCACCTTGTGTGGAGATGATTCCGTCATACACAATTTTATGCGATTTTGGATTCATACCTTCATGGGGCGTTTGAAAACCTTCCCACTCTTGCTTCACATCGCCGGTGAGTTTTCCAATCGTGAAAGGACGACGTGAACGTGCGTTGTAGTAAAATCGCGCATTCAATCCTTGAAAAGGAGGAGCGACACGATCATGAAAATTCTCCACATTTTGCGTAGCATCAAAGCCAAGAATTCTTCGTTTTGAGTTGGCCGTCAACGCATCAGCGGCGACGCCAATTCTAAATCCTCCTTTGCGAACAGTCGCGTATGGACTAAGTTCAAAGGCATCAACAAGCTCAGGATTTTTCTCACGGTTAAGGTTATGCAGGATCATTTTATCGCCCGGCTTTAGACCCTCGACGATAGCGACGGGAACGTACTTATCTTGAAAAGCGTTATTAATTAATATTTCTATCTGATAACGCCCCGATTCAATACTTTCTCCTGTTTGGTCGTCGTAATTGGGAAGCTCTCTTCCGAGAACAATAGGTCCGAGCATGGGAAGAATCACCGCTTGTGGAACACCACCTTGGGTCGAACGGATCGCGATATCTACAATTCCAGCGCCGCCAGCCGTTGGAGCAGCAGCGCGAATGACGGGTTCAACGGCGACAAGAATCGCCGATTGAATTCCGCCCAGCGATTGTCCCCACGCGTAAACGGGTTGTTCGCCCCCGAAATCGACCACGCCGTCTCCATTGAAATCGCCAGCAAGTTCGGGTTTGCCGTCACCGGTGGCATCAAAACCAGCGTGAAGTTTTTGATTCACTTTGACGATAGGATTACTCATATCCTCGCTTTGGGGCCACTTATCTTTGCCGTTAAATCCACGTAGAACGCGAATGAACTGCATATAATCGATGGTGGTTTGACGAACAATGTCACGTGTATGGAAGGTGTCCGAGGACCAATAATCACCGCCTGAATCAGGAACGCCATCGTTGGTAACATCGCGTTGACGACCGTGCTCAAAAACACGAATCACGTTATCCAATTTGGCGTTGTCTAGCACGCGGCTCAACAGAGGATTGGCCAAGAAATCGGGGGGAATGACGGTACCATGACCGACATTATCGATAGCGCAGGTAGCCAATCCGAACTTTGCCATTTGGGCGCCAAAGCCTAAAGATTCGACTTTTGAACTGCCGTATCCGTGACCATAAATCACCACCGGAAAAGGTGCTTTTCGCCCGGGCGCTTCCTTTGGAACCATACATAAGAAGGAAACATCATCGACACCGACTTTTGCTTCACCTGTTTGCAGATTAATGTCAAAAGACTCGCTTTCATCAAAGCCATTTAAGTTCGCCGCGACTTCTTCTTCCGTCCCTGCTTGTCCCGTTTTATCTACCAAAAAG
>Ga0256840_1002499_pt1 | contig 16082 bp, 13 predicted proteins | sample 355202metaG_FD_185969 | JGI IMG/M metagenome (GOLD analysis project Ga0256840, IMG submission 185969) | Hydrothermal vent microbial communities from Mid Atlantic Ridge, Atlantic Ocean - 355-202 | ecosystem: Environmental > Aquatic > Marine > Hydrothermal vents | place: Atlantic Ocean: Mid... | reverse complement strand
AGAATCACAATTGATTTTGACTTAGGTCCACAGGGATAATAACCACCAGTTTTTTTGCAGTTCCCTCCCCTCTATCATCATTGAACTGGTATAGAGATGAAGTGCGCGGTATAATTCAGGAACACGTCACGAACTAAAAACAATGGAGAGATTTTTTCGACAGTGGACAAATGAAAAAGAATGTCTACAGAATTATTTTTGTTCTGCTCTTGGGTCTCATTCTGCTGGTTAGCGGGGGTTGGTTTTATACAGATACCATCCTGGATCAGTTTATTCGTCCGAAAATTGAAAACCTTGCATCTCATGCTCTCAATGGACATGTTCGGATAGAACAACTTCTGTGGCAACACAACCGGCTGAAAATAATTGACCTTGAGATCAATTCTCCAGATCGGCTTGTCATCACAATCCCTGAAATAGAGGCCCAATTTAGCGTTGCTTCCCTCTGGCAAAAGCATCTGGATACCCTTGCGGTCAAAGCTCCACGCAGCAGGATTATGGTCTCCGGTGAAAAGCAGCAGGAGCAGGGCAATCAACAGTTCCCGGTCAGGTTGCCATTCACCGTGGGAGAATTAACCATCTCCGATGCGCAGATAGAGATTGAAACGCCAGATCAAATCTGGTTGTTTCATTCCCTCGATTTTGCAGGATCACTACAAGACAACAGCCCTTTTACTCTGTCAGCCTATTGGGGAGAAGGAAACACCTATCCCATCGCCCTGACCGGAGCGATTAATTTTTATCCGCAAAAAAATATGACGGTGTCCAGCTTTTCCTGGCAGCAACAAAATTTACTCACATCACCTGTTACCATTAATCTGGCAACAGAAAAGATGACCCCCAGCCATTGCCAATTCCAGATATCTCACTTTGATGCCGGGAAAATGAAAAATCTCCTTTCCCGTCTTGGCATCCCAGACTTGTTTCCCACGCAGCTCTCTTTTACTTTGAAAAATAGCAAGTTTGACGTGACTTACAGCGACGCCAGATTTGCTGTCGATATGAACATTGAGTCCGGAAATTTTGGCTGGGATAAGATAAAAGGCCCATTTTCACAGCTGGATATCAAGGTGAAGCAGACAGGCAAGGGCTGGAAAATCGGGGGGCATTTTCTGGGGATTGCCGATTCCAAATTCAAAATTGACTTATTTCTTGATGCTACCAATCAGCTTACTTTTCAGGCGGTTGCAGATATTCCCGATCCGGTCGCCGTTGGGACAATGTTAACCACAAGGACGTTGCCAACAATCTCCGGTCAACTGCACCTCGATCTCACCGGAACAGTCGAAAATAATCAACTTCAGTTGCGTGCAGATATCCAGGGGGCTCAGGGAAGTAAGGAAAAGAGAGGGGCTTTTCTGGATATTGGGAGCCTCAGCGGTCACCTCAATTACTCTCGCAACAACAAAACAGAGACCTATGCCATCCACCTTTTCCACCATTTTACCCCCCTGTTATCTCTCGACGGAGATTGGCCGAGGCTGGATTTCTCTTTCAGCATTGCTAGTTTAGAAACGATCCGTGAATTATTGCCGGAGATTACTATTCCCACAAGTTTGCAGGCAGTAAACAAACTGACAGCTAAAGGTCGGTTGAAGCAGGCTGTCAGTGGCTGGGAGTCCACGATTTTCACAACCGCAGACAATGTATCCCTGCAGAAAGATATCACCCTAAGCCATATTGAAGGTCAATCCACCGTCTCAATTTCAGGGCACAACACGACTATTGTTATCCCGTCGCTCAGCTTTCAGATTGCACAGGGGAATGACACCACAGCGGAGATCACCCTTCGTGGTCGTGGGGAACAACAAAAAAGTAAAAGGTTTTTCCAATTTGAGGATCTCTCAATATCTCACATCAATTATATGTCGGCAGATGGTTTGTCTGGACTTGGGGAAGGGAATATCAAACTTCAAGGAATGATTATGCAACCCCGGAGTGACCATTCTTTCTCCCTCTCTGTCTCCGGGAAAGCTGTCGCTGCAGAGGTTCTTGCTGGTGAATTTTACGCCGATTTAACCCCATTTTCTGTAGACTATACGTTTGAGGGAGAAATGAACCCGATAACGGCTGGCCTCTCTGCTCACAATATCAAAATTGCTATCCCCAAAATTGGAGAGCTCACCGCAACCGCAACCTTTGCTGACCAAGGAAGTCATGGCAAGGGAACCTTTGCTATTGCTGATCTCAATGAAACCTACAATCAGCAGCTTGGTTCGATCCTTGAGGGGATAAATCCGCTTCTGACCGAATTAAAATTAAACGGGAAAGCTTCCCTTGATTATGAATTTACGAAGCGACAGGATAACTGGCAGTTGCATAGTGTCCTATCGCTGGCCGGGCTGGACGTTCTCTGGAAGCACCACGATCTTAAGTTATACAATGTCTGCGGCACCATTCCTCTGCGGTTCTCGTCACAGGGCACGCCAGAGAAACAACCTTCTTCTTTCGGCCATCTTTCCCTCTCATCCTTTTCCATCGGGGCGATCTCTCTCGCAAAGAAACAACTTCATTTTGCAGCAACAGACAATCGCTTGCAGATAATATCGCCATTATTACTGAACCTGGCGAACGGAGAGGTTGCCATAAAAGATTTTTCGGCAGCGTGGCAATCAAACGGCATCACCGGGTCGGCAAATATCGATATTGCCAATGTTGATCTTGAAGCACTGACCCACGAATTAGAAATGCCGGTTATGCAGGGGCGACTCAATGCCAAACTGGGGACATTGCAATATACCGACCGGAAACTTAACAGTGACGGACTTGTCCATATCGAAGTTTTTGGTGGGCAATTCAATTTCCGCAATCTCCATGTTGATAGCCCATTTTCCAGTTATCCGACATTTTACTCCAATATCGATTTTTCCGGACTGGATCTGTTACAGGCGACTCGAACCTTCGACTTTGGTGAAATGAATGGAATTCTCGATGGCTATATCCACAAATTGCAGGTTTTTGGTACAACCCCGGCACAGTTTGAAGCGGTCATCGCAACCAGAGAGCACGGCAAACGCAACATCAGCGTCAAAGCCCTGAACAATATCAGTATTATCAGTCAAGGAGGGTTATCTGCAGCTCTTTCGCGTGGTGTTTACCAATTTATCGATTTCTACCGCTACAAAAAGATCGGTTTCAAATGTTCCTTAAAAAATGATACCTTTACATTGTTGGGAACTGCATCGCCCGGGTCAGATAAATATCTGGTCTATGGTGGACTTCTTCCTCCCCGAATTGACATCACAACAACGACACCGACCATCTCATTCAAGGAGATGGTCAATCGGTTGGGACGTATTAACCGTGCGGGACATTGACAGGAGAAAATCAAATGAAGACAATCTTACGAAGCCTATGTGTACTGTTGGTCGTATCAGTTATTTCGTGTGTCACCATTAATATCTATTTCCCCGCGGAAGAATTACGTGGTGCTGCAGATAAAATCGTCAACGATGTCTGGGGAGGAGAAAAAACGGACTCCGATACAAAGGCACCGGTTAAAACTCCAGGAAGCAGTTTTAACCAGATATTCTCCCCGACAAACGCCTATGCTGGGCAGGATATTAATGTCAGTACCCCGGTAATTCGAGCTATTAAACAATCGATAAAAAACCGCTCTGGAAAGCTGATCCCCTACCTCAACACTGGAAATGTTGGACTCAGTGCTGCGGGGCTACTTAAGATTCGTACGCTGGCGGGATTGAATATGAAACAAAAAGGGGAGCTCAACAAGTTGGTGAAACAGGAGAATCAGGATCGCCAACGGCTATATCGGGAAATTGCCAATGCTAACGGTTTTCCTGACAAAGTGAGAGACGTTCAAAATATTTTTGCTGCATCATGGCAGACTCAGGCTCAAGGGGGCTGGTATTTGGAGAAACCTGATGGCCGTTGGGTGAAAAAATAACATTTTTTGCAAGTAGGAGAGATAGATTCATGCTTTTTGTTATCCGTTGTCTCGATAAAAAAGATCATCTGCCGATTCGCCAGGAAAACCGTCCTTCTCATGTGGACTATTTAAAAAGTTTCGGTGAAAAGCTTTTTGCTGCAGGTGCAATCCTGGATGATAACGAAAATATGTGTGGTTCGGTGGTTATCCTTAATTTGGCTGATAAAGCTGCCGCTGCCGCTTTTGCCGCTGGAGACCCCTACGCCAAGGCTGGATTATTTGAGACAACGACGATTGATTGCTGGAACAAGGTATTACCGTAAATATGATCCAGCTCTGATTGCTGTTGCTTCCGATTACCCCTTAGAGCTCGATGTTCCCATTTATGATATTAACGCTGCCGACGGATTGTGTGATTTGATGGTTAAAACCTTCCAGTTGCCGTAGCCTTTTTACCCAAGGTGCGGATTCGCTCCCAGAGAACTGCCTTGGGAATGTTGATTTCCATCACCAGCGTTGAAATTTTTCTACGACCCATCAAGATCATTAACAATTGCTTTGCCGTATGCCAGCTATCGAGACCTGATACCAGAAAATCAATATTGACATACGTTATATACTTAGCTATATAACGAGAGGGTAATATTTTACCGTCGACTTGCAGGGAACAGCTAAAATAATGCTAGCTTAACCAGTATTGCAGTAAACTTGGGACAGTCCCGAAGTTTACGATCCACAAAGAACCACTGTGGTTCACACCGCAAAAGCCTGGGACAGCCCCCATGCGGGGATAGTCCCGTTTTTGCTGGAAATTTCCTTAAGCCAGCGCCATTCTGGATAGCTAACGAGAACGTTCCCTGAACTTTTTCCCTTTGGGACAGATGATGACCAAACCGAACGTTGCTGTAACGGCTCCCTTGTGGGTACAGAAAAATGCGCAGAATTTTCTTGGTGGCAACCGGATCGACCTGCTGGAGCAGATTGATCGGTGTGGTTCTATTTCAACGGCAGCCAAGGCGGCGGGAATGAGCTACAAGACCGCTTGGGATGCTTTGAACGTGATGAACAATCTTGCTGATCAGCCTTTGACGGTAGCGGTGACAGGTGGTTCCGGCGGCGGTGGAACCCGGCTGACCGATGAGGGGAAAAAGGTTGTTCGTCTTTATCGGCTGATTGAAGTAGAGCATCGAGGGATGCTTGCCCGACTTGGAGAGTCTTTCGATGATTTCAACAATTATTTTCCGCTGCTGCAAAGGATTACCATGCGAATCAGTGCCAAAAATGTCTTTTCCGGAACTATTTGTGAGATCACCCGTGACATATCGGTTGCTCAAGTTGTTCTGCTGCTGAAATCGGGGAACCGTATTACAGCAGTGATTGGCAACGACAGTGTTGCTGCTCTGGCTCTGGAGGTTGGTGTTCCCGCCTATGCTCTGGTCAAAGCATCTTCGGTGATGATTGCCAATGAGGCAGGAACTTTGTCGATCAGCGCCAAAAATCTGATTCGTGGACGCATCACTCGAATTACTGAAAGTGCGGTTCTTGGGGAAGTTATTCTGGATATCGGGGCAGGAGAAACTATAACTGCAACCATTACCGATAGCAGCGTGAAAAACTTGGCTTTGAAAGAGGGGGACGAGGTCTGGGCGGTTGTCAAATCAACCAGTGTCATCGTTGGAGTTGAATAACGTTATGCTCAAAGGAGAAAACAAAGATGGAACGAAGCAAAGTTCTGCTACCACTTCTGATCATCATCCTGTTCTGCAGCCCCGCCATGGCCATCGACCACCTGCGTCTGGCAACCACAACATCAACTGAAAACTCCGGGCTGCTAACAGTACTCCTTCCCCCTTTTGAACTGGCTAATAACTGCAAAGTTGATGTTATTGCTGTCGGCACGGGTAAAGCGATCAAACTGGGAGAAAATGGTGATGTGGATGTCATCCTGGTGCATGCACGCAGCAAAGAGGACAAGTTTATTGCCGAGGGCTATGGAGTAGACCGGCGTGACGTTATGTACAATGATTTTGTTATTCTCGGACCGGTAACGGATCCGGCAAAAATCAACGGGATTGATGATGTTGTTATGGCAATGCAAAAAATTGCTGTAACAAAATCGATATTTGTTTCCCGAGGCGATGATTCAGGAACCCACACCCGGGAAAAACAACTCTGGGCCGCAGCTGGGATTGCCCCTGCAGGAGATTGGTATCTGGAAGCAGGGCGAGGCATGGGTGAGGTAATAATTATGGCCGGAGAGCGGCTCGGGTACACGCTGAGTGATCGTGGCACTTACCTGGCATTTAAGGAGAAAACTCCGTTACAGATTGTCGTTGCCGGAGATAGCCGATTGTTCAACCCCTATGGAGTCATTATGGTCAATCCACGGCGACATCCACATGTCAAAGTCGCTTTGAGCCGTAAATTTCTCAATTACCTGACCAGCATGGAAACCCGCAGAAGAATAACCGGGTACCGTAAGGGTGGTGAACAACTTTTTTACGTAACGGAGTAAAGATCCACTTTGGACTACCTTTATGAATCCCTGCAGACTGCAATCCAACTGATATTCGGCCTCGATCACGAAGTGCGCATGGCGGTCTGGACATCACTTTATACATCGTCTACAGCAATTGTTTTTGCCTCGCTGTTTGGTATTCCAACCGGTCTATGGCTTGGCCTCAGTCGCTTTCGGGGAAAACGGGTTCTCATAACACTTTTGAACACCTTAATGGCTCTGCCGACAGTCGTGGTCGGTTTGTTGCTTTTTGGACTATTGAGCCGCCAAGGTCCATTGGGAAGCTGGGGGCTGCTGTTTACTCCCCCCGCCATGATTTTGGGACAAATGGTTCTGGCTACGCCAATTGTTGCTAATCTGGTTCTTGCTGCTGTCGTTGGCGCAGACAAACGGATTCTCCCCACATTGTTGACCTTGGGAGCCTCTCCCCTGCAGAGCGCGATTCAATTTTTAAAGGAAATCCCTTTTGGAGTTATGGCTGCTGTTATTGCCGGATTCGGACGGGTCATTGCCGAAGTCGGGGTCGCTATGATGCTGGGTGGCAATATCCGTGGTACGACTCGAACCATGACAACAGCGATAGCACTGGAGACCAGCAAGGGGGAGTTCGCTTTCGGACTGGCACTCGGGATTATTCTCCTTGCACTTGCATTGCTGGTCAACCTGGGTTTGAACTTTTTTCAACAACGGTAAACCGATGTACTCTTTAAAAGATATGACTGTCATCCTCAGCGAACAATTCTCCCTGAGAATTCCTCAGTTGGATATTGGAAAGGGTGAAATTCACATCGTGACCGGAGCAAACGGGGCAGGGAAAAGTACTTTACTGAACGTACTGGCGCTGCTGCACAAACCACAGCAGGGATCATTTCATTTTGCCGGACAGGTGGTTGGGCGAAAAGCCCCCCAGCTGCAATCTCTAAGACGCAGAATAACCATGGTTGAGCAATCCCCCTATCTGCTCCAGGGAACGGTATCCAGCAACCTCGCTTTTGCTCTAAAAGTTCGGAATATCCACAAAGAAGATCGACACCAAAGAAGTTACGAAGCGCTGGCGAAAGTCGGGATGGCTGATTTTCTCAAAAGACAGGTTAAAGAGTTATCGGGGGGGGAAATTCAACGGGTCGCTTTGGCCAGGGCGTTGGTATTGCAACCAGAGGTGTTGCTACTTGATGAACCGACCGCAAATATTGATTCCGATAGCTTGGCCAGCTTTGAAAATTTATTGCTCAGCCTGCCTGCCAGCGGCATGACAATTATTCTCTCGACTCACGATAAAGCTCAAGCACAGCGCTTAAATGGAAAGCAGATATTTATTGAGAAAGGTCTGGTGTCACGCATGATGTGACACCAGGTAAACGGACGAAGGCAATTTAAACCCCTGACAATTCAGACAAATAAATTCATATTTTGTCCAGAACCCGCCTGGTTGTTTGAATCAACTCCAACATATCAAGCGGTTTCATGCAAAAAGCTTTGGCGCCAAGCTGCATGGCGGTTTCATCATTAACCTTACTGCTATAACCGGTGCAGAGGATGGTTGGCAAGTCAGGCCGAACTTTCAGTAATTCGCTAATGAACTCTTTCCCGGAAAGCCCCGGCATCGTCTGGTCGGTAATCACCAGATCAAATTGATCTGGGTTTTCCTTGAATATGGCCAAAGCTTTTTGACTGTTGGTTGAGGTGGTAACCTGGTAACCATATTCGGACAACATCTGACTCCCTATATCCGCCAGCATCTCTTCATCATCAACAAAGAGGATTCGCTCATGACCTTTGGGGACACTCCGCATAACCGAGGTCACTTCAGGGGTGGGCTGGTCAATGAGAGGAAAATAGACCTCAAAGGTGCTGCCATGTTCGGGATAGCTACTCACCCGGGAAAAGCCACCGTGACTTTCAATAATTCCATGTACGACCGCCAGACCCATCCCGGTTCCTTCACCGATCGGTTTAGTGGTAAAAAACGGATCAAAAATCCTCTTCAGAATTTCTGGTCTCATCCCTGAACCACTATCCTGGACACTCAACCTGGCAAACCATCCGGGTGAAATATCCGCAGTGGCCGGAACCTCTGTTGGTTCAAGTTGTACAGGTTCCAGATTGATCTGCAAGGTACCGTGATCATCCATGGCATGCACGGCATTGTTACAAAGATTGATCAACACTTCCTGAATCTGGGTCGCATCAGCGTTGATGGTGAGGTTACTTTGTGAGATCGCCGTTTTGATCTCAATAGTTGCAGGAGTTGTAGAACGTAACAGCTTGATGGTTTCAGCAATAATCGATGACAACTTCAGGGGCTTGAGAACCTGCACATCCTGACGACTATAGGTAAGAATCTGTTGCACCAGATCACGTGCCCGTAAAATAGCGGTCTTTGCCGCTCCCAGCCGCGGGGCAACTTCGCTTTGAGCCGGCAACTTCAACAGGGAGAGTTCAACATTACCAAGGATGATGGCAAGAATATTGTTGAAATCGTGGGCGATACCCCCGGCCATCACCCCGACAGCTTCCATCTTATATTTCTGTCGCAGTTGCACTTCCAGTTCTTGATGTTGTTTTTCTGCACGCCTTTTCTCAGTTATATCCTTCACCGTCGACAGAATATATTTTTCCCCCTTGAGATCAATGATTGAGGTATTGATTTCTACCGGAAACTCCTCCCCGGATTTTTTGACATGAATTGTTTCAATCTCCAGAGATTCTTGCGTCAACAGTTTTTTCCGGAAATCCACTGCGCCGTACCTGCTTACACCATCTTTAATCGTAATATCGGCAGGACTGAGCACCATAAATTCTTCCCGTGAATAGCCATACTGCTCTATGGCATAAGCATTGACCTCAGAAAAACAGGAAAATTCATCAGGAAGAAGCTTATGGAGAAAAACCGCATTTTTCTGCTTGTCCAGCAGAGTCCGATATTTCTGTTCACTCTCTTGGAGTGATTGTTCCGTTTGTTTCCGCCGAGAAATATCCCTTAACGCGGTCACCCGATAACTCCCCCGCGGGTCTTCTATACTTTTTGATTCAATTTCTACATGAAACAGTGTCCCATCCTTCTTTTTTGCCATAATGTTGTAGGGGGATGGATTACTTTCGGATATCTTTTCCCTTATTCTCGCGTGATACTCCTGCGGGACAATCAATTCAATAATATTTTTACTAATCACCTCTTCTCTTGAATAGCCAAACATCTTTGTGATCGACTTATTGATGTCAATAGCAACCCCATTATCGTGGATCAGGATTCCTTCAAACGAAACATTAGAAAACTTCCTGAATCGTTCTTCGCTTTGTTGGAGCTGTTTCGTGACCTCTTTTCGCCTGCTGATATTGACAATCATCGCAACCATGCCGACCAATTGCCCGCAATCATCGTACAGTGCCGTGACCGAAAGCTCTCCCCAAAATTCACTGCCATCCTTTCTCAGATAGCGCTTTTCCAAACGATAGCTCTGTTGTTCTCCTGACACGAGCCGTTGATCTAATCTCAATTGGTTTTCAAGATCTTCCGGATGGGTCAATTGGGCAAAATTCATCCCCAATAACTCATCCCTGCTATAACCTGTCATCTCCAGCCAATGTTGGTTGAAATGTTGATATTGTCCTGCTACATCAACTTGCGCCATCCCAACCAGAAAATTATTAAAATAAGCCTGTAAAGACTTTTGATGTTGTCCTGACGTGTTTGGAAAAGTATCCACAATTACCTCTTTATTTTGCGTTTGGAAAACAGAGCTTCTTACGGTTTTTTTTGGCGCATATTCTCAGGTCATTTTCACAGGGAAATTTCATCCGGCAATTCACCCTTTGGTAAAAACCATTCTTCCTCGATAAAATTGCTATCGGTGATCTGCTGCAAGTTTCGTTTCATGTATTTTCCTTGTGCTAATACGGCAATTGTACCGTCTGGAAGATATAGCTCTCCAGTCCCTTCATAGAGTCGCCCCCGGTCATTGGTGACGCGCCCGATGACTTTTAATTCTACTCCAAGGGGGACAGGTTTTTTATATTTGACCTGCAGATCAATGGTTACGCCAAAGGTATCTTGATCATAATGAGCCATGATTGCTCGCCCGATCACTTCATCAAGCAGTGCGGCAGAAACACCTCCGTGGGCGATTCCCGGGTAACTCTGATGTTCTTCACGTGGCGTGAACAGGGCAATCACCTCTTTGTCTTCGGTTTCAAAAAAACGGGTTTTCAACCCGAACTGGTTTGCGGTTCCGCAAACCAGGCAATGTTTGGAAATATGCTGAGAGTTTTTGATTTTGTAGTTCATTATTTTTCCCTTGTGAAATAACTTTTTTATTCAGGACGGTAAAATCTGCAACAGCTTTAAACCATCATAAAACAGCACCCCGGCTAAGACCACTAATAGCACTCCAAGACAGCGTATGATAGCAAGATAAGTGGAGCCGTTTAAAAAAGACTTCGCTTTTCCGACCAGCACAGCCAAACCAATTTTGGAACCGACCAGACAAAAATAAAAACTGCCGATAAAAGCAACTCCCGCAAATGGATGACTGTTCATAGCATTAGTCATGGTTGGCGCACCTACCGCGAGCCAGAACAGATAGGGATGCGGACTTAAAAAATTGGTCAGAATCCCCTTGCGCAATGATTTCGGACTGACTTCTTGAACATTCAGAGCAACCCCCTGAACTTTTAAACTCTGATAACCAAGGAGCAACAGAAATAATCCACCCCCCAGTGATATAACTCCCAACGCAGCATGAAAGTTTGACAGCTTGGCCAATATCAACAGGCTGACCACAACAATTGGCAGATCAGTCACAATCGGTGCCAGGGCAACCTTTATCCCCGCCCGAATATTATGTTGCAGCGTCTCAGAAACAACCAGAGCCAATAACGGCCCGGGAGCAAACCCTGCTGATAATCCAAGAATGGCACCAATAATAAAGAAATTGATCATCTTCTTTCACTACCATGAATCTGAGGCTGAGGGTAGATGGCGGAATAAAAAGTGTGCCGAGCAAAAACGAAAATATACTTCTTGACAGCTGGAGATGTATCCTTTAAAACTGACTGAACGTTCATTCCGACGGAGGAGTCTATGCCTGTTACTCAACAAAATAAATCTGATTTAATCCTGTATGCAGCTTTGGAGCAGTTTGCCGAAAATGGTTTCCACAGCTCCCCCGTTTCTCAACTGGCGTCTCTGGCCGGGGTTGGCGTAGGGAGTATCTACCGCTATTTCAAGGATAAGGATGAGCTCATTCATGCTGTTTTTACTATGGTAGATGATGCTCTGCAAAAAGCGATTACGGCCAGTCTGAATCCTGATCTGTCGGGACGGAGTAAATTTATTCAATTAGTGACCAGTCTGATTCAATATCTGGATAAGCATCCTCAAGAATTCAGATTTCTTGAACAGTATTATAGCTCACCCTATGGGGCGGATAAAAAACGTGCGAAATTTTTATGCGAAGGGAGAGGGGATTCATCAAACCCGTTTGTCGATCTTTTTTTTAGCAACAAGGCGAAGTCGCTCAAAGATCTGCCGCTACCACTCTACCTGGCGATGACTTTAGGTCCGATTATTTTTTTACTTCGTGATTCGTTATCCGGACTTGTAACGCTGGATGACGCCCTGATACAGCAAACCGCTGAGGCGAGCTGGAACGCGATCAAGGCAGAAAATTAGTATTCTTCTTGTCGATTGGAGGGTTGCTCTGAATGACGCTAGGTGTCTGTCCGAGAATAAGGGTCGAAGTGAACGCCCAGGCTTTTGCGGTGCGAACCACTGTGGTTCTTCGTGGCTCGTAAACTCTTGGGACAGCCCCCGATGGAGCTGGGGACAGTCCCGAATTCACTGTCCATACTGCTTAACCTGAGTGCCACTCAGGGTTGTTCCACAAAAAGAGAGACGTGCAGTAAGAAAAGGAATGAATCTTCATTCAGCCTGGAATAGTTTGAAAATTAATCGGTGAATTATTTAGATCGTATCTCGTCACACAAATTTGGAGGTTTTTTAATGCAACGCAAAGAAACTGGAAATCAATCGATACAAATACAATGGGGAGTGCTGCTCATAATTTTACTGAGTAGCTTGTTGTTAACTGGCTGTGAGCAGAAAAAACCGGCTCCGCAGCAGCGCCCCATGCCGCAGGTCTCTTTTATTACTGTTCAGCCAGAAAAGATCATGCTCTCTACGCAGTTACCCGGGCGCACCTCTGCTTTTCGAGTCGCGGAAATACGCCCCCAGGTCAGCGGTCTGATCCAGAAACGCCTCTTTGTTGAAGGTTCAGAGGTCAAGGCTGGACAGGTTCTGTATCAAATTGATCCGGCTTCTTTTGCAGCGGCACGCGATAACGCCATCGCAACAGTAACTGTTACACAAAAAAATGCCGATCAGGCAAGAGCTGCCCTCAAAGCCAATATCGCTAATGTTACCCAGTTGCAGGCAACCCTCGAACTGGCGAAGAAGAACCGTGATCGGTTTGAAGAATCCTATAAAAGTAAGGCGGTGTCAGCGACACAACGCGACCAGGCGGTGACCGAAGTCAAGGTGGCCGAAGCCGCTCTCCTTGCCGCTGAGGCGCAAGTGGAAAGTACCCGTAAACGGATCGCTGCCGCGGAAGCGGCGATTCAACAGGCAAAGGCGACACTAAAGACAGTCCAGATCAATTTGGGATACACCAAAGTGACTGCTCCAATCTCCGGTCGTATTGGTAAATCAAACGTGACCGATGGTGCCATTGTCACCGCTTATCAGCCGATCCCCCTGGCAACGATTCAACAGCTTGATCCGATCTATGCGGACGTGCCGCAGTCAACCATCGATCTGTTACGCCTCAAACGGCGCCTGAGGGATGGTCGCCTCCAGCACGGAGCAGATCAAAGCAAAGTCAAGCTGATTCAAGAGGATGGAACCCCTTATCCCCTTGAGGGGGTTTTACAATTCAGCGATGTGACCGTTGATCCAAGCACCGGTTCAGTGACCTTGCGTGCCTTGTTCCCCAACCCTGAGAGGATCCTGCTGCCGGGAATGTTTGTTCAAACAGTCATAAATGAAGGGATTAACGATAAGGCGATTCTGGTTCCGCAGCAGGGGGTGTCGCGTGATCCGAAAGGTAATCCCTATGCCTTGGTAATCGATGGCGACAACAAAGCCGGATTCCGTCCGCTGACCCTTGATCGCGCCATCGGCAACAAATGGCTCGTCTCTGGCGGATTAGCCCCGGGGGATAAAGTTATTGTTGAAGGGCTGACGATGCTCCGTCCGGGAACACCGGTCAAGGCAAGTCCATTTCATTCTGCAACCAACTTAAACGGCGATGTTCAGCCGTTTTCTTCTGCGAAGTAACGGGGGCGACTGATGTTTTCAAAATTCTTTCTCGCTCGACCTGTCTTTGCCTGGGTTATCGCCATTATCATGATGACAGCTGGTGGCTTGGCGATTTATAACTTGCCGATCTCACAGTATCCACCCATTGCTCCACCTGCCATTGCTATCGACTCCTTTTTCCCCGGAGCTTCAGGTGAAACGGTGGAAAACACCGTTACCCAGATTATCGAACAGAAGATGACGGGTCTGGACGATATGCTTTATATTTCCGGAACCAGCTCATCGTCAGGGGCTTCGCGGGTCGAGCTGACCTTTGCCCCGGGGACGGATCCGGATGTTGCCTGGTCCAAAGTGCAGAATAAATTACAGCTTGCCATGGCCAGCCTGCCCGATGTGGTGCAGCGTTCCGGTGTCAAGGTGAGTAAATCCACGCGTAATTACCTGATGATCATCGGCTTGATTTCAGAAGATGGCAGCATGGATGGTAATGATCTACGCGATTATGCTCAGTCTAATCTGGAAAAGATCCTCTCCAGAGTACCGGGTGTTGGCGAAGTTACAAATTTTGGCTCTCAGTATGCGATGCGAATCTGGGTCAATCCCGACAAGCTGACCAGCTACAATCTGACCATGGAAGATGTCATTCTGGCGCTCCGAGCTTACAATGTCGAGGTCTCTGCGGGTCAATTAGGCGGCGCCCCGGCGGTCAAAGGTCAGCGTCTGAATGCCGCTATCATCGTCCAGCATCTGCTGCAAACCCCGCAGGAGTTCGCTAGCATCCCCGTTCGCACCAATCCCGATGGCTCGGTGGTGCGGATCAAGGATATCGGTCGTACCGAACTGGGAACCGAACGAAGTGACATCCTGGCCAAGTATAATGGTAAGCCCGCTGCCGCTATGGCTATCAGACAAGCCGCTGGAGCAAATGCTCTTGATACAGCCGATGCGGTTAAGCAGAAGCTGGAAGAGATGAGTCGCTATTTCCCGTCCGGTCTAGAGGTTGTCTATCCTTACGACACGACTCCTTTCACCAGGGTGGCAATTGAGGAGGTGGTCAAAACTCTGGGTGAAGCCGTTCTTTTGGTCTTTATTATCATGTACCTGTTTATGGGAACCTTTCGCGCCACCCTGATTCCAACTATCGCGGTGCCAGTCGTGTTGCTTGGAACCTTTGGGGTTCTTGGCCTGTTTGGTTTTTCCATCAATATGCTGACCATGTTCGCTATGGTGCTGGCGATTGGCCTGCTGGTTGATGACGCTATTGTGGTGGTAGAGAACGTTGAGCGCATCATGGTCGAAGAGGGTCTTTCTCCTCGAGAAGCAACCGCAAAATCAATGGGTGAGATTACCAGTGCTCTGATCGGTATTGGTCTGGTGCTGTCGGCAGTCTTTGGTCCGATGGCCTTCTTCCCCGGCTCTACCGGAATAATCTATCGGCAGTTTTCGATAACGGTTATATCTGCCATGCTCCTGTCGGTCGTTGTCGCCTTGGTTCTCACTCCTGTTCTTTGTGCCACAATACTCAAGCCGATTCCTAAAGGACACGAGTCTTCGGATGGTGCAGTTAGATTTCTACGCCCCTTTTTCCGCTGGTTCGATAAAACTTTTTTTCGTATTCGTGACCTGTATGTGCGTCTGGTGGGACGTGTTCTGGCAAAAAAAATACGTTATCTGGTTCTGTTTGTCCTGATTGTCATCAGCATGGGCTACTTATTTCAACGGATGCCGACCTCTTATATTCCAGATGAGGATCAGGGCATCCTGATGGTCATGGCGATGCTGCCATCAGGGTCGACTATGGAGCAGAGTGCCGCAGTAATGCAAAAGGTGGAAAAATACTTTCTTGAACAGGAGAAAGAGGGGGTTGAATCTTTGATTACCGTTGCCGGTATGAGCTTTGGTGGGGAAGGGCAGAATATGGCTCTGGCTTTTGCTAAACTCAAAGACTGGAAATTGCGTCAAAGACCGGATCTGAAGGTTAAGGCGATTGCCGGGAGGGCTATGGGTGCATTTTCCCAGATTAAAGAGGCAATGGTTTTTGCTTTTCCTCCCCCGCCAGTTATCGAATTGGGAATGGCCACCGGTTTTGATCTGCAACTGCTCGACCGGGGTGGATTAGGTCATAAGAAACTCATGGCAGCACGCAATCAGCTTCTTGGTATGGCAGCCCAGGATCCACGTCTGGTCAGGGTTCGCCCGAATGGAATGAGTGATGTTGCCGAATATCATATTGAGAGCCTGTCCCAAACAAAGCAAACACCCTGTTTAAGCGGGATAGCAGTATAAAATAATCCATTAAAGGAGGCATTTTTACCTCCTTTAATGGAAATAGATGCCTTATAATCTTGTCACGACACGAG
>Ga0256840_1002498_pt1 | contig 16096 bp, 14 predicted proteins | sample 355202metaG_FD_185969 | JGI IMG/M metagenome (GOLD analysis project Ga0256840, IMG submission 185969) | Hydrothermal vent microbial communities from Mid Atlantic Ridge, Atlantic Ocean - 355-202 | ecosystem: Environmental > Aquatic > Marine > Hydrothermal vents | place: Atlantic Ocean: Mid... | reverse complement strand
CTACCCTTCGGGCATTAGCTCTCTATCCATACTCTGCGTTAAGACTCCTTGAGCTAACTCGTTAGCCCTGCGTCGTCTTGCCTTGATTATGAATAGAGAGCTAATGTTTAGGATATGCTCTTATATCGCAACAAGTCTATTATTATAATAAGGAAATTATATCATGATTTCATGGATGCAAAGACATAGAAAATATCTCGTAGTTACCATTTGGATCTCTACAATCGCATTTGTTGGAGCCGGTTTTGTCGGCTGGGGACAGTACAGTTACGGCGATAAGGCCAGCGCTATCGCTAAAGTTGGAGATATATCAATCACACAACGAAACTTTCAACAAGCCTACAGTCGCCTTTATGGTCAGTATAATCAAATTTTTCAAGGAAATTTTGATGAAGCAAAGGCAAAAGAGTTTGGTCTGCAACAACAAGCACTTAAATCTTTAATCGACAGCACACTCATCTTGAACCTTGCTAAAACCTACCAACTAGAAGTCAGTGATGAAGAGTTACTTGAAAATATCAAAAAACAAAACTACTTTTTTAAAGATGGAAGATTTAATAAAGAGATCTACAAAAAAGTGTTAAGTCAAAATAAGATGAGCATGAAAGAGTATGAAACAGATACAAAAAATGCTATGCTCACAAAAAAGATTCTTGAGCTTTTTAAAGCAGAAGCAACAGAACTTGAAAATGACGCATTCAATGCAGGTACAAATATTCGTGATAAAATCACCTATAAAGTTCTTACCCCTGATGCAGTAAGCATTACAACTACGGATGATATTTTGAAACCTTACTGGGAATCAAATCGTTTCTCTTACATGACTGACCCTCAATACACACTTGAAAAAATCAGTATACATATCACTCCAAGTAATCCTAGTCAAAGTGAAATTAGTGAGTATTACAAGGCTAACAAACACAATTTTAAAGATGCTGAGGGGAAAATCCGTACTCTTGACTCTGCTAAAGATGATGTAATCGCTGCTTTGGATGACAAGGCTGCAAATAAAACTGCACTCAAAACATATATAGCCTTCAAAAAATCTAAGCTTGATAGCACTATTACCACAGAAACTGAAACTATAGATGTGTCCAATAATCCTTACTCAACTAAGATTTTTGATGAAATCACAAAACTAAGTCCTCTTAAACCATATCTAAAACCTCGTAAAGTAAATGACAACTATGTTGTTATTAAACTTCTTAGTGTTAAAGATTCTGAACCAAAAACCTATGAAGAAGCCAAAGAAGAAGTGAAAAAACAGTATGTTAGTGAACAAAAACGCTTTAAACTACAAGAGCTTGCTGAAAATTCTAAAGAAAATTTCACAGGAACAACTACAGATTTTCTCTCGCGTGACGATGTTAGTAAGATAGATGCTCTAAATCAAGCGGAATCTACGGAATTTTTAGGTAAAATGTTCCAAAGTGAAGACAAACATGGTTATATTGCATTAAATGATGGAAATATTGTTTTATATGCTATTTTGGAACAGAAGATGCTTGACGAATCTATAACAGATCAGGCAAGTAGTGTTACAAGTATAAAGTCACAGATCTTAAATCGTGGCTTAGTCAAAATACTTGAAGAAAAATATCCAACAGAGATATTCGTTAAAGGACTCTAATTTTGAATCGTACAGTTTTAGCTATCGACATTGGTTCAACTAAGATTGCTGCGATCATCGCTGATATTGATCAAGATAACAATATTCAAATTACTGGTGCTGGTTTTTCTAAGGCTCAAGGTCTTAAAAAAGGCAGTATTACCAATATCGAACTCGCTTCAAAATCAATCAAAAATGCTCTTAATGACGCCAAGCGTGTTGCAGGCACAGAACTAGCAAGCGCCATTGTTTCCATCTCAGGTGCTTATACAAAAAGTTTAAACTCTAGTGGTATCGTAAACATTCCAAACAAAGAGATAACTCTTAAAGAGATTAATCGTGTTATGCACACTGCTCTTTATAATGCTAACATTCCTAACGAATATGAAGTTCTTCATACGCTTCCTTTTAATTTTAAAGTGGATGATCAAGACTTTATAGAAGACCCAGCAGGAATGAATGCTTCACGACTTGAAGTCGAAACGCACATAATCACCACGCAAAAATCCAATCTTAACAATCTCCGCAAAGCAGTCAAAGCTGCTGGCGTAGAAGTTGAAAATATTATTCTCGGTGGGTATGCTTCTGCCATCGCTGTTTTAAATGAAGACGAACGCGAGCTCGGAGTTGCTCTTGTAGATATGGGTGGAAGTACGAGCAATATTGTTATTCATTCTGGAAACGCTATTCGTTTTAATGATTTTCTAGGCGTAGGCTCAAACCATATCACAAATGATTTATCAATGGCATTGCATACACCACTTGAAGCTGCAAATAATGTTAAAATAACTTACGGTTCTCTACTTGAACCAACAAATGATCTTATAGAATTGCCTATTATAGGTGATGAAGATACAAGCCATGAGGTCTCTTTAGATGTTGTCCATAATGTTATTTATGCTCGTGTTGAAGAGACTTTAATGATTATCGCACAGTCCATAGAAAAAAGTGGACTCAAAGAGCATATTGGCGCAGGAGTAGTGCTCACAGGTGGTTTTACTAAGATGGAAGGCATTCGAGATTTAGCGGTGGCTATCTTTGATAATACTCCCGTAAGATTGGCTAAACCTATGGAGATTGATGGTCTTTTTGACACCTTACGCGACCCAGCATATTCCACTGCCATTGGTCTTATAAAATATAGCGCAGGAACCTTTGCTCCTTATGAAATTGATGTCAATAAGCAGATGCGTCACAGCAATGAAGTACACGAATACAACAAACCCATAGACCTAAGCGACACAAGCAAAATCCCAGTAGCAGAAATTACTAAAGATGACACAGAGGATGTAAAAAATGATTTAGCGACACTACCTTCTCAAAAAGAGAAAAAGAGTGATGAAGCAGGTACATTTAGTAAAATTTGGAATTGGGCTACCCAGTTATTTTAAGGAGTGAGAGAGATGGAAATTACTATTACAGAAGAAGAATTGCAAAAAGGTGCTAGAATTGTAGCTGTCGGTGTTGGCGGTGGTGGTGGCAATATGATAGGACATATGCTTAGAGAAGGCATCAGTGGTATCGAGCTAATTATTGCCAATACAGATGCTCAAGTGCTAGATAAGTCAATGGCAGCAACAAAGATTCAGCTAGGATCTCAGCTAACTAAGGGCTTAGGCGCAGGAATGAAACCAGCTGTTGGAAAAGATTCTGCCTTAGAGAGCTACGATGCAATTCGTGAAGCATTAAGTGGTGCAGATATTGTATTTATCGCTGCTGGTCTTGGTGGTGGTACTGGAACTGGTGCGGCTCCTGTTATCGCTGGTATCGCAAAAGAACTCGGTGCACTCACAATCTCTGTAGTTACAAAACCTTTTATGTTTGAAGGCAAAAAGCGTATGAAGCTTGCCGAGGAAGGTCTTCTTGAGCTAAAAGAAGCTTCAGACTCTATTGTTGTTATTCCAAATGATAAACTTCTTTCGATTATCGATCGTAAACTTGGAATGGCAGATAGTTTTAAAATTGTAGATGGTGTTTTAGCTCAAGCTGTTAGTGGAACATCAGGTGTTATCTTAGCTGATGGTGTTATAAATCTTGACTTTGCTGACTTACAAACGGTTATGAGTCACCGCGGTATGGCACTTATGGGTGTTGGCGAGCATCAAGGTGAAAATGCAGCCTATGAAGCTATCAAAGCAGCTATAGAATCTCCACTCCTTGATAATATGTCAATCAATGGTGCAATGGGTGTTTTAGTGCACTTCCATATGAATCCAAATTTTCCAATGATGGAACTAAATGAGGCAATGAATGTTGTTCATGATAGTGCAGATGAGGAAGCTGATGTTATTTTTGGCACCTCTTCGGATGAAGAGTTAGATGTTGATTTTATTCGTATCACTCTTGTAGCAACAGGTTTTGAGCAAGAAGAGAAAAACAATACAAACTTTAAAGCTGATGAAGAAGTTCCAAAACCCCGTCGTGAAATTTCTCGCCCAAAACTTGTTGTTGGTGGCGATGCTATGCATGAAGATTTTCTTGATGTTCCAACTTATATGCGTCAGCAAAAAGACTAAATAGACCTACAATGCCCTCTTTTGAAGCTCTTATGAAAGCCAAAACACTTCTTGGTATTCATGATAAAGCTTCGCTCTCTGAAATAAAAATCCGCTATAAAAATTTAATGCAACAATGGCATCCTGATAGACATCTCGAAGATGTGCAACTTGCAACAAAAATGAGCGCACAGATTAACGAAGCTTATGAAAGTATTCAAAATTATTGTAGTAATTTTGAATATCCTTTTGATGAAGATACAATTAAAAAAGCAACACAGACACCACACGAATGGTGGAATGATAGGTTTGGAAATACAAACTCACATTAGTCAAACTGAATAGGACCCTCGGAGCGTGAATTTATAAACTGTGAGATTACAGGGTTGTCGGTAGTTCTAAAAAATTCTTCATCACCAGAAGCGATAATTTTTCCATCAAAAAGCATAACAAAATGATCTCCTGCTTTAAAGCTTTCATGAATATCATGTGAAATCAAGATAGAAGTCACACCCAATGTCTCTTGAAGACGGCGAATCATTTGACTTATCAAATCACTTGTCACGGGGTCTAATCCTGAAGTTGGCTCATCATACAAGATAACTTCTGGCTCAAGTGCTAAGGTACGCGCCAAGCCTACGCGTTTACGCATACCTCCACTAAGCTCATCAGGGAAGAGGTACTTGACTATTTTTGGGTCAAGCCCAACCATGGAAAGTTTTTCATCTACAAGCTTTTCTACTTCATCTTCTGAGAGTTTTTGATGTTCGTAAATAGGAAAGGCAACATTATCACGAATATTCATACTATCAAAGAGTGCTCCATGCTGAAAAAGAAAGCCTACTTTCTTCCTTACATGTAAGAGCTCTTCATCACTTGCGCCATTGACTTTTACATCATCAACATAGATATTTCCGCTTGTTGGTTGCAAAAGACCTACAATATGTTTAATAATCGTAGATTTTCCACCGCCAGAAATACCAAAAATTACAGTTGTTTTATGAGGTGGGATCTCAAGAGTGACCCCTTTTAAGATAGCACGATTTCCAAATGACTTATGGACATTTTCAAAACGAATCATGCAAAGATATTTCTAGGCATAAATATCTAAAAGACGCTCAGGAGCATCTGGCTGTGTTTTTGTTTGCTGTGTCGCTTCAAGCAGTTGCGCATCTTTTTGTGCTTGTATGCTAGGGTCTTCTTGTGATTTTTCACTCTGCTTGCTTGTAGCATCTGCCTGCCCTACTTGCACAGCACTAGGATAAGGTGATTTAAATGTATAGCTTTGAACTTCCATAATATCCTCCTCTTTTTCTTAATTATAGCCCAAAAAAGGTAAAAATTCAAGCCTTTGGATGCGTAATCAAATAATATCGTCTTGCAAACAAAACCAACAAAGCAAAGGCTAAGATTTTAAAATCAACTTCACTTGCTATGTGAATATCCGAAAAAGCTTCACTCGCGGTCGCCTCTTTTCCCTCTGCTTGCATCTCTAATATCTTTGGTGTATAGACAGTGTTAAACATCATAATAGTAAAGATACTCATGATTGAGGCTCCAATAGCTATACGGTCACGCTTAAACTTCTTATATTCATAAGCCTCATATAAGATTATAGCTACCAACATCACAAAGAGCCAATAGGTAAAGCGATGAAAAATATCCGCCATAATAACACCTTCATCAAAATGATTTAGTGTTGTTGTATTAAAAACAACAGGCGCTACAAATATACCTAAAACTAAAATTGCTCCAAGCGTTGAAGCTAATAAGAGCAGATAGAAAGTATCTGCTAAAAATTGTTTATTTCTCAAAAATTTCTCCTTATTTTAATAGATTGCCACATCGCTTTGCTCAATCTATATACTCAATCTAAACCCTCTATCAAAACCTGCATAATCTTTATAAAAGACCACACTTTTATACTCACAATTTCTCAAAAATGCACTCACTTTTTCCCTCTGATCGTAGCCCATCTCGCAAACAAAAGTTTTTATCTTTCGCTTACATGTAAGGCTTAAAAGCTCTTGAATAATTTCATCTCCAACACTTCCGCCAAAGAGCGCATTTTGTGGCTCAAAGGAGAGATTTTTTTCCAGAGGGGCATCTTTTGCTATATAGGGTGGATTTGAGACGAGCAGATCTATCTCTTCATTAACATTATCAAGAAGATTACTCTGCCTTAACTCTATACGCTCACTTAAACCAAAACGCTCTATGTTTTTACGGCTTACATGTAAGGCTTTTTCACTGATATCTACGGCGATAAAACGGGCATTTTTGAGATGCTGCGAGAGAATGATGGAGATTATGCCACTCCCTACTCCCACTTCAACTATCAAGATATTAGACTCTTTAGCTACATTTTTGAGTACTTCATCTATCAGCAACTCTGTCTCAGGACGCGGGATTAAAGCACCCTCATCTATATAAAAAGTTTCTGAATAAAAACTCACCTCTTGAGTGATATACTCTAAAGGTTCATGATTTTTACGCCTCTTTGTCCACTCTTGGAGTTTTTGAGGGTTTTCAAGTTCTCTATCTGGGTTCATCATCAAAAAGAGTTGATCACACTTGAGATATGCCATCATCAAAAGTTCTGCTTCACGGCGTGGTGACTCTGTTACACCTTGAAGCTCACAAGCCATTACCTGTAAGGCTTGTGAGATTATTCTCCACTCGAGCATATTCCACCTAGGGAGTCCACAACACGACCCTCTTCTTTGGCATATACATCCACACCGAGTTCTTTAAAACGCTCTATCACTGGTGGATGTGTATAGTAAAAAAAGATATACAATGGGTGCGAAAGTGGAAAACTCTTATTTTCTGTCACTAATTTCTTAAGTGCTGCTATAAGATGCTCACTCCCTCCTAGTTCTGCGCCTGTTTTATCTGCCTCGTATTCATTATGACGGCTCACTATCCCCATAATAGGCATCATCACAAAACTAATAACAGGCATCAACAATAAAAATAAAATCATTAAAATATACGGTGATGAGGAGAGACCCATCTCAAGATAAAGCGACTCTGGTAAGTTACCAAAAAGCGCAAACATCACAAACAGCATGCCACCCACCATGGCAATATTTTTATAAATATCCCCATGAGCAAAGTGTCCTAATTCATGTCCTAAAACAGCTAAAAGCTCTTTTGCAGAGAGTTTTTCTATCAAAGTATCAAACAAAACAACACGCTTTGTTTTCCCTAAACCACCAAAATAGGCATTAAGCTTTGCATCACGCTTACTTGCATCACTAATAAAAACACCACTACTCACAAAACCTGTCGCATCCATCAGACGCGTTATTTCTTTGTTTAACTCTTCATCTTCAAGAGGTGTTAATTTATCAAAGAAAAGCGCACGGATAGTTGGAAAGAACATATTTATTAAGATTATCACAGCAAAGATAAATCCAAAACTCCATAACCACCAAAGCTCAGTTGAGATAATAATCGCGTAAATTCCCCAGACAATCAAAGCACCTATCACAATAGTAAGTGCTGTGCTGATGGCTGTATCTTTAAAATATTGTGCATAACTAGAACGGTTAAATCCAAACTTCTCATCTAAGACAAATTTACTATACCACTCCAAAGGAAAGCTTACAACACCATTAATAATAATAAAACTAAGAACTGCAATAATACTTTGCATTGCTCCATCATAAGCCATTGTTGCATTTGAGAGCCACATAAGTCCGCCACCCATCCAAACAATAAACAAAACATACTCTATAAGAGTACTCAGCATTGTAAGTTTCTCTTTTGCAACGGCGTAGTCTCCTGCTTTCATATATTCATTTGCTGGCATCAAAAGAGCATCTTGATGTTTATGTTGGTTTATAAAACCCACTTGCATAATACTGACATAAAGTTTTGAAATTACATAGAGAGTATATATGGCTATCACAGTCATTAACATAAAATTTTCCTTCCAAAATAATGATAGCATTGTATCTCAAACTTATTAATGTCTAGGTGTTGGAATACCAGTTTTCACCTTTATTTCATCATTAACACTAGCATAATAGCTTTTCGCACCTGCATAAATTGCACCCATAATCAAACCTGAAATAATAACTGCCCAAACAACGCGTTTTTTTTCACCTTTTAGGCTACTATAATCTTCTATAGATTCTAAAGTTGGTTCACTCATTTTTGTATCCTTTTTATTTTTTTCGTAGGGTACCCACTTTTATTAATATTACATTAAATAAAAAAGTTTAATTTGACGAATTAAGTCTAAAATATTTATAATTTAATCGTCATAATCTCTGCTATAATAGCGTATGGAAAATGATTTTATACCTTTAATTGAAACGACACCTGTGCTTTACTCCCAAAAATGTAAAATTTTTGCTTGGCTTTTAATGGCTACCTTAAAGAGTGCCAATTATTTTTTTTCACTTATAATCTGGTATAAGTTTGATTACTTCTTCGCCATCGCTAGCTTTTTAATTGGCTTTATTGTTATGGGAATTGTTCGTTCAAAATTACGAAACTCTGCTATACCAAGGACGCAACAAGAGTATCATTATAGTGACAAGGCTATAGCAGATTGGTATATGGCTAGAAAAATTTGTTTTGAGGTGGCTTCTTAATGGCTCTTATTGATTTATTGGATGTGTATAAACACTATGAGGCGCAAAAGATTCTTGAAGGTATTAATTTTCATGTAGACGAGGGTGAGAGAATTGTTATCGTTGGTAAAAATGGTAGCGGTAAATCAACCTTAATGAAAATTGTCAATAATAGTCTCGATTTCGATGAAGGGGAGCGTATTACTCGTCAAAATCTTCAGATAAAAATGCTCACTCAGGTTCCAAAATTTAAAGCTGGACATAATGTTCGTGAGGCTGTCGAAGCTGGCTTAGATGAGCTAAAATCTGCAAAAGAGCGTTATGAAGAGATTTCTGAACAACTCTCAAGCGACTTTGATAATACTCTGCTTTTAAAAGAGCATGCTGAACTCTCTAATACACTTGATCATCATAATGCTTGGAATTTAGATGACAAAATAGAGCGGATTATCCAACATTTTCAACTTAAAGAGTATGAGTTTAAAGATGTGCAGATCCTAAGTGGTGGTGAACAGCGTCGTGTTGCTCTCGCCTCACTCCTGCTTCAAAAACCTGATGTTCTTTTGCTAGATGAGCCTACTAATCATCTTGATGTATATATGGTTGAATTTTTAGAAGAGCTGATATTAAAAGAGAAATTTACCCTCGTTTTTATCTCACATGATAGATATTTTATAGATAAAATTGCCACAAAAACTATAGAGGTAGAAGATACAAAACTTCGCGAGTACAAGGGCGGATACAGTAATTATCTTGAACAAAAACAGGAGTATCTACGCACCTTACAAAAACAGCATGATACCCTGCTCAAACACCTCAAAACTGAAAACGAGTGGTTCGCAAGAGGTGTTCGTGCACGACTTAAACGAAATGAGGGGCGTAAAGAGCGTTTAATGAATTTACGAGAAGATGCCAAAACAAATCCTGCACAAATCCGTAAAATGCGTGTTGAGCTGATGCGTGAAGCCAAACACTTCAACCGTGACAAAAGCGTCAATAAACAAAAAATGCTTTTTGAGATAGATCACCTAGGCATTACCTTAGGTCAAAAGAGACTTATCACAGATTTTAGTGCGCGTATCTTACAAAAAGATGTTATCGCTATCGTTGGCCCTAATGGAAGCGGAAAATCAACCCTACTAAAAGCGCTTCTCGGACGCTTGCAAGCCACAAACGGAACGATAAAACAGGGTGAATTTGCCATAGGCTATTTTGACCAACATAGAGAGATGCTTGACGATTCAAGAAATCTTATAGAGACTTTTTGTCCTCATGGCGGCGATAGAGTGGAGGTAAGAGGGAAAAATTATCATGTCTATGGCTATCTTAAAAACTTTCTCTTTCCACGAGAGTTTTTAGATAAAAAGATAGGCTCACTCAGCGGCGGAGAGAAAAACCGTGTAGCCCTTGCCCTGCTTTTTACAAAGCAAGTCGATTGTCTTATCTTGGATGAGCCGACCAATGACTTAGATATTCCTACTATAAACATCTTAGAAGAGCAGTTACAAAACTTTCCTGGGGCTGTCATGATAGTCAGTCACGACCGTTATTTTATCGATAAAATTGCTAAAAAACTCTTTATCTTTAAAGGTGATGGCACGATAGAGGAGTCTTACCAAAACTATACAGAATATCTTGAACTTGAGCGTGAGATAAAAACCTTAAATATAATGGAGAGAGAAAACACTCAGGCTGAAAAGCCCTTACATGTAAAGAAAAAGAGTGAAAAAGCTCTAAAACTCACTTATAAAGAAAAAGAAGCTTTGCAAACACTTCCACTAGAGATAGAAAAACTTGAAGAGGAGATAGACTCACTCAACACCTGCTTGAGTAATCCAGAATGTTATCAAGAAAAAGGTTTACATGTAATAGCTAAAGAACTCGAAAAACTAGAACTACTCTATGAAGAAAAAATTGAGTATTTACTCAATATTGAGGAGAAAAAAGAACTTATAGAGACTCTTAAGGAAGAGTAAATCCTATTTTGCTTTGCCAGCTGGGTGTCGAGCCTCTCAGAGGGACGCAGCATTAATTTTGCAAAGCAAAATTCAAGCGTGTAACAAAGCGGAACTCGTTTACGCACATGTCCCAGCTGTTCAGACGCAAAAACAAAGTATTTTTCCTCGTTCCCATCGCTCCGCGTGGGAATGCATACACAAATTAATTATTAATACCTGACCCCATATACTCAATACTCCAAAGAGTTGAAAAGACAGGGATTTTAGAAGGAGATTTTATTATTTAGTTGGCAAGAATAAGTTAATAAGATTGTTGGTAACTTATGCATAATATTAACCACAACCTAACAAAATTTTAAATATAATATCTACTTTAAGAGGATAAGGTAAATGGAAATCAGAGAAGAAAAAATAAACGATAATAGTGAAATAACTGCAAATAGTAAACAATTAGAGATATTAAAAAAGAATTTTCCACAGTGTTTTGATAAAAATGGTAATTTTATAGCTACAAAGATGGAGGAAATAGTTATAGGCAATGGACTTGAACTCTCACGCGAGAGTTATAGTCTTAACTGGCTAGGAAAATCTTATGCAAGACTTTTAGCAAATGAAAATCCTCTTACAATGCTCAAAGAGGATAAGGAACATAATAGTTTAGAAGAGAATAAAGATTCTGAAAATATTCTTTTTAAAGGTGACAATTTAGAAGTTCTCAAACACCTAAAAAATGCTTATGAAAACCAAATCAAGATGATATATATAGACCCTCCTTATAATACTGGAGGAGATGGATTTGTTTATAATGATGATAGAAAGTTTGGTATGGAGGAGCTTTCACAACTTGCAGGAGTAAGCCTAGAAGAAGCAAAAAGAATTTTATCATTTACCCAATCAAACTCTAACTCTCATAGTGCATGGCTTACCTTTATGTATCCTAGACTTTATATAGCAAGGGAGCTTTTAAAAGATGAAGGAACAATATTTATTTCAATTGATGATAATGAAGCTTCACAACTAAAATTGCTTTGTGATGAAGTTTTTGGAGAAGAAAATTTTATTGCTGAGTTACCAACAGTAATGAATCTTAAAGGCAATAATGATGAATTTGGATTTGCAGGAACTCATGAATATACCTTTGTATTTGCAAAACAAAAAGAGAAATGTGAATTATCTGAATTTTCTATTAGTGATGATGAATTAGAAGATTGGTTTGAAGATGAGAATGGATTTTATAAACAAGGGGCAAATTTAAAAGCAACAGGAGAAGATGGAGCCAGAGAAAAAAGACCAAATTTATATTTTCCTGTTTTTATTGACTCTGAAGATAATATCTATGTAACAAAAAACGATTTAGAGCCTACTGATTTTATAGGAGAACTTACAACTTTATATCCAATTACAAATAACCAAGATATGAGATGGAGATGGAGTAAAGATAAATTTATAGCAGAAAAAAACAACATAATAGTATCAAGAAATGGTACTATTGGGATTTACAAAAAACAAAGACCTGCTTTAGGAGATATGCCTTCAAAAAAACCAAAAACTATTTTTTACAAACCAGAGTACAGTAGTGGTAATGGAACAACTCAGGTTAAAAATTTATTTGAGGAAAAAGTATTTTCAAATCCTAAACCATTAGGGTTATTAAGTGATTTTATTGAAATAGGATTGAAAGAAAATGAAATTGTTTTAGACTTTTTTGCAGGTAGTGGAACAACTGCTCATGCTGTAATGGAGCTTAACAAAGATGGTGGAAACAGGAGATTTATCCTTGTGCAACTTCCAGAAAATATAGATCCAAAGAAAAACAAAATAGCTTACGATTTTGCAAAAAATATACTAGGCAAAAATCAACCAACTATTTTTGATATAACAAAAGAGAGAATTGCAAGAGCTTCACAAAAAATAAAAGAAGAAATTTTACAAGATGTTACAAAAGATATAAGTGATTATGACTTAGGGTTTAAAATTTTTGAAACAACTGTATTATTAGATAATCCTCTTGAAAAGATGGATAAATTTGATGAAGAGACTCCTAAACTTTTTGACGCAACTACTCTTGCAGAGGATGAGTTTGATGCAATTTTAACTACATGGAAAGTTCATGATGGTATGAAGCTCACTGATGAGCTTAAAGCGGTAACTTTTAAAGAGTATGAAGCATATTATGGAGATAAAAAGCTTTATTTTGTACATAGTGGATTTTCTACAGATGATTTGAAAGAACTTATCAAAAAGCTCGATGAGGATAAAACCTTTGAGCCAAGCAAACTTATACTATTTGGATATACATTTGATAGTAAATACCAAAGAGAGATAAGCGAAGCACTTGATAGCTATACAAATAAAAAGTCTATTGAGATCGATATGATCGTTAGGTATTAAAATGGCTGGATTTAACTTTGAAAGGGATTTAGCACATCAAAGAGAAGCTGTAGAGTCTGTTATAAAGCTTTTTGATGATGTAGGAGCAAAAGAGCTAAAAAACAGAGCCCAAGCAAATATATCAAACCCATTTATAAAATTTAGTGGCAATAAATTTCATACAAATTTAACAAAAGTTCAAGAGTATAACGGTATAGATAAAAAGTACTATAAAAAAGGAAGTAATGTACTTGATATCTCTATGGAAACAGGTACTGGGAAAACCTATACTTATACTAAAATGATGTTTGAACTCAACAAACATCTAAATCAATCAAAATTTATAGTTATAGTTCCAACACTTTCTATTAAAGCTGGAACAGTAAGTTTTTTAAATGCTAAGGCCACTAAAGAGCATTTTAGGCAAGAGTATAATCGTGAAATAAAAACTTACATAGTAGAGAGTAAAAAAAATAAGAAAAATAAAAAAGATTATATGCCTCAAGCTGTAAGAGAGTTTGTAGAAGTTCATAGTGTTCCTGATAAAAAGATCCATATACTTATTATAAATCAAGGGATGATTAACTCTGATACAATGGATAAAACTTATGATGTAAATCTATTTGATATATATAACATTCCTTTTAAAGCATTAGCTTCAGTGCAACCCATTGCAATCGTTGATGAACCACATAAGTTTAAAACAGATAAGAAAACATGGAAAAATATAGAGAAGTTTGAAGCTCAATGGATTTTTAGATACGGTGCTACTTTTGATGGGAAAGAGGAGAACCTTTTATATAAACTTAGTGCTGTAGATGCCTTTAATCAAGATTTGGTAAAAGGTGTAGTGACTTTTGTAGAAGAGTTTAGTGATGGGCAAAACGCTATTGTAAAACTTAAAGAATCAAATTCTAAAGAAGCTATTTTTGAAGTAAGTGAAAACGGTAAAAAGCGTGAAGTAACTATCGGTAAAAAAGAGAGCATGAGTAAAGTTCACAGTGAGATGAATGATGTAACAGTAGATAATCTAAAGAGAAATTGTGCAGTACTTTCAAACGGTTTGGAAGTTACTCCTAAAACACATATTAACCCTTACTCTTACTCAGAATCCATCCAAGATAAAATGATGCAAAAAACGATTAACAATCATTTTGAGCTAGAGAGAAAACTACTTACAAGAGAAGTAAAGATAAAGCCACTTAGTTTATTTTTTATCGATGATATTGAAGGGTATAGAGATGGACATCAAATAGCAGGATCACTTAAAACTAAATTTGAAAGATTAGTAAAAGCATGTATAGAAAAGCTTCTTGAAGATGAAACAGATGAGTTCTATAGAGAGTATTTAAAAAAATCATTAGCAAATTTATCACTTACTCACGGTGGATACTTTTCAAAAGATAATAGTGAAACAAGTCAAGAGATAGAAAAAGAGATAAACGAGATACTTCATGATAAAGAGGAATTATTAAGTCTTGATAATCCTAGGCGGTTTATCTTCTCAAAATGGACACTAAGAGAAGGGTGGGATAATCCAAATGTTTTTCAAATCTGTAAACTTCGTTCAAGTGGAAGTGTAACTTCAAAACTTCAAGAAGTAGGACGAGGTCTGCGACTTCCTGTGAATGAGTTTATGTCAAGGGTTAAAGAGGAACAATTTGAGCTTAACTACTATGTAGACTTTACAGAAAAAGATTTTGCACAAAGTTTAGTAGATGAAATAAATAGTAAATCAGAAGCTAAAATTATTGAAAATCCAACTAAGTTAACGGATGATTTGATAGATATGTTACTTAAAAATTATGATGAATATGAAGATGCAGAATCACTATGTAAATATTTAAATCAAGAAGGTATTATTAATTTTAGTTTAGCTTTTAAAGATGGTGGCTATGAAAAACTTAAAGAAAAGTTTCCTTCAGTAGTTGTAGCTAGCGATGGACTAAAAAACAATAAAGTACGAAATGGCAACGAACCAAAGAAAAAAACAACTATAAGAGCTGGAAAATATCAAGAACTAAAAGAGCTTTGGGAAACTATTAATCAAAAAGTTGTATTAGAATACAAGATAGAGAATGAAGATAAGTTTTATGATCTATTAATGGGCTATTTAAAAGAGAATATTAAAAAATTTAAAGAGCAAGGTGTAGAAACTCATACAAGAAAAATAGAGTTTGAAAATAGCGTTGCATATTATAAAGAGATAGAATCTTTGAATGATGATATTTTACCAATTTCTTATATGAAATACAGTGAGTTTTTGATTGAGCTAGCAACTGTGTTAAAAGTAAATATTAATACCTTGCATAAAGTCTTTTATGGTCTAAAAGATGAATTGAACATCAATTTATACCTTAATATGCAAACTATTAGAACTATAAGAGGTGGATTTAATAAATACCTTTTAGATCATGCTTTTGCTGATTTTAAAATTGGGTATAACAAAATATCAAATACTATGCATCTTCATCCTACAGTATTTACAGATAAAGATGGTAAGCCATTAAAAGAGATAAACTCATCAGCTGTTGGAGTTGTTGAGGAAAGTAGTGCAGATAGAGTAGCAGATAATTATCTCTTTGAAGAAGTGTTTTTTGATTCTGAGTTAGAAAGAGAAAATATCACTACCCAAATAGCACAAATAACAGTATTTACAAAAATCCCAAAAAACTCTATAAAAATACCTGTTGCAGGTGGAGGAACTTATTCTCCTGACTTTGCTTATGTACTCAAAAGTCAAGATGGAAAGCAAACTTTAAATCTCATAGTAGAGACTAAAAACAAAGATAAAAGAGATTTATATATTGATGAGAAAAAGAAAATTGCCCATGCACAAGAGCTTTTCAAAAGCATAAATAGTGATATTGAAGTGAAGTTTGAAACACAGTTTAAAAGTGAGAAAATGAAAGAGATTATTAAAAGTATAGTTTAATATTAGATATAATCGTAGGAGTCGGGTTATAACTATAACTATTTTAACTCGCTCCCATACTTTGCGTGGGAATATAGGAGTACTGTAAACTTCGGAAAACTCCAAAAAAGAATGGTATTTGCTTAAAAAAGGCAAACTAAAAA
>Ga0256840_1002497_pt1 | contig 16097 bp, 13 predicted proteins | sample 355202metaG_FD_185969 | JGI IMG/M metagenome (GOLD analysis project Ga0256840, IMG submission 185969) | Hydrothermal vent microbial communities from Mid Atlantic Ridge, Atlantic Ocean - 355-202 | ecosystem: Environmental > Aquatic > Marine > Hydrothermal vents | place: Atlantic Ocean: Mid... | reverse complement strand
TAAGGGTTGGTATTGAGTTTTATAAGACATTTTTAAACAATCTTTTACCCAAAATCCAAGGTAAAGGAATTCAAGGTTGAGATTCTTGGCATGTTGAATTTGCCATAAAATGGCATAAGAGCCAAGGTTATTTTTAGAGAATTTAGGATTAAAAAAGGTATAAACAGCAGAAAGTGCATTATCTAGCAAATCAACCACGGCGATGGCGGCTAATTCATCACCAATATGAAATTCTACAAATAAAGTATTACACCACTGACTAGTTAAAAAATTAATATAATCACTTTTAGGTAGTGGGTTAAATCTGTATTTATGCTAAGAACAGTAGAATAAGAAAGTGATTTATTGCATAATTTCCTCATGAAATATTATCAAGAAATCACCTGCCCAAACTGTACTAATACTCAACTGATGAAATCAGGCAGAAGCGATGGTGGCGTACAGCGATATCGTTGCCAGACTTCAGACTGCCCAACCAACACTTTCATGTTGGAATATTGTTACAAAGCCTGTGAATTTGGAATCCAAGAACAAATTGTCGAAATGACTATCAATAGCAGTGGCACTCGAGACACAGCACGGGTTCTTAAAATCAACAAAAACACAGTGACCCGCACTTTAAAAAATAAAGAAAGCAGCCTTGTTCAAATGAACCCTCTTTTTCAGACCTTTGATCAAGGGAGACCATTGGAGGTCAGGCTAGAACAGGTCTGCTGTGAAGAGACAGAAGTGGATGACCAGTGGTCTTTTGTAGGAAATAAAAGCAATCAATGCTGGCTATGGCATGCTGTTGATCATAAAACCAACACGGTACTCGCTTATGATTTTGGCAAGTGTAAGGGTATTGTTTTCAAAGAATTAAAAGCGTTACTTGGCTCTTTAAATGTTAGCCGTTATTACACCGATGACTGTGGGGATTATGATCGTCATTTTGATGCTGAGACACATGAAATAGGGAAGAGGAACACCCAAAAAATTGATCGCAAAAATCTGAATTTTAGATCATGGATCAAACGATTAACTCGTCGAACAATCTGTTTCTCTAAGCTAGAAAAAATGCATGATATTGTGATTGGTTTGTTAATAAATAAGGTGAAATTTGGCAGAAACATCCATGCATAAACATAGATTTAACCCACTACCGATAATTGAAGTTTCTCTACCTTGCAGCCGACTTTCAAAACATCAAAAAACATTTCTATCTCCGTTTAGCGGCGGCAACTTTCTGACATAAGGGGCAGTTACCACTGATATTTTCTGTGCGGTTGCTCTTAGGCACCTTTTATTTTTTTAAAACTTTTGCAACGGCTGCTGTTCTAGTAGGAACACCAAGTTTTTCAAAAACATGTTCAAGATGTTTGTTAACGGTTCTAGGACTTGTCTCTAATATTAACCCAACTTCTTTATTGGTTTTACCTCTTGATACCCACATAAGAATTTCAGCTTCTCTAGCCGTTAATCCAAAAGATGCTTTTAGTGAAGCAAGGTTCCATTCTTGATTACTCTTTTGAATAAGTAATATATATTCATCAGTTTGTGAGCTAGGAATGATTTTACCTGTATGCGTATCTCCTATCTGAATGTCAGTGTGTATAATTTGAGCTGTTTTTATTTTAGGTATAATTTGTTTCAGTACTGCTTTTGGTAATAACGCTCCCGTTTTAACTTGGATAATGCTACTTTGTTGTAATGAAAAACAATCATAAAGTACTTGGGTAGCTGTGATTGATAGCCAAGTGATCATTCCTGATTTATTAAAGGCTAAAGCGGCAAAGCCAATATGATTTAAAGACTGTTCAATACGCTGTGCATTTTGTTTTTGGGATAACTGTGCATCAATTCTAGCGAGAACTTCGGCAGGTCGAATAGGTTTTACGATATAGTCAACTGCGCCTTGTTTAAACCCTTTTAACAAATTATCAAGTTCACTTAGACCCGTCATAAAAATGATGGGGATGTCTTTAGTCGTATGATTCTCTTTAAGCCGCTTACACGTCTCAAAACCATCAATTCCCGGCATAATAACATCTAATAAAATGATGTCAGGTTGTAAATGTTTAATTTGCTCAAGTGCTGATACACCATCTGTTGCAACTAAAACACGGTAGCCATATTCAGATAGCATGTCAGAAAGCACGGCAAGATTTTCTGGGGTATCATCAACAATTAAAACGGTTTCGTTTTGTAACGCTGTATTTGTATTCATGTAATGATGTTTTGGTATGGTGATTAGTTGTTAGCGGAGGTTAAGGAACGTGCATGAAACAATTTCCCGACTTCTAACTTGTCTTTTTGCTCCAGGTGGAATGATCTCATTCGTTGCGTAGCTTGCTATGCGCCTCATGAGATCATTCCACCTGAAACAAAAATTCTACGTTATAATTTCGGGAAGTTATTCCATGCACGATCCTAAGAGTTTTTTAATATCTGCAATACGAAATTCTTTGGCTAAAACAATTATTCGTTGTGTAAAGGGTTTATAGTTAGGCTCACTGATGACCAAGTCATTAAGTTGATGTTTGAGCCCTAGTAAATCACCAATTTGAACAAACTCTAATAATTGATTAATAATGTTTGGCGGTGGTAAGGTAATCGCCTGATGTTGTTTCGGTTGGTCTTGTTCTACTTTATTGGTATCGTATATCCAGTTTAAAGATAACAGTAATTCAAACTTCTCCAATAAGGTGTTCATTTTTAGTGGTTTTGACAGAAAACCATCACACCCGACATTAATAGCGGCTTGTTGATCTGAAGGGTAAGCATTGGCACTCAATACGATGATTGGAATAGAGTGACCTTTTTGGCGTAGGCGGTGTGAGGTTTCTATGCCGCTGATACCGCTCATTGATAAGTCCATTAAAACCAGGTCTGGCATAAAACTAGAGATGATGTCTAAGCAGTTCTCACCTGAATCTGCTTGTTCAACATTAAACCCAAGGGGTTCTAATAAAGAGGCAATAAGTGTGCGTTGCTCGTACTGGTCATCGACAACCAGTATATTCTTAGCTTTTCCCTGAAAGCCTACAATATTCTTTTTTATAATAGTATTGTTAGTGTGACTAAGGCTTGATAGTAAAAATCGTGCGGAAAATATGGAGCCTTTATTTTCAGTAGAGTTGACCGTAATTTCACCTCCCATCAGTTCGGTAATGATTTTACTGATAGTGAGGCCTAAGCCACTACCAGGAACCGCATTTCCTGTTGATTTACTTAACCGAGTAAAGGGTTGAAAAATATCTTCCATATCATTTTCTGAAATACCCTCACCACTATCAATAACCAAAAAAGTAGCGACCCCACTGCGATAGTTTATGCGAAAGATAATTTCTCCTTCAGCCGTAAATTTAATGGCATTACTAAGCAGGTTAATTAAAACTTGTCTAATTCTTTTTTCATCCCCTCGTACCCTTTGAGGTATGGGGTCTAATACCTGGCAGTAAAAGCTAAGGCCTTTATCTTCTGCTTGTATTTTAAAGCTGCTGACTAAATGTTCAATCAGTACAAGTAAATCAACAGGGGCGTATCGAAATTCAAATTTACGTTCTTCAATACCTGAAATATCAAGAATATCTTCAACTAAAGAAGATAGGTGTTCGCTACTCCGCTTAAGAATCTGAATGGCTTCTTGTCTGTGTTCAGGGATTAGTGGGTCGTTATGCAAAATATGAGAGTAGCCTACGATACAATTTAAAGGCGTTCTGATTTCATGGCTCATGTTGCTTAGAAAGCGACTCTTAGCACTGTTGGCGTTATCGGCAGTGATGATGGACTGTTGATATTTTGCATCTGTTATTTTATGCTCTTCAATTTCCTTGAGCAGTAATTGTGTTTGTTTGGTGGTTTCCTCGTGGGCTAGTTGACGGCTTTCATAGTTTAAAATTAACCACCAAGTACATAAGCCAATAAAGAGTAATAATGAACAATAAACTTTAACAAAGTTATTAAATAGGAGATTAAATGAAGTGGGGTTAGATTTAGCGGTTAGAAAATCCTGATAGTAGATAATTCCAATAAAAATACTGGTTATACTGCTTAGAAAGATAAATAAAAGCACGAATCTAATGAATAAAATTCTCAAGGTTAGAGATATGTTCGTGGGTAGGCAAAAGTTAGCCACTTTTTCAAAATAATCATCCAAACGGTTTCCTGGTTTGCAGGTATCTAGGCAACGTGAATCAAGTGTGCAGCATAATGAACAGATGCTATTATTGTAAGCAGGACAATAAGCCATGTCTTCATGCTCAAACTGGTTTTCACAAATACAGCATTCTCTTAGTGATGTGTCGTGTTTGTATTTTCGTGCACGAGCAATATAGTGCCGATAGGTCGTAAAAAAAGCGATGCACGGAACTAAAGTAAAGGTTAATCCCAGCGCAATAAAGGCAGAAAAGGCTTGTGCGTATTCACCAAAAATACCTAAATAGGCCAAGATGGAAATGAATGATGCTATCAAGGTGGAAAGAATTCCTACGGGATTTAAATCAGGTAGGTAGGCTCTCTTAAATTCAATAACTTTTGGACTTAACCCTAAAGGTTTGTTGATCATTAGGTCAGCTGAAATGGCGCTAATCCATGCAATAGTGATGTTAGAAAATAACCCCAATACCTTTTCTAAAGCCCCAAATACACCAAACTCCATCAGGAGTAGTGCAATAGAGACATTAAAAAACAACCAAGTAACCCGCCCAGGGTGAGTATGCGTCAGGCGAGAAAAAAAGTTAGACCAAGCCAATGAGCCAGCATAGGCATTGGTTACATTGATTTTTAATTGAGAAATAACCACAAATAAGGTAGTTACTGCCAAGGCTAAATCAGCATTGTCAATGATCATGCTATAGGCAATTAAATACATCTGAGTCGGCTCATGGGCATGCTCAAGAGCAATGCCTTGTTGAATGGCAAAATGGGCAAGAAGAGCGCCGCCGAGTTGTCTTATTACGCCAAAAACAATCCAACCAGGACCTGCAATAATAGTTGCAGCCCACCAGCGAAAACGATTATGTTTTTTTAACTCTGGCATAAACCGTAAAAAATCGACTTGTTCACCAATTTGAGCCACCATTGAAAATGCAATGGTGGCAGCACTGCCAAAAAGTAGCCAGTTAAAGTCTTGACCACTGCTTGCAATACCAAAATAAGCTTTTAAGGTGAGCAGTGCTTCAGGTTCACGGGTATATACTGCGTAATAGGGGATAAATAATAAAACCAGCCAAACAGGTTGAGTCCACAATTGCATGCGACTAATCGTGGTAATACCGAAAGTAACAAAAGGAATGACAATAATTGCACTGATAAAGTGAGCAAATGCGATGGGTATTTCAAAATATAACTCAAGCGCCTTAGACATAATAGAGGCTTCGAGTGCGAATAAGGTAAAGGTGAAAAAGGCGTAGATTAAAGAGGTGATAGTTGAACCAAAATAACCGAATCCTGCGCTACGAGTAAGTAGATCAATATCTATGTTATATCGAGCTGCGTAGTAACTGATTGGGAAGCTGATGATGAAGATAATTAACCCTACAATGCAAATAGCCCAAAATGCATTGGTGAATCCGTAATTGATCGATAAAAAACCACCAATAGCCTCTAAAACTAGAAAAGATGTTGAGCCAAAGGCGGTATTGGCTACTTTAAATTCAGACCATTTTCGAAACCTGCGGGGTGCAAAGCGTAAGGCATAGTCTTCGAGTGTTTCATTAGCTACCCAAGAATTATAATCTCTACGAATTTTTGAAATGCTTTGGTGGACAGGGGAACTCATAAAGAATGGATAGAATTAAGGGTAAGGTTAGTAGAAATATTAAGCAACTTTTATACCTTCATAAAGTATTGCTATCTGTTATGAGTGATGATAATACCTCTATTGCTAGGTAAAGACTGAAAATCGTCGCCGTCAGCTTATGTTGTAACAACATTTTAGTGGTAGCGGTAATAAAACAGCAGCTTTGGATAAAGGTATGAAATAGTGATTAGAAGGGTGGGGTGGTGCATAAATGTTGTGTATGCACCAAAGTGGTCATATTGCTATTTACGTTCAGTACCAAACTTAAATATGACAGGGCTACCTTGGTTATGAATGATTATTCGTTTACGAGGTTCAGCTTTGTTCGCTTTGTTTGAACTATTTATTTTAGTTTTATTGTTTGTTGTATTTTCCGGAATATTTTCAATTTCGACCTGGATTTTTGGAACCCATGAGGGGCTGATTGTTTTTCCAGTTGGTTTATTTTGCAGTGTTTCAACCTTTAGACTGCTTAGCAAATTAAAGCAGGTTGTGCTTATGTCATCTATGATGCGGCTAATCATTTTTTGTTGTGAAACAGATAATAGTTTAGTGCCTTTATACTCCTCTGCTAAGACCTCCATGACTAATTCTGCTCGTTGCAATTTCTGTTGTTTAGGCATTAATGAGCAGGTTAGAGGGATGACGGTTGCTTTTTGAAAGTTGAGTGCTCGGGGGTCAGAATTACCTGAACTAAAAGACAGGCCTGTAGGTGTTGACCCGTGACGGATTGAGCCAATATGAATACCAAGATCATGAGTATATTTGTTATTTTCTTGGTCTACAAATTGATAGCCCCATTCTGATAAATTAGAGATAACGGCTTGCCTGATTTCTGCTTCAGGTAGAGCATTATTGAGAAATTTGGGATGCCCTTCAAATTTAAAAGCCATTTTTTTTACTTGTGACAAATCAAAAGTCGAGCCTTTATGCTCAGGTGTTGAGCTACATGAGATTAAAAAAGAGCTAACAAGGAATGATAAAAAAAGGGGCTTGTATCGTTTTAATGAAAGACTTTGATTAGACATAGGAAGGTTAGGCAGAGTCAAAAACTCCAAGTATACAGCAGGTGAATTAATAAAAGGTATACGTCATTTAACTGATTAGTCATTTAACGCATTGTGATGATTCGCTCAAAAAACAATAATTGTCGCAAGCCTGCAACATTCTGGTGAAAGAAGGACTAATTAGCAACGCTCTTTGGTTCATGTTTAATAAATAGCTAATCAGGAGCTCATTATGACGGTAGCTAAGAATTTTTCTAAAAGGTATGCAAAGGCATTTTCAGCCGTAGTCCTTACAACATCCATGCTTGGGTATTCAGCTGTTTCTAATGCGGGAGCAACTTTTAAAATTGATGATACCAAATGGGTCAGTGTCGGTGCTGGTTTAATAACTAGTTTTACTGCAACCGAAGAGGCTGCTGCCGGTAGTAAATGGTCAAACGATTTCAATGTCGATAATATGAGGTTGTATTTAAATGCTCAATTACATGAATATATTAAATTAGAATTTAATACCGAATGCCAGTTTTGTGGATCTAATGGTGGTGAGATGAAAATATTAGATGCCATCGTTAAATTTGAATATAACCAATATTTTAATTTCTGGGTGGGTCGAATGTTAGTGCCTGCCGAGCGTCGTGAAATGAACGGTCCTTTCTACAGTGCAAATTATAATGTTTATAGGACGGGTACACCTTTTGAATCGTCTGATTTTGCCGGCCCAGGTACGGGTATTGGTTCTGGTACAGCAGGGCTTTATGGACGTGATGACGGTGCAACTATATGGGGTTCAGTTTTAGAAGGCCGTTTGCAATATGCCTTTGGTGTTTTTAACGGTTTACAATCTGATGGAGTTGTTGCTAATGCCGATGATAATCTTTTATATGCTCAGAGAATTTCTTACAATTTTTGGGATGTGGAGAAAAACCCAGGATATTACACATCAGGCACTTATTATGGTACCGGTGGTGATATTTTGACCTTAGGGATATCTAATCAATATCAGGAAGATGGCGCGGGAACAGCTACAGATCAAGGTGATTTTAGAGGGACAGCTGTTGATGTGCTGATGGAAAAGGTATTGGCTAACGGTGGCGTTGTTACTGTTAACGGTGAATATAAAAACTACGCAATTTCTTCAGGTTACAGTCAGGCGACAAGAGATAGTGCCTCTCCAGGTTGGAATTTGTTTGAAGGCGATGCCTACGATGTTGGAGCTATGTATTTATTTCCACAAAAAGTTTTCATTGGTCAATTCCAACCATTTGTTCGATATACCAACACCCTGCCAACAAACAGTGCTGATCGTGATGCTTATGAAGCAGGGGTTAATTACATAATAGATGGACATAATGCGAAGGTTTCACTGAACTGGCATTACGGCGACAGAACGACTAAAGGACTTGATTACAGTTCTGGTGCTGTAGGGGATGATATTCATTCGGTAACTTTAGGTTTTCAACTACAAATTTAGTTTTTTATTACAATTCAGGAGTTTATAAATGAAAAAAATTCTACGCAAGACTGGGTTGACCAGTGTGCTTTCGGCATTGGTTTTAATGACAGGAACAAGTGTAGCCGTTAGTGCGGAGGAGACTATCAAAGTCGGTATTCTACATTCGTTATCTGGCACTATGGCTATCAGTGAAACAACACTCAAAGATACCATGTTGATGCTGATTGAAGAGCAAAACAAAAAAGGTGGGTTACTAGGGAAAAAATTAGAAGCAGTTGTCGTTGATCCCGCGTCTAACTGGCCTTTATTTGCAGAAAAAGCACGTGAATTAATCACTAAAGAAAAGGTCGCTTCAATCTTTGGTTGCTGGACTTCGGTTTCTCGTAAATCAGTGTTGCCTGTGATTGAAGAGTTGAACAGCATTTTATTTTACCCTGTTCAGTACGAAGGTGAAGAGTCTTCTAAAAATGTTTTTTATACCGGTGCTGCGCCCAACCAACAAGCGATACCGGCTATTAACTATTTAATGAATGACATTAAAGTTGAGCGTTGGGTGTTAGCGGGGACTGATTATGTTTATCCACGAACCACTAATAAAATTCTGGAAGCCTATTTAAAATCTAAAGGTGTGGATGCTAAAGACATCATGATTAATTACACGCCTTTCGGTCATTCAGGTTGGCAAAGTATTGTTGCAGATATCAAGAAGTTTGGTTCAGCAGGTAAGAAAACGGCGGTAGTTTCTACTATCAATGGTGATGCTAATATTCCTTTCTATAAAGAGTTAGGTAACCAAGGCATTTCAGCTGAAGATATTCCTGTTATTGCTTTTTCAGTGGGTGAAGAAGAGCTTTCTGGTATGGACACTAAACCCTTAGTGGGTCATTTAGCGGCTTGGAATTATTTTATGAGTGAAGACAGCACCAAAAATGCTGCATTTATTAAAAAATGGCATGCTTTTACTAAAGATCCCAAACGCGTCACTAACGATCCTATGGAAGCGCATTATATTGGGTTTAACATGTGGGTCAAAGCAGTAGAAAAAGCGGGTACTATTGATTCTGATGCGGTTCAAAAAGCGATGATTGGTATTAAGTTCCCTAACTTGACTGGGGGGTTAGCACAAATGCTACCTAATCATCACTTGAGTAAACCTGTTTTAATTGGCGAGATTCAAGATGATGGCCAGTTGTTTACTGTATGGCAAACTAATACCTTAGTTAAAGGTGATGCATGGTCCGATTTTCTACCTGAAAGCAAGCCCATTATAGCGGATTGGACTGCACCTATTAATTGCGGTAATTACAATACAATCACTAAAAAATGTTCAGGGCAAAATTTTTAAGGACTGATTTGAACGTGATTTTAAGTTAGGAACGTGTATGGAATAACTTCCCGAAATTATAACGTAGGATTTTTGTTTCAGGTGGAATGATCTCATGAGGCGCATAGCAAGCTACGCAACGAATGAGATCATTCCATCTGGAGCAAAAAGACAAGTTAGAAATCGGTAAGTTATTTCATGCACGATCCTTAATAAATAATTCTTCTCCCTTCTTTAAGGCAACTCACAATAAATAACCCGCAAAGCAATATTTTCACGCAGAGTATCACTGCCATTAAGTTAAGTAATTTGCTGTAGGGTGTGCTGACGACAGGAAACGCATAAGCTGTAAACGATGCGCTTCGTGCCTCAGCACATCCTACTGTTACCTTAACTTAATGACAGTGACGCAGAGCATGGGAGCATTGTGAGGGGGTATTTATTGTGCGTTACCTACATAAGGTTAACAGGGGAGGGTGATATTGCAGCTGCTATCTCGTTTTTTATATACTGGAGATGTTATGAAATATCTGATGACCCATTTAATCAGATTCTTTTTTGTTATTTTAATGATATTTAATTTTGTTGGAATAACGGTTGCTCAGGAAGAGGGTGCAGAACCCACGTTTTCTGCAACTGTATCAGAATTAAAGGTACGCTCTTTGTCACAAAAGGGTAAAGCCATTGAACAATTGGTTTTATTTATAAACCCACAAAGAATAGTCATTTTACAAGCGCTGCTTGATGGTTATTTATTTGAAGTAAGAGACAGTGGGCAAGTTGTTATTGCTGAAGGTAAAGATGAAAAATATACTATTGTAGGGGCTGTAAATAATAACAATATTGGTTTAGTAGACAGTTCAGCCATAAAAAAAATTAAAATTAATAATCGCTTACGCTCCAGAGTACGGAGTTTAATAGCCAACATACAGTTAAACTCAGCGGATGCTGAATTACGCTTACAGGCTGTCAAAATCTTAAATAAGTCAATTACGCAAGATGATTTGAAAACCTTGAAAATACTGGCTGAATCAGAGAAAGATAGTGACGTATTAGAGGCTTTAGAGCTTATTTTTGCGTTAGACGATATGGATAATTCGGATAGAGCCATTCGAATCAAAGGTCTTGAAGCGTTAAAACAAAAAACCAGTCTTACTGCTGTCTATAAGTTACAAGCAATATTAGAAAAAGATAGTGAGGGGAAGTTCCTTGAACCCGATGCCGAGATACGTAAGCACGCAAAATCTGCACTGGTAAAAATGCAATCGCGTTTGAATGCTTATCAAGTTGCACAAACCGTATTTTATGGTTTGAGTTTAGGTGCTGTGCTTGTGCTTGCAGCCATTGGGCTAGCGATTACATTTGGGGTGATGGGAGTCATTAATATGGCGCATGGTGAAATGATGATGCTAGGCGCTTATACAACTTATGTGATGCAATTGATTATGCCGAATCATATTGGCTTATCAGTGATATTGGCAATACCAGCAGCATTTATGGTTTCAGGGATTGTTGGTATTGGTATCGAACGAGGTATTATTCGTCACTTGTATGGACGACCTTTAGAAACATTACTGGCAACATTTGGTGTCAGTCTGGTTTTACAACAAGCGGTACGCTCTATTTTTTCTCCATTAAACCGAAGTGTTATAACACCCGAATTTATGAGTGGGTCATGGCAAATTAATGAATTTTTATCATTAACTTGGAATCGTTTATACATATTATTTTTTTGTTTATTAGTTTTTGCTATTTTATTACAAATTTTAAAGCGTACGAAGTTAGGTCTAGAAGTCAGGGCTGTTTCACAAAACAGAAATATGGCAAAGGCAATGGGTATTCCAACAGATCGGGTTGATGCGATGACCTTTGGCTTAGGCTCAGGCGTTGCGGGTGTGGCAGGGGTGGCGTTAAGTCAGATTACCAATGTGGGGCCAAACTTGGGACAAGCCTATATTGTTGATTCATTTATGGTGGTTGTTTTTGGAGGGGTCGGTAATTTGTGGGGAACGTTAGTCGCAGGCTTTTCTTTAGGTATCGCTAATAAAGTGTTGGAACCCTATGCAGGAGCAGTATTGGCAAAGATTTTAGTGTTGGTCTTTATTATTTTATTTATTCAGAAACGTCCGCGTGGATTATTTCCACAAAAAGGCCGTGCAGCGGAGTCATAATATGTTACTGAAGTATTTTGGAAATGATAAAGAAAGTGGTTTTGTATTGCTAATTCTGGCAGCAGTAACACTTATTATCCCCCTCTGTAATTTGATTTTTTCTGCAGGATCGGTTTTTTACTTTTCAGCCTATACGGTGTCTTTGATTGGAAAGTACTTAACCTTTGCTTTATTGGCCTTGTCGTTAGATTTAGTGTGGGGATATTGCGGTATTTTGGTATTAGGGCAGGGGGCTTTTTTTGCCCTGGGAGGCTATGCCATGGGTATGTATCTAATGCGTCAAATTGGTGATCGTGGCGTTTATGGTAACCCTGATTTGCCTGATTTTATGGTATTTTTAGATTGGAAGGAATTGCCATGGTATTGGAGTGGTTTTGAATCGTTCCCTTTTGCAATGCTAATGGTGATGGTTGTACCTGCTATATTGGCTTTTGTTTTTGGTTGGTTGACTTTTCGCTCTAGAGTGACGGGGGTATACCTTTCTATTATTAGCCAGGCAATGACTTATGCCTTATTACTGGCTTTTTTTAGAAATGAAATGGGCTTTGGTGGCAATAATGGACTAACTGATTTTAAGGATATTGTTGGTTTTAGTTTGCAGTCAGATACAGTCAGAGCCATTTTATTAATGAGCTCAGGATTAATTTTAATCGTCGCTTTTATACTTTGCCGATGGTTGGTAAAGACGCGTTTAGGTCGAGTGGTAACAGCGGTAAGAGATCATGAATCACGGGTTCGTTTTTTAGGTTATCGAGTGGAAATGTTCAAATTATGGATATTTGTGTTTTCAGCCATTTTGGCTGGGTTAGCGGGTGCGCTTTATGTCCCACAAGTCGGTATTATTAACCCCAGTGAATTTTCCCCTCTTATTTCCTTAGAAATTGTTGTTTGGGTTGCTGTGGGGGGGCGTGGAACTCTGTACGGTGCAATCATAGGTGCTATTGTTGTAAATTACGGTAAAACTGTTTTGACGGGGGTGTTGCCAGAAGTTTGGTTGTTTACATTGGGAGCTGTTTTTATTTTAGTGACGATTTATATGCCAGAGGGTCTGGTTGGGTTATGGAAACGAAAAATAGGAGGGCTAAATCATGAGTAATACTACCAAGCCTTTACTCAATAGATACCAAACGTTTAATTTTGGCCATACTCACCCCGTTATTAAAGGTAATGTTGACGTAAGTCATGGAACAGTCCTATACATGGAGGATGTGAGTGTTAGTTTTGATGGTTTTAAAGCCTTGAATAACTTATCTCTTTATATTAATGATGGTGAATTACGTTGTCTGATTGGTCCGAATGGTGCGGGTAAAACCACTTTAATGGATGTTATTACTGGTAAAACTAAGGCTGATAGCGGGTCTGTATATTTTGGACAAACCATTGATTTACAACAACTAGATGAAGCGGCTATTGCTCAGGCAGGGATTTGCCGAAAATTTCAGAAACCGAGTGTATTTGAAAAGTTAACGGTATTTGAGAATCTTGAATTATCTTTAAAAGCCGATAAAGGTGCTTGGGTTACTCTGTTTGCTACCTTAAATGGAGAACAAAGGGATCGTATTGATGAGGTGTTGGAAATTATAGGTATGACTTCCCTACGGTTTCAGTTAGCAGGTATCTTGTCTCATGGGCAGAAACAATGGTTGGAAATTGGTATGTTGTTAATGCAGGATCCCCAGGTCATGTTAGTTGATGAACCGGTTGCTGGAATGACGCATCAAGAAATTGATCGTACCGCTGAACTGTTACTATCATTACAAGGAAAACATTCGGTTGTTGTGGTTGAACATGATATGGCATTTGTACGCTCCATCGCTAATAAAGTGACCGTATTGCATGAAGGGTCTGTTTTAATGGAAGGAACAATGGATGAGGTTCAAAACGACCCTCGCGTTATTCAAGTATATTTGGGGGAATAATGTTAAGTATTTCATCGATAGATCAATATTATGGTGAAAGCCATACCTTATGGGAATTAAGCCTTGATGTGCCTGTTGGCTCATGTCTGTGTCTTATGGGACGAAATGGGGTAGGTAAAACGACCTTATTGAAAAGTATTATGGGTTTAATACCGGTTCGTGAAGGTATTATAAAAATGGATGGGCAGGATATTACTTCGGCCAAAGCAGAGTTGCGAGCAGAATTAGGGATAGGCTATGTACCTCAGGGGAGAGAGATTTTTCCATTATTAACGGTAGAAGAAAACCTAAAAGTGGGTTTGCGAGCAGCCAGCAAAATGGGTATTAAAAAAGTGCCTGAGCAGATATATGAAATTTTTCCGGTATTAAAACAAATGCTTAATCGCCGTGGGGGGGATTTATCCGGTGGACAGCAGCAGCAATTAGCAATAGGGCGAGCTTTGGTTTTAAACCCAAAACTCCTGATTCTGGATGAACCTACAGAAGGCATTCAGCCAAATATTGTCAGTCAAATTGGCGATGTCATTATTCGCTTGAATCGAAGTAAAGGCTTTCCTGATCCAGCAGTTAGCCCGAGTAAAGGTATTACCCTTGAAGCAATCTCCAAAATTAATAAAGAGATGGGCGTTACCGTCTTGTTAGTTGAGCAAAAGCTCCCTTTCGCACGTAAAGTAGCGGATCAGTTCTGTATTATGGAGCGTGGAAGAAATGTTGCTATCGGAAAAATGCCAGAACTGACAGATGAAATAGTCAAAAAATATTTAACGGTATAATATGAGGGTTTTATTAAATCCATGCTCATCCTTTTATAGGTATGGCTATTTTAGCGGAGAGGTAATGTGATGCTTTCAGAAGTGAGACAGATTAAAAAACTCACTCATAATGATGAAAATTTTAACAAGCAGGGGTGGAAAGCAGAGCTAAAGCTAGGTTTTGTTTATTCAGCTAATAAAACCACATTACCTCATCGCAGTCACTTTGGTCCTTTAAGGGTGCAACGTCCTTTTTACCCAGAGGGTGATGTATGTCATGTTTATTTGTTGCATCCACCGGGAGGTGTTGTGGCAGGTGATCAATTATCCATAGAAGTTAATGTGGATAAACAGGCGCAAGCATTAATCACCACACCTGGAGCTGCTAAGTTTTATCGCAGTACGGGGGAACAGGCATTTCAAACAGTCTCTTTAAAAGTAAGTGACGGAGCTACTTTGGAGTGGTTGCCTCAAGAAACCATTATTTTTGAAGGCGCCAATATTATATCCAATGTTAAAGTTGAGCTTGCTAGTAGTGCCCGTTTTATTGGTTGGGAAATATTAGTTTTAGGGCGACCTGCGGCAGGGGAAAGCTTTACACAAGGACAGGCTCTCTTACAGTGGCAAATATTTCGTGATGGAGAACCGTTGTTTTTAGAAAAAATGCGCTTAGACTCGGAAGCTTTTTTAGCTCGATGGGGGCTTAATGGATGTTCAAGTTTTGGTACTTTATTTGCCAATGGAGCGACTGCTTCCAATCTAGAAGCTGTTAGACATTTGATTGCAGATACGCCGGGTCGAGGCGTGACATTAATAGATGATTTGTTAATATGTCGAGCAAGTGATAATAAAACACAGTTGATCCGTCATTTTTTTGAAAAGGTACGTTCACTTATTCGTAGTGATATAGTGCAACAGCAGCCCTACACGCCAAGGATTTGGGCAACCTAATATTTATTTTTAAAGGTAAGTTATGCAACTCTCCCCACGTGAAAAAGACAAATTATTGATTTTTACTGCTGGTTTACTCGCTGAAAGGCGCAAACAGCGAGGCCTTAAATTAAATTACCCTGAAGCGATTGCTTTTATTTCTGCCGCTGTGATGGAAGGGGCGCGTGATGGGCGAACTGTTGCCGAATTAATGGAATATGGACGGACATTGCTTAATCGTGACGATGTCATGGATGGCATCTGTGAAATGCTAGCGGATGTACAAGTAGAGGCAACTTTTCCTGATGGTACCAAATTGGTAACCATTCATAACCCAGTTGAATAGAGGCGAGAAAATGATTCCAGGTGAAATTTTAGTTTCTAAAGGTGATATTGAGCTGAATGAAAACCTAACTGTAATTTCTATTACGGTTGCAAATGCAGGTGATAGACCCATTCAAGTGGGGTCACATTATCATTTTTATGAAACCAACCTTGCGCTCAGTTTTGATCGTGAAAAAACCAAGGGTTATCGGCTTGATATTGCAGCAGGTACAGCAATACGTTTTGAACCGGGTCAAGAGCGTGATATACAACTGGTGCCATACACGGGGCTGCGGAATATCTATGGTTTTCGGCAAGATATTATGGGTAGTTTGAATGTAGAGTTAGGGGATTAAAAATGAGTAAAATTAGTCGTCAAGCTTATAGTGAGATGTTTGGCCCAACCGAGGGTGACCGTGTACGGTTAGCAGACAG
>Ga0256840_1002496_pt1 | contig 16099 bp, 7 predicted proteins | sample 355202metaG_FD_185969 | JGI IMG/M metagenome (GOLD analysis project Ga0256840, IMG submission 185969) | Hydrothermal vent microbial communities from Mid Atlantic Ridge, Atlantic Ocean - 355-202 | ecosystem: Environmental > Aquatic > Marine > Hydrothermal vents | place: Atlantic Ocean: Mid... | reverse complement strand
TATGGCGTTGCAGTAAAGTGAAAACTTCAAGTAATGCTAGTGGATGTTTATTAAACGTATCGGTTTCTTTAGCTTCGATATAGCCGTTAATTGAATAAAAATAATCGTTTGTAGGGACAAGTTGTTTAATTGAATCTGTGTCAATCAGTTGTTCATTAAATAGCTGGAGTAGAATCTCGTTAGTCCGCTCTAGTTCAGTGACTGTTCTAAAGTAGTATTGCATGAACTGCTCTACATCAGGATTATTCTCAGCATCGACAAAGTTAAACTGTTTTGCTAATTCTCGTTGATAGTCAAAGGCGAGTAGGTCTTGGCTGCTTTTCGTGAGTGTGTGTAGGGCGTAACGAATACGCCATAAAATATCACGGCAGGCGTTGAGTTCATTGTATTCTGTTGCAGAGAAATAACCATACATGATCAACTCTTTAAGCGAGGTTGATTTGTAGTGATGTTTAAATACCCAAGCAATATTTTGTAAATCCCGTAATCCACCGGGACCCTCTTTTATGTTAGGTTCAAGGTTGTAAGCTGTTTCATGATATTTTGCATAACGTTTTTCTTGTTCTTGCATCTTTGCTGCGAAATAATCAGCAGATGACCAGAGTGATGCTTGTGAGACCTGTTTCGATAAATCCGAAAATAAAATAGGGTTACCATTAATTAACCTGATTTCAAGCAGGTTAGTCATAATGGTTTGGTCTTCCTTAGCAGCTTGTATACACTCAGGAATAGTTCGAATCGATTGCCCTGGTTTTAAACCAATATCCCATAAAAAATTAGAGAAGCCGGATAGGTTATCTTGAAATGTATGGGTATCTGAATTCTTAAGCAAGATTAAAATATCTATATCAGAATTGGGGAAAAGTTCATTTCGTCCATATCCGCCTGTCGCCAATAAACAAAGTTCAGTTGAATATTGTTTTAGAAAATAATTCCAACAAAGAGTTAAAACATCATCAATAAATGCAGAATTTTCAATTAATAAATCACCTACATTGAGTTGAGGGTCAAACTTCTGACTTTGTTCCGTTTTTTTCTCACTAATGATTTGTTTAAGCTTAAGGTGAGGTTTATCATCAGAAAAAATATCGTTTGGGTTCAAGCTAAAGGGAGTATTCACTTTTCTTCCTGACGTAAAGTTAATATTTCATACCCCTCAGGGGTGACTAGAATAGTATGTTCCCATTGCGCGGATAGGCTACGATCTTTGGTGACAGCTGTCCAACCATCTTTGAGCACTTTCATATGTCTTTTGCCAATATTAAGCATAGGCTCGATGGTAAAGATCATTCCCTCCTCTAAAACCTCTCCCTCTCCTGGTTTACCAAAGTGCATCACATGCGGGTCTTCATGAAAGTTTTTACCTATTCCGTGGCCACAAAACTCTTGTACGATTGAATAGCGATTTGATTCAGCAAATTTTTGGATGGCATGACCAATATCCCCTAATGTAGCCCCTGGTCTTATTTGATCTATCCCTAAAAAAAGGCTTTTCTGAGTAATATCAACTAAGCGTTTTGCAAAAGGGGCGACGGGGCCTACACAAAACATTTTACTGGTATCGCCATGATATTCATCTTTAATAACGGTAATATCAATATTGATAATATCGCCTTTTTTAAGTTTTTTATCAGAGGGAATACCATGACAAATAGTCTGGTTTATTGAAGTGCAAATAGATTTAGGAAATCCGCGGTAATTTAATGGGGCAGGTATAGCTTGTTGTTGATTAACAATATAATCGTGACAAATTTGATCAAGTTCATTAGTGGTAACACCTGGAACAACGTGTGGAGCGATCATTTCTAAAACTTCAGCAGCCAATTTACCTGCAATACGCATTTTGTTAATTTCTGATTGGTTCTTTATGGAAATGCTCATAAGCTGGGATTGTTTTGGTCGATTTTAAAATTAAGTCTATTATGCCATAAGAGATAATAGGATTAGAAAAGACTTAGTATAAAGGTAAGGATTTAGCATCTTTCATTACTTGGTTCACACTTTTTAGCTACCCACTTAAAGCGGAACAGATTTTCATGCAAAAAAAGTAGGGTGGGCAACCTTTTCTGCCCACCATCAATGCTGCAACACAGTAGGCAAAAAAATTGCCCACCCAACAATTTATAAACTGTCCAGTCTTAATTTGCACCCTACTTTGAGTAGGAAATAAGCAATGCCAAAGATTTGACTAAATTTAAGTGAACAAAAATTATAGGGCTATACTTAAAACATCTTAGAAAAGCCTCATTATAGTTAAACAAGTTAAACTCCTAGCGGTAGGTATGAATAAAATAAATAACAAAGATAAATGGAAAGGTCGTTTTAAAAATTCAATTAGTAGAACTCTACTGTTATGGTTTTTATTATTAGCGATGCTACCTATGAGTTTAGTTGCTTATATAAGTTATCAGCAAGCATCGGATGGACTTTATAAAACAGCGGTAGCGCATATAAAGGATATTGCTAAGGCAGATAGTCAGTTTGTACATAATTGGTTTGATTTCCGCTTTAAAGATGCGGAAAAGCAAGCTGCAGCTCCTAATTCTTCTTTTCTTTTACGTCAATTACGGAGTGGTTTAAAGTTAAGTCGTCAGCCGCTTTCTGAATTTGTTAAAAGTAATAGCTGGAAAAGTATTGTGGTAGAAAATCAAGCAGATTTGCTGACGATGATGAAGTATTACGACTATATTGATGATCTTTTTTTGATTGATCATAATGGTGATGTTCTTTATTCCGTTAAGCATAAATCTGATTTAGGCGAAAATTTATTTTTAGGGAGGTATAGGCATAAACGTTTTTCGAAAGCGGTAAAAGCGAGTTTAAAGAAAAAGGTGGCTCTGTTTTCTGATTTAGAATTTTATGCACCTAGTAATAATACGCTTGCAGGCTTTATAGTGACGCCTGTTTCAAATGAATTAGGCGAGATGGAGGGTGTATTAGCGGTTCAATTAAAAGTGAATGCAGTTTTCTCGGTTATTGGTGGGGGGGCTCCCGTTAGGCCTTCGATGATTAGATATGTGTTGGATCAAGCAGGTGAACTTTGGACAATATTTGATAGCGATCCAGAACAACAGACTGCCGATAACATCAAAGGAGCAATTGAGCATTATATTGTAGGCGATGATGGGTTATTAAGAACAAAAATGCTATCGGGTAGTGCTGATGAGGTTTTAACTAAGAAAATAGAAAGTCAACAATTTAAACTTTGGAAAAACGAGCATGGTATTTTAGGGACTCATAATTTGAGTATGACTGAAGATACTTTTGAGTACCTTGATCCTAATGGAAAATATGTGATTGGGGTGCATAATACAATTCATATTCCGGGGGTTAATTGGGCGCTCTTTAGTGAGGTTGACCGCGACAAAGCTTTAGCTTATGTCATTCAACTTAAGCAATTAAATATAATAATAGTTGTTTTTACAGGTTTTTTAGCCATAGCCTTAGCTATTTTTCAAGCAAGAAGGCTTAGTCATCCCATTAAAAAATTACTTACTACTGTACGCGCAGTTGAAGCGGGGGATATAAGTACCGGTGTTGAGGTGACAGGAAATAATGAGATCAGTTTACTGGCTGAGTCTTTCAATCAAATGTTGCAAACTCGACAACTACAATGGAATAAGCTTGAGAAAAGTGAGTTGCAAGCGCAAAAAGCATTATTTGAACTTAATGAGCAGAAATTTGCATTAGATCAACATGCTATTGTAAGTGTGACCGATGTTAAAGGAAATATTACCTTAATTAATGATAAATTTTGTGAGCTCAGCGGCTATAGTCGTGAGGAGTTGCTAGGAAGTAATCATCGTATTGTAAACTCGGCTTATCACTCCACTGAGTTTTTTAAACAAATGTATAAAACCATAGCCAGTGGAAAGGTTTGGCATGGTGAGTTGTGTAACAAAGCGAAAGGTGGGCGCTTGTATTGGGTGGAAAGTACCATTGTGCCTTTTTTCAATAAAAACGCTAAGCCCATTAGCTATATTGCTATTCGAACCGATATAACTGAACGAAAAAAAACTGACCTTGCCACAAAGGAAATTAAAGAGCGCCTAGAATTAATTATGTCTAGCACTGGAGTTGGTGTTTGGGATTGGAGTGTAATGACTGGGGAAGTTGAATTTAATGACCGCTGGGCAGCTATCACTGGTCATACTCTTGCTGAATTATACCCCCTAGATATGGAGACTTGGACCAGTAAAGTTCATCCAGATGATTTGACTCGATCTAGTCAGCTATTAGAAAAACATTTTGATGGTGAGATAGAAAGCTATGAGTGTGAATTACGTTTGAGACATAAAGATGGAGGCTGGGTTTGGGTGTTGGATTCAGGGCGCTTGGTTGAACGTGATCAAAATGGCTTTCCCATTAGAATGATTGGTACCTTATTAGATATATCGAAAAGAAAACAGGCAGAGGAGTTACAGAAAAAAAATGAACAACGCTTTCTTGATTTATTTTTGCTTTCTGAAGATGCTATGCTTTTAATTGATCAAGATAAGTTCGTTGAATGTAATGCTGCAGCTGCCAAAATGCTGGGATATAAGGATGGTGAGCAACTTATGCAGCATTCACCAGCAGAGTTTTCCCCCTCGAGACAGCCTGATGGTCAGAATTCAGTGGTGAAAGCTGAAAAGATGATTAAAATTGCATTTGACCAAGGTGTTAACCGTTTTGAATGGATGCATAAGAAAAAATGTGGCGAGGTATTTCCTGTCGAGGTATCTTTGGCACTTGCTCCTATGTTAATTGGGGGTAAAACAGTTATTCATTGTATTTGGCGAGACTTAACTCAAATTAAGCGAGCTGAATTTGAGTTAATTGAAGCGAAACAAAATGCTGAAATTGCTAATAAAGCAAAAGGCGAATTTTTAGCCAATATGAGTCATGAGATTCGCACACCTATGAATGGAGTCATTGGTATGACTGAATTATTGCTAGATCATGAGCTAGAATCAGAGCAGCAGCATCGTGCTTTAACGATTAAGCGTAGTGCTGAGTCATTATTGACTATTATTAACGATATTCTTGATTTTTCTAAAATAGAAGCGGGTAAATTAGATCTGGAAATATTAGATTTTAATTTAGGTGTTTTACTAGAAGATATTGCTGACTCTTTAGCGGTACGTGTTCATGAAAAAAATCTAGCGTTTATTTGTTCGCTAAACCCCAGTTTACCGCAATGGTTTAAAGGGGATCCTGGGCGTATAAGACAGGTTTTGACTAATTTAATAGGTAATGCGATTAAATTTACCGAGCAAGGCCAAGTTGCGGTTAGTTATCAGCTTGTGTCTAATCAAGTTGGCGATACAATGCTAAGGTTTTCTGTTACAGATACAGGGATAGGATTAAGCAATGAGCAGCAAGCTAGGCTATTTCAAAAATTTAGCCAAGCGGATGGGTCTACAACGCGTAAATTTGGAGGGACGGGTTTAGGCTTGGCTATCTCAAAACAGTTAGTTGAAATCATGGGTGGAGAGATTGGAATACAGAGTGAAATAGGGCAAGGTTCAAATTTTTGGTTTACCTTAGCTTTGCAGCAAGCTGAAGCAAAAGAGCCGCCTCTTAAAACAGATGTGTTGAAAAGTGAATATATATTAGTTGTTGATGATAATGAGACCAATAGAGAGGTTTTTAGGCAGTTCTTAACGGCATGGGCTGTTCCCCATTTACTTGTTGATAGTGGCTCTTCTGCTCTACAAGCTCTTTATGATGCTACTGCACAGAACAAACCTTTCAGTATGGCGCTTATAGATATGAAAATGCAGGATATGAGTAGATCTACGCTAGCTGAAATGATTCTTAGCAAAAAACAGTTTTCAGATATTAGTTTGGCGCTATTAACCTCTAGGGGACAACGGATTGATGCGGATAAAATACAAGAACTGGGGTTTTCTGCTTATTTAAGTAAGCCCATTCATCAGTCTGAATTGTATAGTACATTGTTGCAACTTGCTAATATACAGGATAATAAGGCTGGTACAGTATTGCTGAAACCTTATACGGCGCGCGAGCAATACCCTAAGTTTAAGGCAAAAACCTTGGTTGTTGATGATAATAATACTAACCAGTTAGTTGCCAAAGGCATGTTAGAAAAATTTGGTATAGAGACTGAGTTAGCTAACAATGGGCTGGAAGCTATTAATTTATTAGAAAAGTCGGTATACGACCTGGTTTTTATGGATTGCCAAATGCCTGTTATGGATGGCTATACCGCAACCAAAAACATTCGGGACTCTCAGTCTGCCGTATTAAATCATCAAACCATTATCGTTGCGATGACCGCTAATGCCATGCAAGGTGATAAAGAAAAATGCTTTGCAGCGGGTATGGATGATTTTATTGCTAAACCGGTTGACCCTAAAAAACTAGCTACAATATTAGAAAAATGGTTAGCAAAAGAATCAAATGATTCAAGTGTGGAAATCAATGAGACTGAAGCCATTAAGTCAGGTGAAGAGGATATCATTATTTTTGATTATGATGAAATGAGTGCGAGGTTAATGAATGACCAAGAGCTTATTAAAATTATTGCAGATACTTTTTTAGCGGATATGCCGGTTCAAATTGAACAGCTAAAAGGTTTTGTAGAACAACAAGAAATTGAAAATATCACGGCTCAGGCTCATAAAATAAAAGGTGCAGCATTAAATGTAGGTGCCATAGCCTTAAGTAATTTAGCATTAAAAATTGAACAAGCTGGAAAGAATAAAAAATTGACAGATATTTGTCAGTATTTAACTATACTTGAACAAAGTTATATACAAACACAAACAGCTATGAAGGAAACAATTGAATGAAATTGCTGATTGCAGAGGATAGTCTAACGTCTAGAACGGTGTTGGAATATGTGACTCGGAAGTGGGGGTATGACCCGATAGTGACTGAAGATGGCGAACAGGCTTGGCAAGTCTTTCAAGAGTCTGATATTAAGCTGTTGTTGATTGATTGGGAAATGCCAAAATTAAATGGGGTTGATTTATGTAAAAGGATTAGAGCGCTAGAAACAGATAACCCCCCCTTTATTATTTTATTAACAGGACGGACGGAAACTAAAGATATTGTTTCAGCTCTTGATGCGGGGGCGAATGATTATATTGTTAAGCCCTTTATTAATGAAGAGTTACAAGCTCGAATAAAAGCTGGGCAACGTATTTTAGACTTACAAACTAAGCTAAAAAAGACCCAAGATCTGATGATTTATGAGAAAGAAGTTATTGAAAATATTATTTTAAAAATGCGAGCGTCAAAACCCTTTGATGGCTCACAGCTTAGAACACTAGACTGTCCTGTGGAAAAAACTTCGGGAGATATTATGCTATCAGCTTTAACACCCGATAAAGCTCGTTATGTATTGATGGGAGATTTTACCGGACATGGCTTAGTTGCAGCTGTAGGTGGGCCAATTGTCTATGACGTGTTTTATACTATGACAGCTAAAGGGATTGCATTGAACGAAATAGCCACTGAAATTAATCGGCAAATGCTAGAAAAAATGCCCACAGGGTTATTTCTAGGTGCTGTATTTATAGAATTAAGTCCTGATGGACAGGCTTTAACTATCTTGAATTGTGGCATGTCTGATGCTTTAATTTACCGAGATTGTAAATTATGGCAGAAGACTCCTTCAAGTTTATTAGCCTTAGGAATTATTAAACAAGATTTTGATGATGCTGTTCATTTTGATGTGAAGCCTGGTGACAGAGTTTATGCTTTTTCTGATGGTATAACAGAAGTGATTAATTCAGAAAAAGAGGAGTTTGGGCAAGCACGTTTTGAACAGCTTATTGAACAATTATTAACCACAAATGCTGAAATAAGTTTTCTAAGTGATGCAGTTGAACAATTTAAAGGACATGAAAAGCAGTTTGATGATATTACTTTGATAGAGTTAACTTGTTAGCTTAGGTAACGGGCAATAATAACCCACCAAAATAGTTCCCTCGCTCCAGCGTCACTGCCATTAAGTTAAGCTTCAAAAGTAGGATGGGCAAAGGAGGTACGACGTGCCCATCAATGGCATCGTGCTGAATTGATGGGCACGCTATCACTTTGCCCATCCTACAGTATCCTTAACTTAATGGCAGTGCGCTTCAGCATGGGAATGCATTTGTGAAAGGGGGGTATTGGGGCTACTGCCTAGGTACCCCCGACTTTCAACCACCAAGCTCTCTAACCCACTCGTCTTTTAACAGGTGTCTGTATATACTTCGCACGGTCACGACTGCGGATTTCTAACCGCTGAGTTTTTGCCAATAGCTGCGGTGCTGAAACAGTTGCGTAGCTTGCTATGCGCCTGTTTCAGCACCTTGCTATAGACAAAAATCAGCAGCTTATAAATTCCGCAGTCGTGACCGTGCGAAGTATAGTCCAGATTTTAATCTATCTTTTTCCATTCAATATACTGTTATAATACACTCCAATTTTTATTAATTCTGGATGAGAGATCTACATGATTCAAGGTAGTATCGTTGCATTAGTAACACCAATGGATATTAATGGCGCGATAGATAAAGATAGCCTAAAAAAGTTGGTGGAATTTCATATTGATCAAGGAACTGATTCTATAGTTGCGATGGGAACAACGGGTGAATCAGCAACACTAGATGAAGCTGAGCATTGTGATGTTGTTAAATGTGTTGTTGAATATGTTGCAGGTAGAATTCCGGTTATAGCTGGAACAGGTGCAAACTCTACAACTGAGGCTGTTGCTTTAACTCAAGCGGCTAAAGATGCAGGGGCAGATGCCTGCTTGCTAGTTACACCTTATTACAACAAACCCACTCAAGAAGGTCTTTATTTACATTTTAAGGCTATTGCAGATGCAGTCGATATTCCTCAAATTTTATATAATGTGCCTGGCCGTACAGCGTGTGATATGTTGCCAGAAACTATCGGCAGATTATCGGCTATTAATAATATCGTAGGTGTAAAAGAAGCAACAGGTGAATTAGATAGAGTTAAAATTATACGAGATTTATGCGGTGATGAATTTGCTATTTATACGGGGGATGATGCGACCAGTTGTGAATTTTGTTTACTTGGTGGAAATGGCAGCATTACCGTATCTGGAAATGTTGCTCCTAAACTAGTACATAAGATGATCTCAGCGGCTATCCAAGGGGATAGAAAGCTTGCTGAATCAATCGATAAAAAATTAACAGGCTTGCACCAACATCTTTTTATCCAGTCCAACCCTATTCCTGTTAAATGGGCAGTTACTGAAATGGGTTTAATGGAAAAAGGTATTCGACTACCCTTAACATGGTTGACTGACGACTGTTATGACACTGTCCGTAAAGCAATGAGCCAAGCTGAAGTTAGTTAAGTGAAAAAATTAAAGATAACATTAAATATACTGATCGCAGTTAGTTTATCTGCATGCGGAGCTGTTAAAAATTTATTTCCTGATAAAGGAAAAGATTATCAATTGACTGCAGAAATCCCTGAGTTAATTGTTCCTGCTGACCTAACTACTTATAACCAGCAGTCAACAGCAACGATCAATAATCAGACGCCAATAATTGAACAGCCTACAAAGCCTGAAAATACTGTTTCTGAGCCGAGTGATACTAAACCTGATGTTGTTGTTGAATTGGTTGAATATTCAGGAGGGGCAACCCGAATACGTATTGAAGACTCCATTCAAAGAACTTGGCGTATTGTAGGCAAGGCATTGAGCAGAAATGCTATTGAAATTACCAAACGAAATGAATATGAGTATCTTTATACTGTCGAATATGATCCAAATTTTAAGAGCGTAGAAGATGGTTCTTTATGGGATGAAGTATTGTTTATATTCGGTAATGACCCTGCAAATGAACAAACATTTAAAATAAGGTTGGCTGAAAATGGCATGTTAACCGAGATTATTGTGCTTGATAATAAAGACCAGCCTCAATCAGCAGGGAATGGTTTTAAATTATTAAATTTATTGTACAAAACAATTAAAGCTGATTTAGCTAACTCGCAATAAATAACCAACCCAAATAGTTCCCACACTCTGAGTCACTGCCATTAAGGTAACAGGTAGGATGTACTGACGATAGGAAGCGCATCGTTTACAGCTGATGCGCTTCCTATCGTCAGCACATCCTACAGCAAATTGCTTAACTTAATGGTAGTGACGCTCTGAGTGGTAGTTTATTTATTTCCAGCTTACAATCAAACAAAATAGGCTTATTTATTACTGATAAAGTTTCTAATTAAACTGTCAGCGCCTCTTCTTAAAGCTCTCATTTACCAAACCTTCACTGTTTGGAGGGGGCTTAAAAATTCATAATTAATATTTATCTACATTAACATGTTAAAAATCCTTGGAACATCAGCCCTTTCAGAGCATCGTTTAAACCAGTTGTTAACTCAACTTAAACAAATAGAGCCTAGTATATCCGCAGTAACGGCGAGATTTGTGCATTTTGTTGAGGTTGAGCGGGATTTAACGACTGAAGAAATGTCAATGCTAGAACGCTTGTTAACCTACGGTTATGCTAAACCAGTTGAGGATGTTCAAGGTGAATATTTTTTAGTGGTGCCACGGCCAGGTACAATTTCACCGTGGTCAAGTAAAGCAACTGAAATTGCACAGCGTTGTGGATTAAACGCTGTTTTACGACTGGAAAGAGCCATTGAATACAGTGTTGCTGGTGAGTTATCGAATAATATTAAAGAAACTATCGAGCATTTAATTCATGACAGAATGACTCAATCAATCTTTGAAAGTGAACAAGGTTTAGACTTATTTGTACACCATGATCCAAAACCCTTATTGAGCGTTTCTATTATAGAGCAGGGGCGTGAAGCATTAATTTTAGCCAATACGGAGTTGGGTTTAGCCTTATCGGCTGATGAGATTGATTATTTAACCACTCGTTTTACAGAATTAGGCAGAAACCCAACGGATGTTGAATTAATGATGTTTGCACAAGCAAACTCAGAGCATTGCCGACATAAAATCTTTAATGCCAGCTGGACTATTGACGGTGAAGAACAGGCTAAATCTCTGTTTGGCATGATTAGAAATACCGCTGATAAAAATCCACAAGGTATTTTATCAGCATACAGTGATAATGCTTCAGTTGCTGAGGGGTCAACAGCAGAGGTGTTTATTCGCAATCCACAAACAGGTGAATATGCGTATATAAAAGAAGACGCACATTTGTTGATGAAAGTGGAAACGCATAATCACCCCACCGCTATTTCCCCACACCCCGGTGCGGCAACCGGTTCTGGTGGTGAAATTCGTGATGAAGGTGCCACCGGCCGTGGATCGGCTACTAAAGCAGGGTTAACGGGTTTCACCGTATCTCATTTAAAAATCCCTGGTTTTGAACAACCTTGGGAAACTGAGAATGGTAAGCCTGAGCGCATTTCCTCTGCTTTAGACATTATGCTAGAAGGGCCTATTGGTGGCGCGGCATTTAATAATGAATTTGGACGACCTAATATTGCAGGTTATTTCCGCAGTTTTGAGCAGGCAGAAGAAACTGGCAAAGAAAACCAGTACCGAGGTTACCATAAGCCTATTATGATTGCGGGCGGTATGGGAAATATTCGCCCCATGTTAGTCGATAAACATAAAATTCCAGCCGGTTCATTGATCATCATTTTAGGGGGGCCTGCTATGTTGATTGGTTTGGGGGGGAGTGCCGCTTCATCACAAACTTCAGGAGAAAGTGCGGCAGAATTAGATTTCGCTTCGGTTCAACGTGAGAACCCAGAAATGGAACGCCGTTGTCAGGAAGTGATTAATCATTGTAATGCGATGGGGCATGATACACCCATTATTTCAATTCATGACATTGGTGCGGGAGGATTATCCAATGCTGTCCCCGAAATTATTCATGATTGTGAAAAAGGCGGCAAGTTTGAATTGCGTGATGTCAACAATGCAGATAAAGGCATGTCACCGATGCAAATTTGGTGTAATGAAGCCCAAGAACGCTATGTTGTCGCTATTGCACCAGAATCTCTGGAATTATTTGAATCTTTTTGTGAGCGTGAACATTGCCTATTTGCCGTGATTGGTGAAGCAACTGACGAACAACAGTTAACTTTAACAGATAATTTCTTAGGTAAAACAGCCGTTGATATTCCTATGTCTATCCTGTTTGGAAAATCACCAAAAATCCACAAAGAAGTTAGTAAAACCAGTCGTACATTATCGGCCTTAAACCTTAAGGATATTGATTTATCAGAAGCAGTAAAGAGAGTTATATCTTTTCCAGCTGTTGCGGATAAAAGTTTTCTTATTCATATTGGAGACCGCTCGGTAACCGGACTGGTTACAAGAGATCAAATGGTAGGGCCTTGGCAAATACCCGTAGCGGATGTTGCGGTTACTGCTTCTGGTTTTCATGCTTTAACGGGTGAAGCTATGGCGATGGGCGAACGGACTCCATTAGCTATTATTGACGCACCTGCTTCAGGTCGAATGGCGGTTGCAGAATCATTAACTAACTTAGCCGCAGCAAGAATAGAATCATTAAATAAAGTGAAAATATCAGCAAACTGGATGGCAGCTTGTGGTAGTGAAGGTGAAGATGTTGCTTTATTTGATACGGTTAAAACAGTGGGTATGGATATTTGCCCAGATCTAGGTATTGCTATTCCGGTAGGTAAAGATTCTTTATCTATGAAAACAGTATGGAATGAAGGAGGTAAAGATAAAACCATGACTTCACCACTATCTTTGATTATTACCGCATTTGCCCCGGTTTTAGATGTCAGTAAAACCTTAACACCTCAGTTGAAAGATGAAGACAGCGTACTCATTTTAATCGACTTGGGTGCAGGAAAAAATAGATTAGGGGGTTCTGTTTTAGCGCAAACCTATAATCAGATAGGTAATGAAACACCCGATTTAGAGGATACCGCTCTATTCAAAAAATTCTTTAACGCTATTCAAACCCTAAATGTTCAAGATAAATTATTGGCTTATCATGATCGCTCAGATGGCGGCTTATTAGCAACCATTGCAGAAATGGTTTTTGCTGGACGTAAAGGCGCAGAAATTGAACTGGACAGTTTGGTCTGCGAAAATGAAGATTTATTAGCAGCTTTATTTAACGAAGAACTTGGCGCAGTTATTCAGGTTAATCAAACAGATGTTGATGAGGTGATGGACTTTTTGTGTAGCGCTGGGTTAGAAAAGTGTACTCAGTTAATCGGATGGGTACTCGATAAACAACAGCAACTTAATATTACCTACCAAGGCCAAGAAATTTATACCGAAAGTAGAGCCAACCTTCAACAAGCTTGGTCTGAAGTCAGTTATAGAATGCAAGCCTTACGGGATGACCCAGAATGTGCAAAACAACAATTCGATCGAATTACGGATGATAAGGATCCAGGATTATCGGCAACATTAAGCTTTGATATTGATGAAAATATTATTGCAAAATTTGCCACAGCATTACGCCCTAAAGTAGCGATCCTAAGGGAGCAAGGGGTTAATGGTCATGTGGAAATGGCAGCGGCTTTTGACCGAGCAGGCTTTACCGCCATTGATGTACATATGAGTGATATTATTAATGCCCGCGTCACTTTAAGCGATTTTGTCGGTTTAGTTGCCTGTGGTGGCTTCTCTTATGGGGATGTTTTAGGAGCCGGTGGAGGCTGGGCAAAATCTATTTTATTTAATGCTAAAGCAAGAGAACAGTTTACAGCCTTCTTTAAACGTGAAGATACCTTTGGTTTAGGCGTTTGTAATGGCTGTCAAATGATGTCAGGATTAAAAGAAATTATCCCAGGCGCAGAACATTGGCCAGAATTTAAACGTAATGATTCTGAACAGTTTGAAGCCAGAGTATCGGTGGTTAAAGTGCAGCCATCTCCCTCTATTTTAATGACGGGGATGGAAGGCTCAACATTGCCCGTGGTTATTGCTCATGGAGAAGGGCGAGCAGAATTTAATAACGCATCAGCAGCAGAGGCTTTGGTTGCATTAAACTATATTGATAACTATGGTGAAAATACCACCGATTTCCCAGCCAACCCAAATGGGTCACCTGATGGGATTACAGGACTAACCACAACAGATGGGCGCTTTACTATTATGATGCCCCATCCCGAACGTTGTTTTAGAACCCTACAAAACTCATGGTATCCAGAACAGTGGAATGAGGATGGTGCATGGATGAGAATGTTTAGAAATGCCAGAGTTTGGGTCGGGTAATACAGTATATTCACCATCGTTCCCGCGCTCCAGCGTGGGAACTATTTTGGTGGATATTATTTAGTGCGAGTGACCTAAGGTATAAAACCAAGTAGCCTTGATGCAGCAAAGTGGAATCAAGGGAGGCCAAGGAAAAATCCTTGATTCCACTTCGTTTCATCAAGGCTACAAAGCTTAACTTACCGGCATAGGATAAATTGCCAAATCTTTATTCGCTAAAGATAGAATTTAAAATTCCATATATAAAACATTATGAATTACAAAACCATAGAATCTTTTGTAGGTAATACTCCCTTAGTTCGTTTACAAAGGTTACCGGGCCAAACGAGCAATACTATTTTAGTTAAACTAGAAGGCAATAATCCAGCCGGTTCCGTTAAAGACCGCCCAGCGTTAAGTATGATTAAACACGCTGAAGCCAGAGGTGAGATAAAACCAGGCGATAGTTTAATTGAAGCGACCAGTGGCAACACCGGGATTGCATTAGCGATGGCATCAGCCATTAAAGGCTATAAAATGACTTTAATAATGCCTGATAATATGAGTGCAGAAAGAATAGCTTCAATGAAAGCCTATGGTGCAGACATTATTTTAACCCCCGCTGCGGGCAGTATGGAAGGTGCAATTGATTTAGCCAGAAAAATGCAGGATGAAGGTAAGGGACGCATTCTGGATCAATTCTCAAATGCTGATAATCCTCTAGCACATTATGAAGGAACTGGGCCTGAAATTTGGCGCGATACCGAAGGTCAAATAACTCATTTTGTGAGTGCGATGGGAACTACCGGTACCATCATGGGAATCTCTCAGTATTTAAAAGAACAGAATTCAGCTATTCAAATTATTGGGGTGCAACCAGAAGGAAAATCAAAAATACCCGGCATTAGACGATGGCCTGAAGAATATTTACCTAAAATTTATAACCCAGAAAATATTGATCAAATAATGGATGTGGATCAATTATCAGCAGAAAATACCACCCGTGAATTGGCAGCAAAAGAAGGGATATTTTCTGGTATATCATCAGGAGGAGCTGTTTCTGTAGCTTTGTCATTATCCAAAACAGTAGAGAATGCAATAATAGTCGCTATTATTTGTGACCGTGGGGATCGTTATCTTTCTACAGGGGTGTTTCCAAGTTAAATGTGTTTTTACACGCATCCATTTTATGCTCGAATGAAGCAAAGCTGGAACACCAATTTAAGACAAGGCAGTTTAAAAAACTGTAGGGTGGGCAATCTTTTCTGCCCACCATGTTGCAATATTGATGGAGGTTAAAAAACTGCCCACCCTACTTTTGCATAAAGACCCGTCCAGTAATTTTAGTAGACTGAGTACCCTGAGTACCCAAACCAACCATTATAATTTGGCTATAAAGACCTGCATCCAGTTAGAGAGTGATAAAGTTAATTGATACTCACAATGCAGTAGTACGAGTCTCAGCCATTTTATAAAAACACCGATTCAACTGTTATACGTCATCTCGGCAGGGATTCACATTATGCTATCCTGCATAATGCCCTTTGGGTAAATGCAAACCTGTTCCAGACAGATTTGTGTCGAGATCCAGAATCCAAGGATGGGATGATTGTATAAACAAGTATCTGCTAATTATTCAGATCGTATATCCCTATACACTGGATACCAGCAATCCCTGCTGGTATGACGTGGAACTGGTGTGCTGTATATGGCGGAAGCTCATGGGTAATCAGGAAAACAATAACCAAAAAAACAAAGCAATGTTGTTAAATTTTAAGCCTTTAGCATTACTAATAACGCTACTATTCTTGTTTAAGCCTGTTAATGCCTTAGATAATCTAAGCATAGAAATACAGCAGCTACAAAATAAAAATTGGCAACTTCATAACATCAGTTTGTCATTAGCTGGTTTACAAAACTCATCACAACAACTTAGTTTATTAATAA
>Ga0256840_1002495_pt1 | contig 16100 bp, 14 predicted proteins | sample 355202metaG_FD_185969 | JGI IMG/M metagenome (GOLD analysis project Ga0256840, IMG submission 185969) | Hydrothermal vent microbial communities from Mid Atlantic Ridge, Atlantic Ocean - 355-202 | ecosystem: Environmental > Aquatic > Marine > Hydrothermal vents | place: Atlantic Ocean: Mid... | reverse complement strand
ATAATTATCATATTCCCCAGCGTAATATCGGTCATTTAACACCCATACAAAAATTAAAGGAATGGTATAAAAAGAAGCCAGAATTATTTAAAAAGAACGTTTATGATCTAGCGGGACTTGACAAATAATAATGCATATTAAAGGTAATATTATTTTAATATGCATTTTCCACTCTGATATGGTGAAGATAAAATTATGGCTGTCATTCTATTTACTATTCATCAAATAGCAGCTCTTTAAAACAAGGTACTCTCATTGATAGTGCCTGTATCAGCAAGAAACTACCAACTACCACTTGAGCCGCCACCGCCTGAACTTCCACCACCGCCAGAAAAGCCACTACTAGATGAGCGACTACCACCAGAGGAGCCTGATCCTCCTGATCCTCCAGAGGGAAAATTAGAGTCTACATATTTTTCGTCATTTTTAAGTAGTGAAAGTTTAAATACCAAATCTTTTTTAGATAACACTTTATAAAAGGCAATAATAAAAGGAATTATTAATAAAACTGTTATTAAAATTATTGGAAAATAATCCATTATAAAAGATAATTTATCAAATATTTGTAAATTTGAATTCGTCGATATGTTCAATAGAATTAAGCCGAAACCGAAAGGAAGTATCAATAAGATCATTGTTCCAAAGAATAAAAAAAGCAAAGCAAACAATAGAAAAGGAAAAAATATTAATCCAATTTTTCCTGTCAGCAAACCTGAATGAGCCTCTATTAGCATAAGATAGTTTGATATTAACTCAGGGAGCAAAAAGCGCAAAACAATAATAATAAATCCCAGAATTGCTGCCCCAAAAATAACAATAAAAGAAATACTCGGTATATTATTCGAGGTATTTGATGATATTTGTTTCTCTTTTAAAAATGATTCTCCTAGTTCTGGTTGTTTCAAGAATTTGATAATATCATCGGTGCCATTTTCTATGCCGGTAAAATAGTTGCCTGATTTGAACTCTGGAATCATCCTATCTTGAATAATTCTACCACTTAAAATATCTGTTAAAACACCTTCTAATCCATAACCAACTTCGATTCTTACCTTTCTATCTTCTTTTGCAAAAAGAATTAAAACACCATTATCTTTATCTTTTTGCCCTAGCTTATTTTGATTAAATGTCTCTAAAGCATAAGATTCTATGCTTTCACCTGATAAGCTTTTTATCGTCAAGACAACAACTTGATTACTTGTTTCTATTTCAAAATCAGAAAGTTTTTTACGCAGTTTTTGCACTTCATCTTCTGAGAATATGCCGGCACTATCTGTAACAATCTCTGTTAAATTAGGGTATGCCTCATTCGCATATATTGAATTTATTTGGAGTAAAAAAATAATATTCACAAAGAATAATAGTCTTAACAGACAAAGCTTATTAGGGAGAAATTTCATTAGAATGTATCTTTTAAGTTAGATTTAATCAAAGATTGAGCTAGGAGGCTGTCTGAGAACTCGGATTTGTAGTTTTTTCTTAATTCTCGGACAGTCTCGAAGGATGCTAAAAAGTGTAAAAAAAGGGGGGGATGGGTATTATACTGTATTGAGTTTTTCTTCTTACCTGAATTCGTGAGTCCAATGCGGATAGCTTATTCACTGTGCCGTAGTGGACTCATGGATTCAGGTCTTAGTTAATCAATAAAGGTCTCCACCACTCTTCGTTATCCAGATACCAATCTATGGTTTTTTCTATGCCTGTTTCAAATGTTTCTTGTGGTTCATAACCTAGTTCTTTTCTAAACTTACTGGCATCTATAGCATAGCGCCAGTCGTGCCCAGCTCTATCTTCTACAAAGGTGATTAAGTCGGCTGATTTTTTGCCATTGGCAGGGGCGGCATCAGGGTATTGCTTTGCGAGTTCGGGGTTTTCGGCAAAGCGTTTATCCATTGATTCACAGAGCAGATTGATAATGTCCATATTGTTCCACTCATTATTTCCGCCAATATTATATATTTCTCCGACTTTACCTTTTTCGAGTATTAGGTCGATGCCACGCGCATGGTCATCAACATAAAGCCAGTCACGAACATTTTTACCTGTGCCATAAACAGGCAGTGGTTTATTGCGTAAGATATTGCTTAAGAATAGTGGAATTAGTTTTTCAGGGTATTGATAGGGTCCATAGTTATTAGAGCAGTTTGTGGTGGTAACATTTAAGCCAAAGGTGTGATGATAGGCTCGCACGATATGGTCTGATGATGCTTTACTTGCTGAATAGGGAGAATTTGGTGCATACACATGATCTTCGGTAAACCCTGGTGAATCATCATCTAGCTCGCCATAGACTTCGTCAGTAGAGACATGGTGAAAACGATGGTTGGGTTTGGCTGTTTCTTTGTTTTCAATCCAGACACTTCGTGCTGCTTTTAGAATATTGTGTGTGCCAATAATATTGGTTTCGAGGAAAATATCAGGACCTGAAATTGAACGATCAACATGACTTTCGGCAGCAAAGTTGACGATGGTATCTAAATCTTCTTCAATCAAAAGTTTTTCAACTAGTGCCTGATCTGCAATACTGCCTTTGACGAACTTGAAGTTTGGATTATCTTTGAGTGCATCTAGGCTTGGCTCATTGCCTGCATAGGTGAGTGCATCTAATACCACTAGATGGTCTTCAGGATGAGTTCGCATCCAGTAATAGACAAAGTTTGCACCAATAAAACCTGCACCGCCTGTGACTAATAGTCTTTTCATTTGTTTTTTCTCTATTTATATCTAATTAATATGTATTGAATAACTGATACCCATCCCCCCAGTTTTTTAGATATTTTGTATCATCCTGAATCTGTGAGGTCACTACAAAATATCCAAAAATAGGGGGGGCTGGGTATCATATTTTGATTGTGTTATGTTTTGTCATACCATGTATTGTGGGTCTTAAGGAAAACCTGATTAAGTCGATTAGAATTTAGCGCAGAAAAATCTGTCGCTATTTTTTTATGAAGTGAGTCATAACAGTCATTCTATTACGACGATCTTCATGGAAAATATCGGCAGATTTGGCAAGCTAAAAATAATTGGACTTGATCAGGGTTTTCTTAAAGCTCTGCCATCATTTGTCGCAGTGCTACTCGCCAATGTTCACTTTTCATTTCTAGTGCTCGCCATGTGCTTGTTTTATCCATTACGCTATAGCACGGGCGACTGGCAGGCGTTGGGTAATCTGCTGTTGTGATAGGGTTGATTTCAATTTCTTTATCAAGCAAACCAAGTGTGACACCTTCTTCCATAATGGCATAGGCAAAGTCGTACCAGCTTGCGACTCCTGCATCACTCCAGTGGTATATCCCCGTGATATTTTTTTCTATTGCTCGCCAAATTGCTTGTGCTAATGAATTTGCCCATGTCGGTGTGCCAATTTGATCAGCAATGATACCGAGTGATTCACGCTCTTTCATAAACTTGAGCATGGTTTTTACAAAGTTATTGCCATTGGCAGAGTAAAGCCATGAGGTGCGAATAATAAAGGCTTTGTCTCCGAGTATTTCTTGTACTCGTAAATCGCCATCACGTTTGGTTAAACCATAATAACCATCTGGATTTGTGGGTGCATCTACGGGGTAGGGTGTGCAGGCTTTGCCATCAAATACAAAATCGGTGGAAACCTGTATTAAGCGAATAGTATTATCTTTACAGGCTTGGGCTAAATTAGCCGCACCTGTGGTATTGATCGCGATAGCTAGGTCTTTTTCTTCTTCAGCCTTATCAACGGCTGTGTAAGCGGCTGAGTTGATAATGATGTCGGGTTTTATGTCGGTAATGTAGGTCTTAACAGCATTTGCATCAGTGATATCCAAATCAGCGACATCGGTTGAAATACAGCTGTATTTTTCTTGTTTTGTTGAAGTTGGTATAGTGCGTTGTAGTTCGTATCCTAGCTGTCCGTTGCCACCTGTTATTAATACTTTTCTCATGAGAATTTCTCCGCTTCTTTGAAGCTAGGTGCAACGGCATCTTTTTCTGATAAGATGGGTTGTTCTTCATCCACTAAGTGCCAGTTAATAGCCAGATCAGCGTCATTCCATAGAACACTACGCTCATATTCTGGTGCATAATAATCGGTACATTTATAAACAAATTCTGCTGTTTCACTCAGTACATAAAAGCCGTGTGCAAAGCCTGGTGGAACCCAAAGCATTCGGTGGTTGTCAGCGGAAAGTTCATAGCCCACCCATTGACCTAACGTCGGGGAGCTTTGACGCATATCTACAGCAACATCAAAAACAGCTCCTTCGACTACTCGTACTAGTTTTCCTTGTGGTTGTTGGATTTGATAATGCAAGCCACGTAAGATGCCGTGTGAGGATTTGCTATGATTATCTTGCACAAAGTCATAATCAATGCCATTTTCTGCAAAAGTTTGACGTTGCCAAGTTTCCATAAAAAAACCTCGATGATCACCATATACGGTGGGTTCAAGAAGAATAACTTCGGGTATTTTTGAGGGGATAAATTTCATGGGTGTTTTATACTTGAAACCGACTTAATTGCAACCATTTTAGGGTATACGATTCTATTTATTTTTCTAGTGGTTATTCAATGCTTAAAATTAAATCTCTTTTCAATTCATTATTTAAATCTCTATCCAAATATCCATTTATGAAGGCAGCTGTTGTCGTCGTACTAATGGCTGTCCTTTTGTTGCTCTCAAGAATCATGTTTCAATCCATTCCAATGGTAGAGGCTAAAACAGCAAATGATTTGTCGCAAAGACATGATCTGACTTTAGAGGAAAAGGGTACGATTTCTCTTTTTAAGCACAATAATCCTGCTGTGGTTTATATATCGACCATTAAGCATGTGATTAATCCATATACCCTTGATATTCGTGCAATCCCAAGTGGTACAGGAACAGGATTTATTTGGGACAAGAAAGGGCATATTATTACTAACTACCATGTGGTCAGAGAAAGTCGAACTGCTAGAGTGCGTTTAGCGAATCAAAAAACCTATACTGCTAAAGTCATTGGTAAGAGTAAACGACATGATATTGCCGTTCTTAAGCTCGATAATATCAAGCAATTATCTAATTCTATTCAACCAGGAACCAGTAAAAACCTAATGGTAGGGCAAAAGGTTTATGCTATAGGAAACCCTTTTGGACTTGATCACACCTTAACAACAGGAATTATCTCAGCATTAGGACGAACCATATCCGATAGTAATATTGATATGGATGATTTGATACAAACGGATGCTGCTATCAACCCTGGAAATTCTGGCGGACCATTGCTCGATAGCGCGGGTCGTTTGATTGGAATGAATGTTGCCATTTATAGCCCATCAGGAGCATCGGCAGGTATTGGTTTTGCGATTCCTGTAGAAAAAATTAATCGCGTCGTACCGAATCTGATTCGTAACGGACGTTTTATTCAACCCATTGTTGGTATTAATGCCACAGATAAAGGCAATAAATTTATTCATGAAAAACTGGGAATAAAAGGTGTGCTGGTCCTCGGGGTGACAGCTCACTCACCAGCTGAAAAAGCGGGAATGATAGGATCTCAATTTATTAATGGGGATATGATTCTTGGTGATGTAATTCAGGCTATAGATGGTCAAAAAGTTGAAGATATGAATGATTTTTTAAAAATTATCGAAAAACACAAACTTAATGATAATATTGTTATCAGTATCTTAAGAAATGGTAGAGAGAGAATTAACTTGCCTATTAAGTTATTTATGCAGTGATGCTTGAAAATCTTTTTGGAAAATTATTTCATGTATGTTCCTAAGGAAAACCTGATTAAGTAAGCAATTTTTTCTTACTTTGCTACCAAAGTGTATTATTATCGCTTGATCTGATTATCGGATACCGCTAACCCTTAAGGAATAATATGCAAAACATACACAAGGCTCAAAAAGGAACGGGTATTTTTAGATATAAAGAAGATCGTTGGCCTGTTTTGATTATCTTGTTGCTATCTCTCCTTGATTTAATTTTATATTTTACTATTGATAGTCTTGCTGTATTTGTCACCTATTACCTTGTTATGATTATCCCAAAGGGGATTATTTGCGCATGGAATCATCACCACCAGCATATCTTTACATTTAGAAATTCCACTTTAAATCGTATACTGGAGTTCTTTTATGCTTTGCATACAGGCGTAACAACACATCTTTGGCGGCTCCATCATGTTTTGGGGCATCATCTGAATTTTCTTGATCAAAGTAAAGATGAAAGTCGTTGGCAACGTAAGGATGGCTCACAAATGGGGGCTTTAGAATATACGTTTGTTGTGGCACTAACGGCTTATCCTCGTGGTTATGCAGTGGGAAAACGTCACCCAAAACAATTAAAACCATTTCTAATCTACGGCGTGGTGACTTTTATCCTTGTAGCCTTGCTAACATGGTATCACCCAATGGCTAGCTTGTTTTTATTTGTATTACCCATGTTTACCAGTCTTTTGTTTACGACTTATGTGACTTATAAGCACCATACAGGGCTAAATACAGAAAATGAGTTTGAAGCCTCCTATAATAATCTTAATCCTGTCTTTAATTTCTTAACAGGAAACCTTGGTTATCACACAGCACACCACCACAAGCAAGGTTTACATTGGTCAAAGTTACCAGCATTACATGCTACTATTGCGGATAAGATTCCTGCCTCTTTGTTTCAAACAACTATTATTGCACCCAAACTTTTTACTCACTAATACCTGAATCCATGAGTCCACTACGGCACAGTGAATAAACTATTGATTCATCACGGGTTTAAAAAATACCCGCTTAACCTACGGGTGAAGCTAAGATTTAGTGAGCTTCCCATCTGCGCTAGCAGATGGTGAACTCAATTATGTAGAGCTTTTTAAATCCCGTGCTAAACCAATATTTTATCCCCTGCTATCCGCATTGGACTCACGGATTCAGGTAATATTCCTTATCTACGAGACCTGTATCACTTATGTCTAAGAAAAAAAGCCACTTTCAAAAATCAGCACTCTATTTTTCAGCATTTAGTGTTATTGCCTCTATTCTGAGTATAATTTTTCTTTATTTGAAAATTCAAACTCTGGGTTGGGAAAGCCCAATCAGCGCAAGCTTACTTGCATCCTCATTCTTTTTTGGCTTTGTAGCCGTGGTTTTATTTATTATTGGTTCGAGTGATATACCTAGTTTTAAGGTCGGAGAAAATTCTGAATAAGAAATTATGTAGTGGTTAAACATACGGTTAGTAGCGATTTGTCGGCTCACTCTATCGCTAATACGACAAAGTACAATAGTTAGGAATGTGCATGGAATAAGTTGAGCAATTATGACGTAGTTTTTTTATTTCTGGTCTATTGATCAGGGGTTCCGTAAGTAAAGTGCTCTAAAGAACAGCTAAATAAGATACTTTATTAAACCCGAATAGAATTATGGAGCAAGAGGATTTGTTGTATCCATTTCTGTAGGACGTTTAGCCGCCGTAGAAGCATCTTTATCAGCAGTAATTAGCCCTCTGTAGAGTTTTCCATCATTCCCTATACAGATGAGTCCATATTTGGGAAGTGAAATACTAATGCCTAGAGGTCCTAATAAACCTCGGATGTTTTGTTCTTCTTCAGAGATAGTACCATCATCTGTTTTAAGTGATAGATAACTTATATTGACTTGTTGTGCTTTTTCTCCTGCACAGGTAGTAGCTACGCTTACCTTATCTTTGTATTCTATATTTGCTTTTATTTCTACTGTTTGTTTTTCATCAGATTGACATAATGTATTTGAGTGCCATAGCAACACATTATTAGTGAGTGATCTGCCATTTAGTGTCCATGTTTGTTTGAAAGAGCGCGAGGGGCGCGTACTACTTATTTTACATCCACTTTTCCATATGCCGTTATATTTTGTGAGTGCAGTATTAGAAATGGTTATAGTAACTTTAGCAGTAGCTTTATTACCTTCAGGATCGGTTACTTCATAGGTAAAATCATCTATTCCTGTGTAATTAATATTAGGAGTATAGATAATTTGTCTTTTTGAAATAACAGCAATTCCATGAGCTGGTTGAGTCAATGTACCCGTTAAACTTGCATCAGAGTCATCGTTTCCCAAAATATTGATGGTTATTACTTGAGCGCGAACTATTGTTACTGTGTCATCTGCAGCGTTAATTTTAATTTCATTAACTCCGCTATTACCACCACCACAAGCTGCTAGACCAGCAGTTAAAGCAATAAGAAAACTAATTTGTTTTATAGATTGTTTCATGATTTCCTTTAATATAAATATTCTGGCTACCAACTTAAAGTGAGATGGTATTTATGTTAGTTCGCGATGTTCGGCAAGTTAAGTCAAGATGACTTTCTTAAAGCTTAATCTGATAGCCAATATTATCTTGTTATAATTATTACTATAATTGTTAATTTATATCTTCGTTATTATAGTAGTAATAACTCCGTTAAAATTCTGTAGTAGATTTTTACAGTATATCTAATTCATCAATAGCAATGCATTCATTGACTTGATGAATAGTCGAATTAGTCGGACCAAGTTCTAAAACCTGAATCCGTGAGGCTACTACGGCACAGGATGCAAGCTATTGATTCTTCATGGGTTTAAAAATACCCGCTTAACCCATGGGTGAAGCTAATATTTTTCAAATCCCTTTTTAAACCAATATCTTACACCCTGCTATACGTGTTGACCTCACGGATTCAGGTAAGACTTGCGTAAGGGAAGTGGTCTAAAGAACAGCCAAATAATAGACAAAAAATAAGCCATGTATTTAAAGAATACACGGCTTATTTTTTACTGCTTTATTAATACCTGAATCCGTGAGTCCACTACGGCACAGTGAATAAGCTATTGATTCATCATGGGTTTAAAATGGGTTTAAAGAATACCCGCTTAAGCTAAGGGTGAAGCTAAGATTTTTTAAATCCCGTGCTAAACCAATGTCTTATCCCCTGCTATCCGCATTAGATTCATGGATTCAGTTAATAAGTAAAAAATTATGGAACAAGAGGATTTGTTGTATCCATTTCTGTAGGACGTTTAGCCGCCGTAGAAGCATCTTTATCAGCAGTAATTAGCCCTCTGTAGAGTTTTCCATCATCCCCTTTGCAGATAAGTCCGTATTTAGGAAGAGCATTACTAATGCCTTGAGAAGTTAATAAATTTTGTATCTTTTGCTCTCCTGAAATAGTAATACCGCCTGCTTTAACTGATGTGTAGCTTACATCAACTTGTTGTGCCTTTCCTCCTGCACAGGTATTGGCTACGCTTACCTCATCTTTGTAGTCAATATCTGCTTTTACCACTACAGGAGTTACAGTACCAGATTGACATGATGCGTTTGTACGCCATAGCTGTACATCATTTTTGAGTGATGTGCCATTTAGTGTCCATGTTTGTTTGAAGGAGTTCGTACCAATTGTTTCACATCCACCTTTCCATGTGCCGTTATATTTGCTAACAGTACCGCCACCACCACTGCTACTACCGCCACCGCCACAAGCAGTTAGACCAGCAGTTAAAGCAATAAGTAGACTAATTTGTTTTATAGATTGTTTCATGATTTCCCTTTAATAATAAATTATAAATATTATGGCTACCAACTTAAAGCGAGATAGTATTAACGTTAGCTCGCGATGTTTCGGTAACCTAACTCAAGCTACAACAACATACACTTTTTTAATTATAGCAATATCTCCATTAAAATTCTGTAGTAGATTTTTTCTAATATATCTAATTCCTCAATAGCAACGCATTCATTGACTTGGTGAATAGTCGAATTAGTCGGACCGAGTTCTAAAACTTGTGCGCCCGTTGGTGCTATAAAGCGTCCATCTGATGTGCCACCACTTGTTGATAATTCAGTCTCCAGACCTGTTATATCTTTAATTGCTACAACAGCTGCTGTTAGCAAATTGCCTTCTGCGGTTAAAAATGGCATCCCTGATAAGGACCAGTTAATTTCAAAATCAAGTTGGTGTTTATTAATCAGTGCTTCAACTTTTTCCTGTATTTCTTCTGGAGTTATTTCAGTTGAAAATCGAAAGTTAAAGTCCATTTCCAATATCCCAGGGATAACATTGCTAGCACCTGTTCCAGCATTTAGATTAGAAACTTGAAAAGTAGTTGGTGGAAAAAAGTCATTGCCTTTATCCCATTGCATTGCTATTAATTCTGCAAGCATGGGCGCAGTTAGATGGATGGGGTTATTAGCAAGATGTGGGTAAGCAACATGCCCTTGTTTGCCAATAATTTTTAACTGACAGCCAAGTGAGCCTCGTCTGCCATTTTTAATGACATCACCAACTTTCTTGCTTGAAGATGGTTCGCCAACAATACAGCAATCTATTTTTTCATTGCGTGCTTCTAGTGTTTCAATAACTTTTACTGTGCCATTTTTGGCAGGGCCTTCCTCATCACTGGTAATGAGAAAGGCAATAGACCCTTTATGATCAGGATAGTCTGTAACAAAGCGTTCGCAGGCAATGGTAAAAGCCGCAATACCGCCTTTCATATCTGCTGTGCCACGTCCATAGAGTTTGCCATCTTCTTCTACTGCTTGAAAAGGATCAAATTTCCAGCTATCCACAGGACCCGTTGGAACAACATCAGTATGACCTGCAAAACAAAAAAGTGGTGCTTCTGTGCCTTTGCGTAGCCAAAGGTTTTCTACTTCTGCAAAATCAAGCTTTTCAGTTTTAAAACCAAGTGGCTCAAGTTTATTACTGAGTAATTGCTGGCAACCTTTATCATCAGGTGTGATGGAAGGGCGAGAGACTAGTTCTTTTAAAAGATCTAATGTTCTGGAGGTGGTTTTGGCTGTAGGTCTGGACATAATATATTTGAAATTTCGATGAGATTATTATCAGGGTCACGAATATATACTGAATTGATTGGGTTTGTCGCGCCTGTTTTTATAATAGGACCTACTTCTACTAAAATATTGAGTCTTTCAAGCTCGTTTAGTATTACTTTTAGCGGAGTATCACTAATCAAACACAAATCAATAGCACCCGATGTAGGATTCTTTGCTTTTGGCTCATGCTCTTTACCAAGCTCATGTAGGTTAATTTTTTGATTACCAAAGACTAACGCTTTACGATTGTCTGCAAAGCTAACGACTCTCATGCCTAATACCTCTGTATAAAACTGGCAACTTACTTCAATATCCTTGACGGTAAGAGCTAGATGATCAATATGACTGATTTGAATAGGCATTTGAGTTGTCCTTTACTCAGAAAAAGTGTAAAAAAAGGGGGGGATGGGTTATATAGTATTGTTCATTAGGTATGGGGAGATAATAACTCTGTATAACTTTTTTCAGAAAAGCCAACTAAAACTTTATCACTAAGTTCCAAAACAGGACGTTTGATAATAGTCGGTTGACCCTCTGCAACGACTAAAGCTAAAGTTTCATCCATATTTTCTTTAGTTTCAGCAGGTAGATTTCGCCAAGTAGTGCTACGTTTGTTGATAAGCTTTTCCCAGCCGAGCTCTTTTATCCATGCGCGTAACTGTATAGGGTTCATCCCATCAACTCTAAAATCATGAAACTCATAGTCAATATTGTTCGATTCTAAAAACTTACGTGCTTTTTTAATTGTGTCGCAGTTTTTAATTCCATACATAATAATCATAAACCCATCCCCCCCTTTTTTTGATATATTTTTTGATGAACTAGAAAAAGCGTTTCAATGCTCGATACTTAGGTGCTTTATTATCAGGTTCATTAATGTGCTCTTTGATTCCCCAGCAGCCGTAGAATTGACAGTTTCGAGGTGCTGAGAAAGCCACAAATAATGATCCACCTGTTATTTTATTCCAGTGATTTAGAAAATCCACATAAAACTTCTCCATCGTATTTGCACGATTCGCACCAATTAAATAAGGATTAGGATAATCTCTGGTTGAATGTGTGCCAGGTGCTGTGAGGTGTTGTCCGCCTTCATAGGCAATAAGTTTCACTTTATACTTTTTGGCATATTCCATTTGTTGTCTAATCATTTTATAGACGTTATTCATGGAGTAAGGGTTCTTTTTATCATCTTCGAGAAGCTTGAAAACGCTAGGCACACTATTAACCCCACTCAATGCTTTTCGATGAACAAAGAAATAGGGCGCAATAGCCATAGCATCTACATAGCGATATGCGCCTTTATGTTCCATCACTACAGGTGTCATATAACGATTTGCAGACCAGACACCCATTACACGCACTAAGCGTTTGGTATTACCAAAAACCTGTTCAAAAATGCGGAAGATTTCAACCGCACGTTGTGAATAATATTTATAGCTTGCCTGATTAATATCTCGATCAAGTTTATATTTTAGCCCCATTTTTTTGGTATAACGACTTTGCATAAACACCGTATTCCAGTTTTCATTGGTGTATTCAATATAAGCTTTTAGATGGGGACGAAGATGCTTTTTAATATAAACAGCGTATTGTCTGACAAACTGATTATCAGCAGCATGAGGCAAATTAAACCAAGCATTACGATTAAGAATATTAGCAAGCCTGACCATCACTTCTAACGGTGCGCCGCGTACACCTTCCATGCCTGCCCAAGTTGCTTTACTCATCTGTGGCATATCTTGCCAGCTACGAATGGGGTTACGGGTAATGCCTGAGATATTCATCATACGAATAACTTTAAAGTCTTTCATAAACTTAAGATAATCAGGATTAAAGAGGATTTTATCGTGGTATCTCTCAAATGATTGATAATTTCCACGACATTGACGTGCGCTACTAACACGCCTAAAGGGGTTATTAGCACAAATACCGCCTGGTAATAGAACACGAATATTTCGCAAATAATTTTGAGGTTCAGAGCGCTTAATAATAAGTGATACTTGTAGGTGCTTATCTTTTCCCGCATGCAATTCAATAATATCTTTTCCTGGTTGCGAGTGGATTAGTTTTGCATCACCACCATAAGTGATTTGACCTTCACCATCATAAAGAACGGTATATCGACCTTTGGGGAGACTGCCCTCAGGTATCCAGTGAACCACATAACTACCAGCCTGACCGCCATTTAGTTTGCGTGGCCAGCCATCTTGATCATAAATAATTCTACCTTTAGTGAGTTTTTTAGCTTCTCTAAAGGGCATTGCCATTTTGAACAGGTTAACGAAAGGCACGCTGGGGTCAACTTGCATAATTTCATTGGTATTCATGCCGATAGGTAGTTTAGCATTGGCATTTAATGAAACAATACTGAGTGAAAATAATAGAAGTGTAAGTATCAATCCTTTTGATTTGTACATTTTTAATTTCCTTATGGTGGCTGTCATTAGTTATTGTTTTCTGCGTTTAGTTTCCTTCTTTTGTTTATTGTTTATCGTTTCCTTTTCTTGCTCACTTTAGTCGATGTATTATGTGGGTTCTTTTTATTTTTACGATACATCTGTGAAGGGGATAACTTAGCCCGTTTATCGCCGCGCCCTTCAAAGGGGTTATCACCTGTTTTAAAGGCAATTCTGACTTGAGTGCCTTTGAGTTGGAGTGTTTCACGAAAATAGTTCATTAAGTAGCGTTTATAACTACCAGGAATGCGTTTGGTCTGATTGCCATGAATAATCACCGTAAAAGGGTTGCTACCCCCTTGATGTGCATAGCGTAGCTTGATTCGTCGTGAGGCAACAACAGGTAGTTGATGCGCATCAACAGCTGTTTGTAAAATACGCGTCATGCGCGAGGTTGAGACATCCAACATGGCTGAATCATAAGCCTCATGCACCGATTTATAAAGATGCCCTACACCTGTGCCATGCAGTGCAGAGATAAAGTGTTTATCAGCAAAATCTAAAAATGGTAATTTTACTTCAAGTTTAACTTTGATTTGATCACGCTGGTAATCATCCAGCCCATCCCATTTATTAATAGCTACAACTAATGAACGCCCAGCATCAAGAATTAACCCTAAGAGGTGCGCATCTTGGTCGGTAATACTTTCATGGGCATCTAACAACATAATGACCACATGTGAGTTCTCAATGGCTGACAAGGTTTTGATAATACTGAAAGTTTCAATAGCTTCCTTTACTTTGCCACGGCGACGCACACCTGCGGTATCAATTAATGTATATTTTTGACCATCACGCTCATAGGGTACATAAATACTGTCTCTGGTTGTACCTGGTTGGTCAAAGGCAACAACCCGTTCTTCACCCATAATACGATTGATAAGAGTTGATTTTCCAACATTGGGTCGCCCAACAAAAGCAATGCGAATACTGTCTGCATATTCATCTGGAACACTATCTTGTGCGTCATTATCAGCATCAGTAGGAAAGGTTTCAAGCAGGTGATTAATCATTTGAGTAACACCACGACCATGTGATGCTGCAATCGCAAAGACATCTTTAAAACCAAGTTGATAAAAATCTGCAACGGCTTGGTCAGGGTCAACGGCATCGGTTTTATTAACAACCAAATAGACATTTTTACCTGCTTTGCGCAAACGATCTGCTACTAAATGATCCGCTGAGGTTAAGCCCTCACGACCATCAACCATAAATAGCACCGTATTGGCCTCATCCACAGCTAGCCATGTTTGGTTTGCCATGTATTCATCAATACCCGCATCATCACCACTTAAACCACCCGTATCAATAACAAGGTAGCTACGATCCTCACCGCCAAGAACCCCTTGACCGTATTTGCGGTCACGAGTAAGACCAGGGTAATCAGCCACCAGCGCATCACGTGATTTTGTAAGACGGTTAAATAAAGTAGATTTGCCGACATTAGGACGACCGACGAGAGCGAATACTGGTTTCATGGTTATTGGGATGATTACTCAAATAATTAAGATAGGGGGGGCTATTGCTTTGTTTCTATGCCTTATTCCTAAGGATAACAAATTGATGCACATTAGGGTATGTGAAAAAATATATAAAAAAAGGGGGGGGGGTGGGTTTTTATAAAAATAAGCTGTAAAATAGGGCATTCTTTTAAAATCTCCGCTAGGTTTACCATTGTCTATATTAAAAATAACAGCAATTCGATTGATTTTGCTGGTTTCACTGTTTATTACAATACTTGATAATCAAGTTCTTTTTACAAAACTCACTGAAAGGCTGGATATTTTTTCATTTCAAGGTGGTTTTTATCTACTCTCTATTTATTTAATTGTCTTTACGCTTCTGGTCTTAATTCAGTTTATTTTTGGGTTTCCATACTTCTTAAAAATAGTTATGGCACTCTTGCTAATAACATCGGCAATATTATCTTATTTCGGTCAGGAGTTAGGCGTAATTTTTGATGTTGATATGGTGCGTAATATTGTAGAAAACATCAAGGATGGTAATCAACATGAGGCATTTGAGCTATTGTCCGCACCTTTACTCAAATATGTTTTCTTGTTTGGTATATTGCCTGCAATTGCTGTTGCTTTAACTAAAATAACGTATAAACCTGTATTCAAAGAGATAGGGTGGCGAATTGTGAGTGTGATTCTTTTGCTTGTCATGATTGCCTCCCTTTTGCTTGCTAACTTTAAATTTACAACTTACTTTTCACGCGAAAATCGAGATTTAAGAGTTTATATAACGCCCTTATATGCAATTGATTCTATTAAAGGTTTTGTGCGTCGTGAACTAGATAAAAATAAAGCTCCTCTGAAAATCATAGGCACTGATGCAAGGCAGATCAGTCAAGGGATTAATAGAAGAATAGGTATTATGGTTGTTGGTGAAACTGCCAGATGGGATCATTTCTCATTAAATGGCTATGCCCGTGAAACCAATCCAAAATTGAAAAAACTGGATATTATCAACTATACAAAAACAAGTTCCTGCGGTACATCAACGGCATATTCTGTGCCTTGCATGTTTTCTTTTTTGAATGCAGATGATTATTCACCAAGCAAGGCAGCGACGCAGACTAATGTTCTTGATGTATTAAAAAAAGCTGGTGTAGAAGTTTTTTGGATTGATAATAACTCCAGTTGTAAAGGAGTCTGTGATCGTATTGGAGAAATAAATATTCGCAATACGCCAAACCCCGACTCAGCTTTTTATACAAATGGTGAGCTATTTGATGAGGAGTTAATTAGTCAAGTAGACAAAATATTAGCTAATAACATAGCTAATACTACAGGCAATTCAGATATTTTAATTGTTTTGCACACCTTAGG
>Ga0256840_1002494_pt1 | contig 16102 bp, 14 predicted proteins | sample 355202metaG_FD_185969 | JGI IMG/M metagenome (GOLD analysis project Ga0256840, IMG submission 185969) | Hydrothermal vent microbial communities from Mid Atlantic Ridge, Atlantic Ocean - 355-202 | ecosystem: Environmental > Aquatic > Marine > Hydrothermal vents | place: Atlantic Ocean: Mid... | reverse complement strand
TATTTTTTAATACAACCTTTTTATGTTAAAGGGGCTTCTATGGAACCAAATTTTTACGATCATGAATATCTGATTATTGATGAAATTACTTATAGATTTAATAAACCAAAAAGAGGAGATATTATTGTTTTTCGTTATCCAAGAAATCCACAAGAATATTTTATAAAAAGAATTATTGGTTTGCCAGGAGAAAAAATCCAAATAAAAGATGGTCAGGTGATTATTTATAACGATGAACACCCAGATGGTATAGTGTTAAAGGAAGATTATTTAGCTCCAGGAACAAAAACTTATAGTTTAAACAGTGATATCATTGCCTTAGGTAAAGGTGAGTACTATGTTTTAGGAGATAATCGTAATTCTTCCAAAGATTCACGTAGTTTTGGACCAGTTAATAAAAGTTTTATTATTGGGCGTGTTTTGTTTCGAGGGTGGCCATTTAATAGAATCAATGTCTTTGAAGCGCCTACCTATGATTATAAATTTGATAATTTATAAACAAATAATATATGCCAAGAAAAGCAAACAAAAAAGCAAAAGTCAATAAAACTAAAAAAGAAAAAAAGACAAAACCATTTTCTCGTTTAAGAGGAATGAAAGATGTTTTATTTGATGATTACAGATATTGGGAATTAGTAATCAAAAAAGCTAATGATTTGGCCAAGATATATAGCTTTAAAAGAATAGAAACACCAATTTTAGAAAAAGCTGAATTATATGAAAGATCAAGCGGAAAAACAAGTGATATTGTTTCTAAAGAGATGTATGTTTTTATTGACAAAAACAAAGAAAGAGTCGCTTTAAGGCCCGAGGCTACCCCCAGCTTAGTAAGAGCATACATTGAGCATGGTATGTTTAATTTACCTCAACCTGTAAAGATGTTTTTCCTAGGGCCATTATTTAGACACGAAAAACCTCAGTCAGGCCGTTTGAGGCAACACACCCAATTTGATTTAGAAATGTTCGGAGAAGCTAGTCCAGTAGCCGACGCACAATTAATTAGTATTGCTTACAACTTTTTTAGGGAATTGCAAATTGATGTTCAGATTCAAATTAATAGCATAGGCTGCAAGGAATGTAGAGGAGAATATGTTAAAAAATTATTGTCTTTTTATAAAGAAAGAGGAAAGAGAAGTAAACTTTGTAAGGATTGTAAAAAACGGTTAACAAAAAATCCTTTGAGGTTGCTTGATTGTAAAGAGCAATCTTGTATAAAAGTAAGAGAAGGGGCGCCGCAAATTGTGGATATGCTCTGTGAAGAATGTCGCCAACATTTTATTAGAGTATTAGAATATTTAGATGAATTAGATGTCCCATATAATTTAAACCCATTTTTAGTACGAGGGCTTGATTATTATACAAAAACCGTTTTTGAGATAACACCAATTATTGATGATGAAAAAGAAGTAAAGAGACAGATATCCTTAGGGGGAGGAGGCAGATATGATGATTTAGTTGAATTTATGGGAGGACGTCCTACACCAGCTTGCGGATTTGGTATTGGCATAGAAAGAACAATTTTAAAAATAAAGGAAAAGAATATACCATTAGAGACAAGAGAGAAAGACATTGTTTTTGTAGCCCAACTAGGAGATCAGGCAAGAAGAAAAGCAATGATGTTGTTTGAAGAATTAAGAAGAGCTGGTTTTAATGTTAGGCAATCTTTTACAAAAGATAGTCTTAAACAGCAATTAGAAGAAGCTAATCGCATCGGCGCAAAATTGTGTTTGATTTTAGGCCAAAAAGAATTATTAGATGAGACCATTTTAATCCGAGATATGGATTCTGGAGTTCAAGAGGTGATTGATTATAAGAAAATTAGCAGTGAAATTGAAAAAAGGTTGCATAATGAAAAAAAATAGTGTAATATAAAAACGCCTCTTATGTTATTTGTAATAAAAATTGATTATATAAAACTAGAAAGGAAGGTGAAAAAATGGTAGAATTCAAAAGAAAAGAAGGTGAAAGTTTTGAGAATTTTTTAAGAAGGTTTAATAAATATTTACAACGAAGTAAAAAGCTACAAGAAGCTAGACAAAGAATGTTTCACTATCCTAGACGAACAAAAAGAGAGCAGAAAGAATATGCTCTAGTAAGCAAAAAGTTACGGGAAAGAAGAGAATATTTAAAAAAGATCGGCAAACTTAAAGAAGAGCCGATAAGAAGATGGTAAATGGTAATATGTTGTTAACAAGAATTAAAGATGATTTAAAAAAGGCAATGCAAGCTAAAAATAAAGAGCTTGCGGAGGTTTTGCGTATGTTAATTAGCGCTCTGCGCAACAAAGAGATTTCTTTGCGAAAAGGAGATAATGTTGAATTAAGCGATGAACAAATAATAGAAGTAGTTGCTAGTGAAATAAAGAAAAGGAAAGATTCTATAGAAGCTTATAGCAAAGCGGAAAGAGTAGACTTGGTTAAAAAAGAGGAAGAAGAAATTAAAATTTTAGAAAAGTATTTACCCAAACAGTTAAGCGAAGAAGAGATAGAAAAAATTATCAAAGAAGTTATTTCTTCGTTAGGAGAGGTATCACCAAAAGATTTTGGTCGTATTATGGGAATGATAATGCCCAAGCTAAAAGGAAAAGCAGATGGCGCTAAGGTTCAGGAAATTGTTAGAAAAATAATATCAGGCTAATTTTATTTTAGATTAAATTTACAATACACAGCTTAAAAGAGCTGTGTATTGTTTTAAGGAGATATGGAAAAGAATTTTGTTTTGTGGCTCACTGGTTTATCAGCTGCCGGAAAGACTACTATTGCCAAAAGGCTTTATCAAGAAATTATTCAATTAGATCATTTAATCCATCATTTAGATGGAGATGAAGTAAGAAGATTTTCGCCTATTAAATTGGGTTTTTCTCCCCAAGAAAGAGATTTGAACATCCAGTTAGCTATAAATTTAGCTAAAAAATATCAAGACAATGGCATAAGTGTAATTGCTAGTTTTATTACGCCTTACCAAAGACATAGAGAATGGGCACGAAGCCAACTCAGGAACTATATAGAAGTTTTTGTTAGTACACCTCTCTGCGTTTGCGAGGCAAGAGATCCTAAGGGATTATATCGTAAGGCAAGGGCAGGCGAAGTAAATTTTTTTACCGGCATTTCTGATATTTATGAAGAGCCAAGCAACCCCCACATTCATTTACCTGCCCATAAGTTAAGTTTAGACGAAAGTGTATCTAAGGTTTTAAAATTTTTGCGCGAAAATGGATACATTAAAGCCACAAAATTGTCATAAAGTTTATAAACAAGTGTTATATCTCTTATTTTTTAAATTTCAAAATATTATTTACATTAAAAATTATGTCCAAAATTGACACTAATAAAGAGAAAATAAAAGAAGTCTTAGAAAGGGGAGTAGAGATTATTTATCCTAACCGAGAAAGCCTGGAAAAAAAGTTGTTAAGCGGTGAACAACTAACAATTTATGCTGGCTTCGATCCAAGCGCCCCCTCACTACATATTGGTAATGCCATTTTGGTCAATAAATTAGCCCAATTTCAAAAATTAGGACATAAGATTATTTTTTTAATAGGAGATTTTACAGGAATGATTGGAGATCCTACTGACAAAAAAGCGACTAGAAAGCAATTGTCCAGAGAAGAAGTTTTAGCTAATAGTCGTTTATATACAAAACAAGCCTCTTGTTTTTTGGATTTTGAAGGCGAGAATAAAGCAGAGGTAAAATACAATAGTGCTTGGCTTGATAATTTAAATTTTCGTGATTTAATTGAATTAAGCGCTAATTTTACTGTTCAGCAAATGATACAAAGAGATATGTTTCAAGAGAGACTGCGTGAAGGCAGGCCAATTCATTTGCATGAGTTCTTGTATCCATTGGCTCAAGCCTATGATAGCGTAGCTTTAAATGTTGATTTAGAGATAGGTGGCAATGACCAGATGTTTAATATGATGTGCGGCCGTGATTTAATGAAAGCCATAAAGAAAAAAGAAAAATTTGTATTAACGATGAAGTTGTTAGCTGATGATAGTGGCAAAAAAATGGGTAAAAGCGAAGGAAATGCTGTATTTCTTGATCAAGAGGCACGTGATATTTATGGTAGAGTAATGAGCTGGAATGATAGTATTATTCCTATTGCTTTTGAGTTGTGCACAAACGTGCCAATGGAAGATGTTAAAAAAATTAAACAACAACTAAAAGAGGAAAAAGTAAATCCGCGTGATTTAAAAATGAAACTGGCATTTGAAATTACTAAGGCTATTCACGGAGAGAAAGAAGCTCAAGACGCTCAAGAATATTTTGTTAAGACTTTTCAACAAAAGCGTATACCAAAAGAAATAACAGAAAAGACGCTTAAAAAGAGCGAAATAAATATTATAGACCTATTATTAGAAACTGATTTAGCAGAAAGTAGAAGTGAGGCAAAAAGACTTGTTAAACAGAGAGGGGTGAAAATAAATGGTGATATCGTAGATAGTATTGACAAAATAGTAAAAATAGATGATAGTATTATTGTACAGAGAGGAAAAAAATTTTTTATAAAAGTTAAATCAAAATAAAAGGAGGAAATAATGACAAAAAGAGAATTGTTGTTGGTAAGGATGTTGGCAGTTATGTCTACATTAATGTTGGTTTTTAGCCCTTTAAATTTTACCTACTTTTTAAATCTCCTGCTCTGGCTGATGATAGCCGGATGTATGCTTAGAGTAAATTATTTGATTTTTTTTAATAAGATTAATAGTAAGCTAGATATATCTATAATCTTAGCAGTGTTTTTATTGTTATTATTGAATGTTGTATATATAAACACAGAACCGGTGATGAATATTAGTAATCTATTCTGGTTGTTACAAAGCATCGTTTTGTCATTATTAGCTATATTTATAAAATTAATTAAAGAATAAAAAAAGAATAAAAAAAGGCCCATTTTAATGGGTCTTTTTTAATAGTGTTTATTTGATATATTTTTTGGAGCATTATATAATAATATAAAAATACAATAACAAATTTTTATGTATTTTTTAGAAAAAAAGAAAAAATTTATCATAGAAAAAATTAATGAAATATTAGGAGACGATATAGCAGATGAGTCAATGCTAACTTACCCTCCTGCAAGCGAGATGGGAGATTTAAGTTTGCCTTGTTTTTCTTTGGCTAAACAACTCAAAAAAAATCCGCATGAAACAGCCGAATTTTTATTAAAAGAATTAGGCATTTTTTCAAATAATGATTTTTCATTGCAGGTTGCTGGGCCATATTTGAATCTTAAGTTTAGTGATAAAATTTTATCCAAAGTTTTAGAAGAAATTTTTGAAAAAAAAGATAAATACGGCAGAAGTCATTTAGGAAATAAAAAAAGAGTGATGGTGGAGTATTCTAATGTTAATACTCACAAACAATATCATATTGGTCACTTACGAAATTTATGTTATGGAGATTCTGTGTGTAAACTTTTAGCAATATCTGGTTATAATGTTATCCCCGTGTCTTACATTAATGATTTTGGAATTCATGTAGCAAAAACTTTGTGGGCTTTTAGTGAGTTTCAAAAAAGCGGTAAAGATATTAGTAGAATTGAGAACAAAGGAGAGTTTTTGGGTAATCTTTATGTGGAAGCAACCAGAAAACTAAAAGAACAACCGCATTTTAAGGAAGTTGTTAACTTTCTAATGAAAAAAATTGAAAGCCGCCAAGGACAAGAATACAAATTATGGAAAAAGACAAGAAAATGGAGTATTGAACAATTTAATAGAATTTATAAAGAGATGAATATAACTTTTGAACACATTTTTTATGAAAGTGAATTTATTGATAGAGGACTTGAAATGATTGAAGATTTGTTAGACAGAGGAATTTTTGAAAGAAGTAAAGGGGCGGTTATTGCTAATTTAGAAAAATATGGTTTGGGTATTTTAGTTATTTTACGTTCAGATGGCACTGCTCTTTATCCGGTAGCTGACATTCCTTTGGCGCAGGAAAAGCTTGAAAAATATAATTTGGATACTTCTATTTATGTAGTTGACAATCGTCAAACATTGTATTTTAAACAATTATTTAAAGTATTAGAACTTTTAGGATATAAACAGAAGATGATACATTTGGCTTATGATTTTGTAAAATTGCCAGACGGTATGATATCATCAAGAACAGGTAATATAATTACTTATGAAGATTTGAATTGTAAACTTAGAGAAAAAATTTATAAAGAAACCCACTCCAGACATCCTGATTGGCCACAAGAAAAGATAGAAAAAGTGGTTAATGTTTTAAGTGTAGGGACAATAAAATTTGAAATGTTAAAAGTTGGCGCTGACCAAATAATTACTTTTGATATAAATAAAGCTTTAAGTTTAGACGGTTTTACGATTGCTTATTTAGAATATACATTTGCTCGAATTAGTAGTATCTTGAGAAAAGCAAATAATCAAAAAATATCATGTATTGAAGAAACACCTCAATTAAATGAAAAAGAGCATTGCCTTGTGATGATGTTAGCCAAATATCCAGAAGTAGTAAAAAAAGCGACTAAAAATTACAATCCTAGTGAAATTGCTAAATATTTATTTGATTTAGCACGTGTTTTTAATGATTATTATCATCAAGTAAGAATTTTAGATGTGAACAAAGAAAGAAATTTTAGATTATTTTTAATAAAATCAATTAAGCAAGTAGTAGGCAATGGTTTAGAGTTGCTAGGCATAGAGTGCCTAGAAGAAATGTAAAACGATCTTTAAAAAAATAGCAAAGGGAGGGAAATAGCAATGATAAAACAATCATCAATTTATGATCGTATATTTGGTCTTTTGGCTTTGATATGCTGGATAATTATGTTTGTAGGTTTGTATAATTATGGGTATAAGGAAGGAAAATATATTTATTTATGTGATTGGCTGCCTTGTTTAATTGAGACCCTTATAGCTGTATCTATATTTTTTTTAATATCCTATAACTTGTTATTAATTTTTGGAGTAAAGGTGCCTTTATTAGGGATGTTGGGCACCACCTTGATATTGTTAACCACTATTTTACTCAAATTTACCACTTCTGTTGTTCAGCCCGGGTCTGTTAATAACATATCTTTTATCAGCGGTTTAATATTTTTTGCTTTAAGTCTCACCTGGTTTTCTGAAACAAATTAGTTTGTTAATATTGAGCCTGATTTTCAGGCTCTTTTATTTGCCAAAAGATTAGTAATATACTATATTTATAAAAAAGATACATATATAGTTCGTATAATTTATAATTGTTTTAGAGTTAATCTTTAAAACAAAATTATATACTAGAGAAAGAGATAGACCTTAATAGATTTTGTTATTGTTACCAATTTTATGTGATTCAAGTATCACTTAGTATTTGTTGTGTAAATTTAAATTTATAAAGTTTATTTATGAAATTCGTTCACCTTCATACTCATAGCCATTATTCCTTATTAGATGGTTTGGCAAAAATTGATGAGTTAGTAAAAGCGGCCAAAAAAGATGGAGCGCCTGCTTTAGCTTTGACTGACCATGGCGTAATGTACGGCGTTATTGAGTTTTACCAAAAATGTAAAAAAGAGGGTATAAAGCCAATTATCGGCGTAGAAGCCTATTTAGCGCCAAAATCAAGATTTGACAAAAATAAATCTGATGAAAAAAACTACTACCACCTTCTGCTTTTAGCTCGCAACAACGAAGGGTATAAAAATTTAATTAAATTAACAACTATTGCCCATTTAGAAGGGTTTTACTATAAGCCACGCATTGATTGGGAGGTTTTAAAAAAATACAGGGGAGGTTTAATAGGATCCTCAGCTTGTTTGGGAGGAGAAATACCCCGTTTAATTTTAGCCGATAAACTGGAAAAGGCTCGCCAAAGGATTTTAGAGTATGAGAATGTTTTCGGCAAGGGCAATTTTTATTTAGAAATAATGCCCCATTACAATTTGTCTGGCCAAAAAAAGGTTAATGAGATACTTATTAAATTTTCTCGTGAGCTTAATATTCCTTTAATTGCTACTAATGACATTCATTATTTAAGAAAGGAGGATGCCGAAGCACAGGATATTTTGCTTTGCTTGCAAAACAAAAAAAAGAAAGATGATGCCGATAGAATGAATATGCTTGATAGTGACTATTCAATGCGTAGCGCAGATGAGATGATAGAACTTTTTCGCGATGTGCCAGAGGCGATTGAGAACACTCTTGAGGTTGCTCGGAAATGTAATGTTGAAATTGAGCTTGGTAAAATACAGTTACCGTATTTTGAGGTCCCAAAAGGTTTTGATGGGAATTCTTATTTAAGAAAGCTATGTTTGGATGGACTAAAGAAAAGGTATGGCAAAGATTATGAGAAGGCAGATAAAAAAGTTAGGGAAAGGATGGACTATGAGTTATCTGTTATCAAAAAAATGGGTTGGCCATCTTATTTTTTGATTGTTGCTGATTTTGTTAATTGGGCAAAAAATAATGGAATAGTGGTTGGGCCGGGACGTGGTTCGGCGGCTGGATCATTAGTTTGTTATTTAATTGGTATTACTAACATTGATCCGCTTAAATATGGGTTACTTTTTGAAAGATTTTTGAATCCGGACCGTGTTTCTATGCCAGATATTGATATGGATTTTGCTGATGTTAGGCGTGATGATGTTATCCGTTATGTAGAGAATAAATACGGCAAAGATCATGTTGCCCAAATTATTACTTTTGGAACAATGGCAGCAAGAGCAGCTGTTAGAGATGTTGGCCGTGTCTTGGGTTACTCCTATGATTATTGTGATAAATTAGCTAAAATGATTCCAATGTTTTCTAAGGTTGATGAAGCAATAGAAAATATACCGGAACTTAAAGAAATTTACAAAAAAGAAGATGCTGCTCGAAAAATTCTTGATTATGCCCGTCGTTTAGAGGGAGTAGCCCGCCACGCCTCCACTCATGCTTGTGGGGTTTTGATTACAAAAGATTCTTTAACTAATTATGTTCCCTTACAATATGCCTCTTCTTCTGATCGCACCATAGTGTCGCAATATTCCTTACATCCAATTGAAAGTTTAGGTCTTCTTAAAATGGACTTTTTGGGACTTAAAAATCTTTCTATTATAGAGTCGGCTATTAAAATTATTAAAAAAACACGAGGAATAAAAATAGATATAGATAAAATTCCCTTAAATGATAAAAAAACTTATGAATTATTTCAAAGAGGAGAGACAACAGGAGTATTTCAATTTGAATCTAGCGGAATGCGTCGTTATTTGCGTGAACTAAAACCAACTGAATTTGAGGATATTATTGCTATGGTAGCTTTATATCGCCCTGGACCTATGGAATGGATACCAGACTATATTGCCGGCAAACATGGAAAGAAGAAACCTACTTATCTTCACCCTAAACTAGAACCGATTTTAGCTCCCACTTATGGCGTGGCAATTTATCAAGAGCAAGTAATGCAAATGGCGCGAGATTTGGCTGGATTTACAATGGCCGAGGCTGATGTCCTGCGTAAAGCAGTAGGAAAAAAAATACCAAAACTTTTGGCTGAACAGAAAGAGAAGTTTATTGAGGGATGCGTTAAAAATGGTATTTCAGCACAGTTAGCCAAAAAGATATTTTCATTTATTGAGCCTTTTGCTGGATATGGTTTTAACAGAAGTCATGCAGCCTGTTACGCCTTGATTGGTTATCAGACGGCTTATTTAAAGGCGCATTGGCCAACCGAGTTTATTGCCGCGCTTTTAACTGCTAATCAACAGAATACAGATCGTATTGCAACTGAAATTGAAGAGTGTCGCAAAATTGGTATTGAAGTAAAACAGCCAGACATAAACCAATCTTTTGATTCTTTTACAGTGGTGACCAGTGGAACAGAAAACAATAAGACAGCCGTCAAAGATGAAGACATTAAAACTATTCGTTTTGGATTGAAGGCTATTAAAAATATTGGCGAAAATATTGTTAATGTTATTATTAAGGAACGAAAAAAGAATGGACCATTTAAAGATTTAAATGATTTTTTAACTAGAGTGATAGATAAAGATTTAAATAAAAAATCATTAGAAAGCTTAATTAAAAGTGGCGCTATGGATATTTTTGGTGAAAGAGGGCAATTGTTGGGAAATATTGAAAATATGTTGAAATTTAATAAGGAAGTTACTGAAGAACAGAATAATAAGCAGGGAAATCTTTTTGGAGGGACGACTAATTTAACACGTAAAATTAAATTAGATTCTTATCCGGCGGCAAGTCGACAGGAAAAATTAGCCTGGGAAAAAGAGTTGTTAGGCCTTTATATTACTGAACATCCTTTCCTAGATTATAAAAAGCATTTAGAGGGTAAAGTAGATTTAGTTTCTTTATCCTATTTATCCCAATTTAAGACTGATGATTTAGTTAATGTGGCAGGTATTATTATTAATATTAAAAAAATACTTACCAGAAAAAACGATTCAATGCTTTTTGTGAAAATAGAAGATACTACAGGCAATACTGAAATTTTAGTATTCCCCAGCTTACTAAAAGAAACAAACTTTGTATGGGAGGAAGGCAAAGCTGTCTTGTGTCATGGCAGAATGTCATTTAAAGACAATGAAGCAAAAATTTTAGCTAATACAGCTATTGCTTTGTCTTTAGAAAATCTTGTCCAATCAATAGAGGAGTTTAAACAGAAAATTAAAAATTACAGCCCAAATAATTTAAAATTAGTTAACAATACAAAACCATTAAAGCTTATCTTTAAAAAAGAGTTAAATTCACAAGAATTAAATGATATAAAAAAAGCGTTTTTATGTTTTCCTGGCAGTTCTAAGGTTTATATCAAAACTAATATTAATGGCAAAGTCAATATAATTGAAACAGCTTTTAAAGTTGATAATAAACAGGTAGCTTCTCTCTTAAAAAAAGATTTTTCCCATCTTGTAGAAATAAAAGACGATTAGACAAAAATAGTAAAATTTGTTATAGTAAAATTATAGAAAATATAAATTGTGAATAAAATTATGCCTATAAAAATCACAATTCAAGAAGAAGAGCAAGAAGAACCTAAAAAGAAAAAGAAGGCAAGCGCCAAAAAAAGAAACAGCAAAACAAAGTCTAGCAAAACTAAGAAAAAAACAGCTATCAAGATAAAAGATGACAACAATAGAAAAGAGTCAAAAAAAGAGTTAAAAGGCGAATTAGAGCAACAAAAAGCAAGAATTATTAAAATTATTGAAGATAACAAAGAAAACGAGATAAACGAGGATAAAGACAATTCCACTGAAAGTCAAATTGATAAAAGTGTTAGAGAAGAAAATATAATTACCTTGAAGGAAAAGGAAAAAAAGGAGATTTCTTTTGATAATGAATCTAAGGGTGAGGATGAGTTGCACAATAAATATTCTATAAGATTATATCGGCGGATTGCTTTTTCTTTCATATTCTTAACATTAATTTTATTAGGTGTTATTTTTTATTTTTCTTTTGTAAAGGTTTCTATTGTTTTAATTCCAAATCAGGAAAGAATTACTAACAATTTGATCTTTGATGTTTATGATAAAAATAAAGATTATAAAAAGTCGGGGGCTGCTATTACAGGAGTAGTAAAAGAAATAGAATTAACCTATTCAGATACTTATCCAGCCACAGGAGAGAACGTGATCGGCGAAGAAGTAGTAGGTAAGGCAGTAATTATTAATAATTATTACAAAAATCAGCCACTAGTAGCTACCACTCGCCTTTTAACCCCGGATAATAAATTATTTAGAATTAAAAAAACTGTTAATGTGCCGGCAGGCGGAGAAGTAGAGGTAGAAATTTATGCTGATGAACCGAGTGAAGATATGGTTATAGGACCAACAAAATTTATTATTCCAGGCCTTTGGGCAGGATTACAAGATAAAATTTATGCAGTAAGTAAAGAGCCTACTAAATATAAACAGAAAGTAAAAAAGTATATCCAAGATGTTGACATTGAAAATACCACTCGCGATTTAAAACAAAAATTATTAAGCAAAGCAAAAGAAAAAATTAGTGATATTTATCAGGAGTATGATCAGTTGATTTATGACATAGATGAAAATTCAGTAAAAATTAACATTGATGCTAAAAAGGGCGATGAGGTTGAAGAGTTTCCCGCAGAGATTAAGGCAAAAATTATTTTAGTGGGATTTAAAAGCAAAGAAGCAGCCCATTTAGCAAAGCAAAAATTTATTTCTTCTTTACCATCTAATAAAGAACTAATTGAATTTGATGAAAATAATATTATTTATAGTTTAAATGGCTGTGACTGTGAAGATGGTGTGGCTTCTATTAATGCTGTTTTTGAGGGCAGAGTAAGTTTAAAGGATAATGTAGACATAGTTGATGTAAATAAAATATTAGGACTGAACAAGGAGCAACTAGAAGCTTATTTGTCTGGCTTACCAGACATTGCTGGCTTTGAGATTAAATTTTACCCCTCTTTTATTAAAACTGTCCCTAATTTAGTAGACAGGGTACATATTGAAATAAAGAAATAAAACTAGATCTAAATGAATTTTTAATTTTAATTATATTTTTATTTATATAATTTCTTATTTGTTCTTCATTTTTATTCTTCATTTTTGCCCTGTTCCTTATTAAGGGACAGGGTTTTATAAATAATATATGTCTTTCAAAATAGAGAATATTGCTAAAAATACATCATATTTTACTTTAGCTTTGGTTGGCCAAAAAGTTATTTCCTTTGTTTATTTTACTTTATTAGCAAGATATTTAGGACCGGAAAATTTAGGTAAATATTATTTTGCCATTTCTTTTACAACAATTTTTGCTATTTTTATTGATCTAGGCATTTCTAATGTCTTAACAAGAGAAGTAGCAAAAAGAGAAGATTCTTTGTTGGCTAATAATTATAGTAGCAAGAACCACAGGGAATTAGTACAGAATATTTTGTCAACGGTTTTGTCTCTAAAAATTCCGTTAGCTTTTTTGTCGTTTTTAGTAGTATTTTTTTTAATAAATATAATGGATTACCCTGATCTAAATAAACATTTAGTTTATATCTCCTCAGTTAGTATGATTTTAGACTCATTTACCTTGTCATTTTTTGCTATTTTAAGGGGTTTTCATAATTTAAAATTTGAAAGTATTGCGTCTTTTGTTTTTCAGTTAATTGTTTTGGGAGGGGGCTTTGCTTTAATGCGGCAAGGAGCGGGTTTACGCTGCCTAATGAGCGTTTTAGTGTTAGCTAGTTCATTTAATTTTTTGTATTCCTCCTTTTTAGTGTATAAGAAATTTGGCATCAAAATAAAACCACTTTTTGATTATCAAGCGGCTCGCTCTTTGTTTTTGTTAAGCATTCCCTTTGCTGTTTTTGCTATTTTTCAAAGAATATATACTTATTTTGATTCTGTGCTTTTGTCTGTTTTAGCTGGAGATAAGTATGTTGGTTTATATCAGATAGCTTTTAAGATAGTATTTGCTTTACAATTTTTGCCTATGGCTTTTATTGCTTCTTTGTATCCGGCTTTTGCCGCTTATTGGAGTCACAATCGACAGCAATTGGCAATTACCTTTGAAAGAGCTATAAATTATCTCATTATCATCTCTCTTCCTATTATAATAGGGTTAATTGCCTTGAGCGATAAAATAGTAATTATTTTTAAGCAAGACTTTAGTCAGTCAATTTTGCTTTTGCGTATTTCAATATTATCTCTTCTGTTTATTTTTTTAAATTTTCCCATAGGAGCTTTGTTAAATGCTTGTGACAAACAACATATTAATACAAGAAACATGGGAATTGTTTTAGTGTTTAGTGTTATTTTAAACTTAATTTTAATTCCTTTTTGTCAGGATAATTTTAATAATGGCGCAATAGGCGCTAGTATTACAGTTGTTTTAAGCAATTTTTTAATGTTTGTTTTAGGAATGTATTGGGTGCCAAGAATAATAAAATACAATGTTTTAAAAATATTAAGAGTATTTATTAAATCTTGTTTAAGCGCCTTTATAATGGGCATTTTAACTTTTTATTTAAAAGAGTTTTTAAACATTTTAATAGTTATTTTAATTTCTGGCATTTTTTATTTTTTGCTTCTGTTTATTTTCCAAGTATTTAAAAAGGAAGATATAATAAGCATTATTAATTCCTTTTCTCCTAAAAAAATTTAAAATTTTATTTTGTTTTGCAATAAAAAACGGCTCGTTTGGAGCCGTTTTTTTGTGGGCGCATCCCGACTCGAACGGGAGACCTCTACGATGTCAACGTAGCGCTCTAACCAACTGAGCTATGCGCCCCTGCACTTATTTATAAACTTTTTTTATTATAACACAAATAATAATTTTTTCAATTGTATATATTTTTGTTATTAGGATTATATAGGATAAATTCGTGTTTAAAATGGTTCTAGCGTCGTTTGGTTAGTTTATAAATTAGTCAACAGCCATTTTCCATTTGGTTGCTTTTCAACAATAAAATTTACTTTTATCTTTTCATTATTAAAATAAACTTCGGTTGAATAAATTTTTTGTTCATTGTTTGTGTGTGTTAGTTTGGCGCTGGAGATAATATTGCCAAGCAATAATCGACCATTATTATCAAGGAAGTCTAATGTATATTTTACAGCAGGTTGTATTTCTGATACAAAATAAGATAATGCTTTTTGAGTGTTGCCAGCACGAATAGCGCTAGCAGCATTTGATATTATGGTATAAGTATTGGTATTTTCAGTACCACAATCACAATCTTGATTCTGGGAATCATTAGTATTATTTGGGTTGTTGATAGTGCCAATTGTTATTTTGTCTAAGTCATTATTACTAATGCCCAAACTCAAAAAACGCATTACCATAAAAGCGTCTAAGGGGCGTCCAAGATAATATCTTTTTTGGTCTTTTGGATTTAAATACCAAGCCTCTCCATTTTTTTCAGTTTGTAGGAGAATTTTTCCAATATTATTTTGAACAAAATTTTTGTCTATATTCATTTTGTTTTTGCCTAGAGGATTGTAGTTGTTGACTATTTCTTCTTTGTCGTCATAACCATCATCATCAGAGTCAATTTTGTGTGGATTAGTTCCTAAGGCAGCTTCCAAATTATTACAAAGACCGTCGCCATCACTATCGGAACATTTATAAGGAATTAACCCAATTGGAATTTTGTTTAAGTTTTCATTAGTAATTCCAATTCCAAATTGCCTCATTATATTAAATGCGTCTAAGGGCTTCCCTAAATAATATCTTTTATGATCTTGTGGATTAAGGTACCAAGCTTCGCCATGATTTTCTACTTGAAGAAGAATATAACCAGATAATTTTTTTCCCAAATCAACTTGGGCATTAGCTGGCAATAATAAAATTAAAAGCAAAAGAGATGAAATTGTGATAATTTTTTTATACATATTGTTTTAAGGTTTTGTTTTATGATATAATAAAAGTAGGAATTTCAAAAATAAAGACAGACTTAATACTTACTTTTAGTTTTTTGTTTTTAAAATATATGTCTACAAAAAGAAGAATTATTTTAATAATTTCAATATTTATTATGTCTGGTTTATTTTGGTTAGTGTTAGGAATTTTTGATTATTTAGAATATAAGAAAGCAGCTAAAGCAGTAGGAGGAATGCCTTGGCAAGACGGAGGGACTATTACTATGGTTAGAGAGCCGTGTGTATTAGATACCCCAGCTAATGCTCCAACAACTTGTGCGATTTCTTGCCCAATGGTTACATCTGTATATGGATCAGCTTGCATAAACTATATTGAGATAGACACACAAAGTCAATATGGCACCACTTTTATAGCCGCTCCTGTTGGTTTTGTGTATAGTGGGGGCGGTACACACCCTAGTCCCGGCATGCAATATATTGCTGGCGGGTCTTCCAATGTAATGCCTTGGGTAATTGGTATCCCGGGAGCGAGCGTTTCCCGCATCCAAAGCCTAGTTAATGCTTTTAAGTATATTATAGCAGGGTTTAAAAAATAAAGTAAAGAACACTAAAAGCCAAAAACAACATTTATCGCAAGCCATAATTTGCCTACAAGTTAGGGATTGTATAATATATGTTTTATGTTGCGTTTAACTAGATCTCTTTGCCGCCAACACAAAATTAAGCCTGCCCGTCGGTTTGGGCAGAATTTTTTAATAAGAGAAAGTATTTACAATAAAATTATTAAAGCAGCGGACTTAACAAGAGAAGACATTG
>Ga0256840_1002493_pt1 | contig 16102 bp, 13 predicted proteins | sample 355202metaG_FD_185969 | JGI IMG/M metagenome (GOLD analysis project Ga0256840, IMG submission 185969) | Hydrothermal vent microbial communities from Mid Atlantic Ridge, Atlantic Ocean - 355-202 | ecosystem: Environmental > Aquatic > Marine > Hydrothermal vents | place: Atlantic Ocean: Mid... | reverse complement strand
GGCGACAACATCCATATCACCGCCGAGCTGATCACGCCCATCGCCATGGAGGAGGGTCTGCGTTTTGCCATCCGTGAGGGCGGCCGCACCGTGGGCGCCGGCGTGGTCACCGAGATCATCGAGTAGACCCCCCTGATTCCTGGCTCCTTTACCGGGGCGAACAGGATGACGAAATCTGCAGCCGGACCATGTCCGGCTGCAGTCAATATATCAGGACCCTGTCATGAGAGACATCATTACCCTTGCCTGCACCGTCTGTAAGCAGCGCAACTATACGACCACCAAGAATAAACGGACCATTCCGCACAAGCTTGAGCTGAAGAAGTTCTGTCCCTTTTGCAGGAGCCATACCCTGCACAAGGAAACCAAGTAACCATTGCCGGACAGGCGATGGGGTCCGGCCGGGACAGGCGCCGCAAGCGAGGCATGCCGGCCATATTGCGAGACCATGGGCAGGCCAGTAGCTCTAATTGGTAGAGCATCGGACTCCAAATCCGAGGGCTGGGGGTTCGAGTCCCTCCTGGCCTGCCATCCGCCGCATGTGGGGTAACCCGTTCCCAGGATGTGATTCTGACACAGGTCCAGTTGACGATGGCAAGCAAAAAGAAGACACGCACCAGCAAGGGCCGGCAGATGGAAGCGACCGCGCCCCCCGGGAAGTCGCCATACTCGCCTTCCGCAATCCGGGAATTCATACTCGAAGTCCAGGCGGAATTCAAGAAGATCGTCTGGCCCAACAGGAAGGTGACCACCGGCCTGACCGCCTTTGTCATCGTCCTTGTCATCATCCTGTCACTCTATCTCGGTTCCGTCGATCTTCTTCTCGGCAAAATCGTCTCCTCCATCCTCAAATAGGACGGCCTGCTGCAGGCAGATTCCCATGGCAAAACAATGGTACATTGTCCACACCCATACCGGGTTTGAGAACAAGGTCAAGCTGAACCTGGAGGAGCGGATCCGGGCCGCCGGCCAGGAGGATCTCTTTGGCGATATCCTGATCCCCACGGAACAGGTCGTCGAGATGGTCAAAGGGAGCAGGAAGACCACGGAACGGAAATTCTTTCCCGGGTACATCCTGGTCAACATGGAGATGAACGAACATACCTGGCACACGGTGCAGGAGACTCCATGGGTGACCGGATTCGTCGGTGTCAACACCAACCAGGTCCTGGCCGGCCAGGAACTGCACAAGCTCATCCCCTCGCTCACCGATGAGGAGGCGATGAAGATCATCGGCCGGATCGAAGAGGGGGCCAGCAAACCCAAGCCCAAGGTGGTCTTTGAAGAGGGCGACGTGGTGCGGGTCATCGAAGGGCCCTTTGCCAACTTCCAGGGGGTCATCGAAGAGGTCTATCCCGACAAGGGTCGGGTCAAGGTCATGGTCTCCATCTTTGGCCGCTCCACCCCGGTGGAGCTCGAATATATACAGGTGAGCAAAAACTAGACTCCTGGCTCTGATCCATGGAGGAGTGAATAATGGCAAAGAAAATCCAATCATATATCAAGCTGCAGATACCGGCCGGCAAGGCCAATCCGTCCCCGCCGGTGGGACCGGCCCTTGGTCAGCACGGTGTCAACATCATGGACTTCTGCAAGGCATTCAATGCCAAGACACAGTCCGCCGGCGACACCATCATTCCGGTGGTGATCACGGTCTACAATGACCGTTCCTTCACCTTCATCACCAAGACGCCGCCCGCCTCGGTCCTCCTGCTCAAGGCGGCCGGCGTGGACAAGGGTTCCAGCAATCCGAAACGGGAGCGCGTGGCAGAACTGGGCCGGGACAAGATCAGGGAGATCGCCGAGATCAAGATGCCGGACCTCAATGCCTATGACATCGAACATGCGATGCGCATCGTCGAGGGTACGGCCAGGAGCTGCGGAATCACCGTCCTGGACTGAGACTGTCCGGAGAGGGTCCCCGCAGGCAACCATTCGCTTACCTGCACGGCCACCCATCGTGCCAGGGAGAACAGACAGGGTAGGGATCATGCCGAAACATGGAAAGAAGTACCGCAACGCGGTTGCGGAAGTGGATCGTTCCAGGCTCTATGACCTGGAAGAGGCGGTGGGGCTGGTACTCCGCACCAAGTATGCCAATTTTGACGAATCCGTGGATATCGCCGTCCGTCTCGGCGTTGATCCGCGTCATGCCGACCAGATGGTCCGCTCCAGCGTTCTGCTGCCGCATGGCACCGGCAAGCAGGTACGGGTGCTGGTGTTTGCCAAGGGCGAGAAGGAGAGCGAGGCCCTTGCTGCCGGCGCCGACTATGCCGGCAGCGACGAGCTGATCGCCAAAATCAAGGAGGGCTGGCTCGAGTTCGACAAGACCGTGGCCACCCCCGACATGATGGGCGAGGTCGGTAAGATCGGCCGTATCCTCGGCCCACGCAACCTGATGCCCAATGCCAAGCTGGGGACGGTCACCTTTGACATCGAGCGGGTGGTGGGCGAGATCAAGAAGGGCAAGGTGGACTTCAGGGTGGACAAGGCCGGTGTGGTCCACGCGCCCATGGGCAAGACCTCCTTTTCCGCGGATCAGCTCAGGGAAAACATCGTTTCCTTCGTCGACAGGATCATTCAGCTCAAACCATCCTCCAGCAAGGGGATCTATCTGAAATCGATCTCGATATCCTCAACCATGGGTCCCGGCATCAAGGTGGATCCTCTCCAGGTTCGCTCCCTTATCAAGGCGGCGTGACACGTGGCCGCAGCTACCGGCGGAGTGCGACGGCGCGGATAGTGCCGCCCGCTGCTCGGCCGGTGTTCTTGAGGGTTTACTATATACGGAAATATTATCAGAAACTCATCCGGGAAGGTCGGAGACAGCAGGTACGTACGTTTAATAACCTGGTTTTGCATTGAACCGGTTCCCTGCCGAGACCATATGCCGATCCGGACCGCTCCGCGGCCGGATGCCATTATGTCCTCATTCCTCTTGTCTGCTCTCTCGTGACATCCCGCGACCATTGAAGGAGGTGGAACAGTTGAAACGCGAAGAAAAGGCTGCACAGGTCAAGGAACTCAACGAGACCTTCGGTCAGGCCAAATTCGCAGTTGTCGCCGATTACAGCGGGCTCAAAGTCACGGAATTCGAAAAGCTGCGCAGGGAACTTCGCAAGAACAACGCCCAGATCCGCGTTGCCAAGAACACCCTTCTCCGGCGCGCCGTGGTCAGCACGGCCTACGAATCGCTCAGCGAGCACTTTGCCGGCACCACGGCCATTGCCGTCGCCTATGACGAGCCCGTGGGCCTGGCCAAGGCCATCGCCGAGTTTGCCAAGGAGTACGAGACATTCGAGATCCGTTCCGCCGGCCTCGACGGCACCGTGCTCTCGGCCGACGATGTGATTGCGTTGTCCAAGCTGCCGGGCAAGGATGAGCTCCGTGCCATGCTGCTCGGTACCATGGCCGCCGTGCCCACCGGACTTGTCCGGGTGCTCAACGGGGTCCCGCAGAAGCTCGTCTACGCACTGCAGGCAATCAAAGACCAGAAAGAAAACTGATGGAGCCCGACGCCGTGGTTTCGTGTTCCGGCGATTTCCGGACCGGGCGCGGCCGGTGGATCGATTACAACAGGTTGACCATACACTAGTCTGGAGGAATGAAAATGGCTGTAACAAAAGAAGATGTCATCGAATTTATTTCCAATATGTCCGTTCTCGAGCTCTCGGAGCTGATCAAGGAGCTTGAGGACAAGTTCGGCGTATCCGCTGCCGCACCGGTCGCGGTTGCCGCAGCAGGTGCCGCCCCTGCCGAGGGTGGCGGCGCTGCCGAGGAGCAGACAGAGTTTGACGTGATCCTCACCGCTGCCGGTGATCAGAAGATCAAGGTCATCAAGGAGGTTCGCGCCATCACCTCCCTTGGTCTCAAGGAGGCCAAGGCCCTGGTTGAGGGTGCGCCGGCACCGATCAAGGAAGGTGTCACCAAGGAAGAGGCCAATGAGATCAAGGAGAAGATCGAGGCTGTCGGCGGTTCCGTGGAGATCAAATAGTACTGCTGTTCCTGCACCTGTCCCGTGCTCCAGCACGGGATGGATCTGCCCACATGACTAGGTAACGCTACGGGGGAAAACCCTCGTAGCGTTGCTGCGTTTGGAGGGTCACGGTTGTTCAGGATTGGGTATCGCGCCAGTGATGGTGAACCCGGAAGTCGCTGTTGCCGGGTTGAGGTACCTGAATTTCGTGCATAGTTTCGAGGGAACCATGAAGAGAGTACGCAAGAGTTTTGCAAAAACACGCAGTATCTTAGAGCCACCGCACCTCATTGCCATGCAGAGGCATTCCTATGAACGCTTTCTGCAGCGGGATGTTCCTCCCGACGAGCGTCAGGATCATGGCCTTCAGGGCATCTTCAAGAATATCTTTCCGATAACGGATTTCAACGGTCTCTGTTCCCTCGAGTTCGTCCGTTACGCCTTTGGCGAAGCCAAGTACACGGTGGAGGAGTGCATCGAACGGGGCATGACCTACGAGGTCCCGGTCAAGATCACGGTGCGTCTCATCACCTTCGAGGTCGACGAGGAGACCGGGGTCCAGTCGGTGCGCGATATCAAGGAACAGGAGGTCTTTCTCGGTTCTCTGCCACTGATGACCAAGGACGGGGTCTTTGTCATCAATGGTACCGAGCGGGTGGTGGTTAACCAGTTGCAGCGTTCGCCCGGTCTCTTCTACACCCATGACAACGGTAAGTCGCACACCTCGGGCAAGCGGCTCTATTCGGCACGTATCATCCCGGTGCGGGGCTCATGGCTCGATTTTGAGTTCGACATCAAGGACATCCTCTACGTCCGCATAGACCGGCGGCGGAAACTGCCGGTCACCACCCTGCTCAAGGCGCTCGGCTATACCGACGAGGAACTGCTGCGGGAGTTCTACGAAGTGGACAGGGTCCACGTCGATGGTGAGCGCTACCGCATCGAGTTCAGGCCGGAGACCTTCATCGGGCAGCGTCTGGGCGCCGACCTGATCAATCCGGCCGACGGTTCCGTAATCGGCAAGAAGGGACGGAAGATCTCCAAGACCCTGGCCCGGCAGATCGCCAGGGCCGGCATCGACTCCATTGCCGTGGAGCCCGAGGACCTGATCGGCCGCTACCTGGTCGCCGACGTGGTGCATCCGGAAACCGGCGAGATCCTTGGGCGCTGCAACGAGCCGGTGAGCGAGGAGATGCTCGAGCGTTTCCGCGAGGCCGGTGCCGAAAGCTTCGAGCTTCTCTTCATCGACGGGGTCACGGTGAGTGATTCGTTCCGCAAGACCCTGGCCGTCGACAAGGTGCGCGACACCGAGGAGGCCCAGATCGAGATCTACCGCCGTCTCCGGCCTTCCAGCCCGCCGACGCCCGAGATCGCCAAGTCCTTTTTCGACAACCTCTTCTTCAATCCCTCGACCTATGATCTCTCCGAGGTCGGCCGGTACAAGATCAACACCAAGCTGGGGCTGGATACCCCCATCGAGCACCGCACCCTGACCAGGGAGGATATCGTCAAGGGTGTCCGCCACCTGGTGCGGATCAAGGACGAGCTCAAGGAAGGCGATGACATCGATCACCTGGGCAACCGGCGGGTGCGCACCGTGGGCGAGCTGTGCGAGAACCAGTACCGCATGGGCCTGGTGCGCATGGAGCGGGCCATCAAGGAGCGGATGACCCTGCAGGAGATCGAGACCCTGATGCCGCACGACCTGGTGAACCCCAAGCCGGTGACCTCGGCCATCAAGGAGTTCTTCGGCACCAGCCAGCTCTCCCAGTTCATGGATCAGACCAATCCGCTTTCCGAGGTGACCCACAAGCGGCGCCTCTCCGCCCTTGGCCCCGGCGGCCTGTCCCGGGAGCGGGCCGGTTTCGAGGTCCGGGACGTTCATCCCACCCACTACGGGCGGATCTGCCCGGTGGAGACCCCGGAAGGACCGAACATCGGTCTCATCGTCTCCCTGGCCACCTATGCCAAGGTCAACCCCTACGGTTTCATCGAGACCCCGTACCGGATCGTCGAGGATCGCAAGGTCAAGGATGAGTACACCTATCTTTCCGCCCTGCAGGAGCAGTCGGAGACCATTGCCCCGGCCCGGCTGGAGCTGGATGGCGATACCATTGTCCCGGATCATCTCATCGCCCGCCAGGACGGCGAGGTGACCATGGTGGCGGCCGACGAGGTCACCCGCATGGACATCGCCCCCAATCAGCTGGTCTCGGTGGCGGCCTCTCTGATTCCGTTTCTGGAGAACGACGACGCCAACCGGGCCCTCATGGGCTCCAACATGCAGCGCCAGGCCGTGCCCCTGCTCAAGACCGCCGCGCCCCTCGTCGGCACCGGAGTGGAGAGGTACGTGGCCCGCGATTCCGGCGCCTGCCTGCTGGCCGGCGGCGACGGCGTGGTCGAGGACGTGGACGCCAACCGGGTGGTGGTCCGCTACGATGAGCCCGGAACCGACGGTTTCGAGACCGGGGTGGGCATCTACCGGCTCTCCAAGTACAAGAAGTCCAACCAGAACACCTGCTTCAACCAGAAGGCCCTGATCATGCCCGGACAGCGGGTGACCAGGGGCACGGTCCTGGCCGACGGCCCCTCCTCGGAGATGGGCGAGCTGGCCCTGGGCAAGAACGTGACCATCGCCTTCATGCCCTGGCGCGGATATAACTTCGAGGACTCCATCCTCATCAACGAACGTCTCCTCAAGGAGGACACCTTCACCTCGGTCCATATCGAGATCTTCGAGACCATGGCCCGGGACACCAAGCTGGGCAAGGAGGAGATCACCCGCGATATCCCCAACGTGGGCGAGGAGGCGCTGCGCAATCTCGATGACTCGGGCATCGTCCGCATCGGCGCCGAGGTGCGCGCCGGCGACATGCTGGTGGGCAAGGTGACGCCCAAGGGCGAGACCATGCTCTCGCCGGAGGAAAAACTCCTGCGGGCCATCTTCGGTGAAAAGGCCGGCGACGTCAAGGACTCCTCTCTGCGGGTGCCGCCGGGTGTCGAGGGTGTGGTCATCGACGCCAAGGTCTACTCCCGCAAGGGCGTGGACAAGGACGAGCGGACCCTGATGATCGAGGATATGGAGGTGGAACGGCTCAACCGTGACATGGACGATGAGCTCAAGAGCCTCAAGAAGGGCGTACGCAAGGCCCTGGCCGATCTGATCGTCGGCCGTACCGCCAAGGAGGATGTCCGGGACCGCAAGGGCGAGGTCATCCTCAAGCTGGGCAAGAAGCTGACCCCCAAGGTCATCGACGCCATCGAGTTCGCCCGGCTCCAGGATATCGACTTTTCCGAACGATCCAGGTACGAGGAGGAGATCAATGTCATCTTCGGACGCTACCGTCAGCAGGCGGCCATGGTCCGCGAGCGCTATCAGGGCATCGTCGACCGGATCGAGAAGGGCGACGACCTGCCGCCAGGCGTGGTCAAGATGGTCAAGGTGTATGTGGCCACCAAGCGTCGGCTGTCGGTGGGGGACAAGATGGCCGGCCGCCACGGCAACAAGGGTGTCGTCTCCAGGCTGCTGCCCGAGGAGGACATGCCGTTCTTCGCCGACGGCACCACCGTGGACATCGTGCTCAATCCCCTGGGTGTACCCTCGCGCATGAACGTGGGCCAGGTGCTGGAGTGTCACCTCGGTTTTGCCGCCAGGAAGCTCGGCGAGCAGATCCAGCAGCTTGCCGAACAGCAGGAGGTGGACGCGGTGAAGGAGCGGTTGCGCACGATCTATTCCGAGGAGGAGTACACCCGTCTCACCGGCGGGCTCAGTGACGACGAGCTGCTCGACATGGCCCGCAAGTACGGCCGCGGTATCCACGTGGCCACCCCGGTCTTTGACGGTGCATCCGAGGCCGAGATCCGCCAGCTCCTGGTGGAGGCCGGTGTGGACGAGGTCGGACAGACCACGCTCTACGATGGCCTGACCGGCGATGCCTTCGACAACCGGGTCACGGTGGGCACCATGTACATGCTCAAGCTCCACCACCTGGTGGACAACAAGATCCATGCCCGTTCCACCGGCCCCTACTCCCTGGTCACCCAGCAGCCGCTGGGTGGCAAGGCGCAGTTCGGCGGCCAGCGGCTGGGCGAGATGGAGGTCTGGGCCATGGAGGCGTACGGCGCCGCCTACACGCTCAAGGAGTTCCTGACCGTCAAGTCCGACGACGTGGAAGGACGGACCACCATGTATGAGAAGATCGTCAAGGGCAACAATTTCCTTGAGACCGGGCTGCCCGAGTCGTTCCATGTCCTGGTCAAGGAGCTGAAGGGGCTCTGCCTGGACGTGGAACTGCTGGAAGACTAACCGGTGAGGAGCAGACCGCCGATGCGCTGTGTCTCCTGGAGCCTGCCTGGGCATTCCACCAGGGCAACCACAATGAACAATGAAGATCGCGACCTGACGACGCCGCAGCAGCCCGCCGGCATACACCGGCGGGCCACTGCGGCGCCGGAGCCCGATCTTCTCTCAAGAGGGTGATTTCGTGGAAGAACTGTTCAGTTTCTTTGCAAAGCCGAAAGGACCGGTCAAGTTTAACAAAGTCAAGATTTCCCTTGCCTCGCCGGAGAAGATCAGGGAATGGTCCCATGGCGAGGTGAAAAAACCTGAGACCATCAACTACCGCACCTTCAAACCGGAGCGGGACGGCCTGTTCTGCGCCAAGATCTTCGGTCCGGTCAAGGACTACGAGTGCAACTGCGGCAAGTACAAGCGCATGAAGCATCGCGGCGTGGTCTGCGAGAAGTGCGGGGTCGAGGTCATCCAGTCCAAGGTCCGCCGGGAACGCCTCGGTCACATCGAGCTGGCAGCGCCGGTGGCCCATATCTGGTTCCTCAAGAGCCTGCCGTCCAAGATCGGCGCCATCCTCGACATGACCCTCAAGCAGCTTGAGCGGATTCTCTACTTCGAATCCTATGCCGTGGTCGAATCCCATGTCGAGGACCTCAAGGTGGGTGACCTGCTCAACGAGGAGCAGTACCGCAAGAACCTGCAGCTCTATCCGGGCCAGTTCCGCGTCGGCATTGGCGCCGAGGCCATCCGCGAGATACTGATGGGGCTCGACCTGCAGGAACTCTCCACCACCCTGCGCCGGCAGATGAAGGAGACCGGCTCGGTCACCAAGCGCAGCAAGTATGGCAAGCGGCTCAACGTGGTCGAGGCCTTCCGTGATTCCGGCAATCGGCCCGAGTGGATGATCCTGGAGGTGATTCCGGTCCTGCCCCCGGACCTGCGGCCCCTGGTGCCCCTGGAGGGGGGACGGTTCGCCACCTCGGACCTCAACGATCTCTACCGCCGGGTCATCAACCGAAACAACCGCCTGAAACGGCTCCTCGAGCTGGACGCGCCCGACATCATCATCCGCAACGAGAAACGGATGCTGCAGGAGGCCGTAGACGTCCTCTTTGACAACGGCCGCCGCGGCCGGACCATCACCGGTCCCAACAAGCGGCCCCTCAAGTCGCTCTCCGACATGCTCAAGGGCAAGCAGGGCCGCTTCCGACAGAACCTGCTCGGCAAGCGGGTCGACTATTCCGGCCGCTCGGTCATCGTGGTCGGTCCGCACCTGCGCCTGCACCAGTGCGGCCTGCCCAAAAAGATGGCGCTCGAGCTTTTCAAGCCCTTCATCTACAACCGGCTGGAGAGCCTCGGCTTTGTCACCACCATCAAGAGCGCCCGCAAGATGGTGGAAAAGGGGACCAAGGAGGTCTGGGACGTGCTCGACGACATCGTGCGCGAGTACCCCGTCATCCTCAACCGGGCCCCGACCCTGCACCGGCTCGGCATGCAGGCCTTCGAGGTGGTGCTCATCGAGGGCAAGGCCATCCAGCTCCATCCCCTGGTCTGCGCAGCCTTCAATGCCGACTTTGACGGTGACCAGATGGCGGTGCACGTGCCGCTCTCGGTGGAGGCCCAGGTCGAGGCGCGGGTACTGATGATGTCCACCAACAACATCCTCTCGCCCGCCAACGGCGGCCCCATCATCATTCCCAGCCAGGACATCGTCCTCGGGCTCTACTACATGACCCGGGACCGGTTCAGGGTCAAGGGCGAAGGCTCCATCTTCGGGTCCCTGGCCGAGGCCCGCATCGCCTATGACAACGACGCCGTCCACATGCAGGCCAAGGTCAAGGTCCGTATCGGCGGCGAACTGGTGGAGACCACCATCGGCCGCATCCTGGTCTCGGAGCTGCTGCCCGAAGCCGTGCCCTTTTCCCTGGTCAACAAGGAGCTGTCCAAAAAGGAACTGGCCTTTCTCATCGACTACACCTACCGGCATGCCGGCACCAAGGACACGGTCATCCTGGCCGACCGGCTCAAGGACATGGGCTACGAGTACGCCACCCGGGCCGGCATCTCCATCTGTATCAACGACATGATGATCCCGGTCCGCAAGGAGGAGTTTGTCGAGGAGTCGGAGAGGGAGGCTGCCGACGTGGACCAGCAGTATGCCGACGGCCTGATCACCGATGGTGAGAAGTATAACAAGATCGTCGATATCTGGTCCAAGGCCACCGATCGGATCACCAAGGAGATGATGAACGAGATGGCGGTGGAGTATGTCAAGGACAAGGACGGTGCCATCCGCGAGGTCAAGAGTTTCAATACCGTCTACATCATGGCCGATTCCGGCGCCCGTGGCTCCAAGGATCAGATCCGGCAGCTGGCCGGCATGCGCGGCCTGATGGCCAAACCGTCCGGCGAGATCATCGAGACGCCCATCAAGGCCAACTTTCGCGAGGGACTGACGGTCCTCGAATACTTCATCTCCACCCATGGCGCCCGCAAGGGCCTGGCCGATACCGCGCTCAAGACGGCAAACTCCGGATACCTGACCCGGCGTCTGGTGGACGTGGCGCAGGACTCCACCATTGTCATGAAGGACTGCGGCACCATGCGCGGCACCCTGGCCGAGCCCCTGGTCGAAGGCGGAGAGGTCATCGTCCGCATCGGCGAGCGGATCCTCGGCCGCGTGGCCCTGGAAGACGTGCTCGATCCCCATACCGGCGAGATCCTGGTGGGCATGGACGAGGAGATCACCGAGGACAAGGTGGAGGCCATCGAGGCGGCCGGCATCGACCAGGTCAAGATCCGCTCGGTCCTGACCTGCGAGGCCAAGCGTGGCATCTGTGCCATGTGCTATGGCCGGGACCTGGGCCGTGGTCACATGGTCAACATGGGCGAGGCTGTCGGCATCATCGCGGCCCAGTCCATCGGCGAGCCCGGCACCCAGCTCACCATGCGGACCTTCCACATCGGCGGCACCGCGTCCCGGGCCATCGAGCAGGCCGAGGTCCGCACCCAGCGCGGCGGTGTGATCAGATACAAGAATATCCATTCGGTGCAGAACGAGGCCGGTTTCCAGATTGTCATGAACCGCAACGGCGAGATCTCGGTCCTGGACGACCAGGGGGTGGACCGGGAACGCTTCCCGGTACCCTACGGTGCCGAGCTCAAGGTACCGGACGGTACCAAGGTCGATCCGGGGACCGTGATCGCCGACTGGGATGCCTTCTCCATTCCCATCGTGGCCGAGGTCGGCGGCAAAATCAAGTATGGCGACGTCATCGAGGGCGAGACCATGCAGGAGCGTGTCGACCCCATCACCGGCAAGGCGAGCAAGGTGATCACCCCGGCCACATCCAGCAAACAGCTCAACCCGCGGATCACCATAAAGGACGGTCGCGGTCGGACCTGCAAACTGCCGGAATCGGATCAGCCGGCCCGCTATCCGCTGCCGGTAGGTTCGGTGATCACGGTGGCCGAGGGCGACGAGATCACCCCGGGTACCGTGGTGGCCAAGATCCTGCGGGAGACCACCAAGACCAAGGATATCACCGGTGGCCTGCCCCGGGTCGCCGAGCTGTTCGAGGTCCGCAAGCCCAAGGAGCAGGCGGTCATCACCGAGATCGACGGTCGGGTCAGCTTCGGCAAGGAACTCAAGGGCAAGCGGCGGATCATCGTCACACCGGAGACCGGTGATCCAAAGGAGTACCTGGTGCCCAAGGCCAAGCACATCACCGTGCACGAGGGCGATTATGTCAAGGCGGGCGAGCCGCTCATGGAAGGCTCCATCCTGCCCAACGACATTCTCCGCGTCCTCGGAGTCGAGGAGCTGGGTCGCTTCCTGGTCAACGAGATCCAGGAGGTCTACCGTCTGCAGGGTGTGCGGATCAATGACAAGCACATCGAGACCATTGTCCGTCAGATGCTGAAGAGGGTCCGCATCACCGATGCCGGCGACTCGAAATTCATGCTTGACCAGCAGATCGAGTGGTGGAAGTTCCGCGAGGAGAACGAGCGCCTACTGGCCGAGGGGCTCAAGCCGGCAGCCGCCGAGCCGCTGCTGCTCGGTGTGACCAGGGCATCACTCTCCACGGACTCCTTTATCTCGGCGGCCTCGTTCCAGGAGACCACCAAGGTCCTGACCAATGCGGCCATTGCCGGCAAGGTGGATGATCTCTCCGGCCTCAAGGAGAACGTGATCATGGGCCGCCTGATCTCTGCCGGCACCGGCCTGCCGGTCTACAGGCTGGAACGGGCGAAAGAGTAACGGATTTTCCTGTTGACAGCGGTGACAGTTTAGTATAAAATTGTTGATTTTCGTGCTCACCCAAACAGAGTGTGGGGGTGAGCACGCTGCGTTCTCTCAAAAGGAGTGGTTTGTATGCCCACAATCAATCAGCTTGTCAGGAAACGGCGGAAGAAGATAACCAGGCGGTCCAATACTCCGGCTCTGCAGAATTGTCCGCAGAAGCGGGGTGTCTGTGTCCGTGTGTACACGACCACCCCGAAGAAGCCGAACTCGGCACTGCGCAAGGTTGCCAGGGTCCGGCTGACCAACGGGATCGAGGTCACCTCCTATATTCCCGGTATCGGCCATAACCTGCAGGAGCACTCGGTGGTGCTCATCCGCGGCGGCCGTGTCAAGGATCTCCCCGGTGTCCGTTACCACATCGTCCGCGGCACCCTGGATGCCCTCGGCGTGAGTGACCGGCGTCAGGGCAGGTCCAAGTATGGCGCCAAGCGGCCCAAGTAACCAGAGCAACTGCGGAGAGAGGTGGAGTCGAAGTCATGCCGAGAAAGAAACTGTTAGATAAACGTCCCGTGGCCCCGGATCCGAGGTTCAATTCGGTGCTGGTGTCCAAGTTCACCAACGGCCTGATGCAGGACGGAAAGAAGTCCCTGGCCAGGAGACTGTTCTATGATGCCATGGCCATTGTTGAGCAGAAGGTGAGCGACGAGGATCCCCTCACCGTGTTCGAGGGGGCCATGGAGAATGTCCGGCCCCGGGTCGAGGTCAAGAGCCGGCGCGTAGGTGGCGCAACCTATCAGGTCCCGGTGGAGGTCCGGCCCGAGCGCCGCAACGCCTTGGCGATTCGCTGGATCATTGCCTTTGCCAAGAATCGTTCCGGCCAGTCCATGGCTGAAAAACTTGCCGGCGAGCTGCTGGATGCCTACAACAAGCGGGGCGCAGCGGTCAAGAAGCGGGAAGACACCCACAAGATGGCCGAGGCCAACAAGGCCTTTGCCCATTACCGCTGGTAACAGCAGCCTGAGGCAGCAGGGCAGGCGGAGGACGGCCGGTTCCGGCGAGATATTCGCATAGATCAGTGGTGGCTGCAGCCAGTTGGTTGAGCGGAGGGGTAAAGGAAAAATAACCACGGTACAAGCGAGCGGTTGACAAAGCTGCGGCAGTACTGTAGAAAGAGCAACATTTTTCTTGGACCACCGAGCCAGGGAATGAAGACAACGAATACGGGAAGGAACAGTGGCTGCTGGAGGGGGAACGTTATCCAACCTGCGCAATATCGGCATCATGGCCCATATAGACGCAGGCAAGACCACAACGACTGAACGTATTCTCTACTATACGGGCCGGTCACACAAGATCGGCGAGGTCCATGAAGGCACCGCCGTCATGGACTGGATGGAACAGGAGCAGGAACGGGGCATCACCATAACCTCGGCTGCCACCACCTGTACCTGGAAATCGTATCGCATCAACATCATCGATACCCCGGGGCATGTCGATTTCACCGTCGAGGTGGAACGGTGCCTGCGGGTGCTGGACGGCGTGGTCGCCGTCTTCTGCGCGGTAGGCGGCGTCGAACCCCAGTCGGAGACGGTCTGGCGGCAGGCGGACCATTACCGCATTCCGCGCATCGCCTTTGTCAACAAGATGGACCGGATCGGGGCCGATTTTGACAAATGCGTGCGCGAGATGGAAGAACGCCTTGGTGCCGCGCCGGTCGCAGTGACCCTGCCGGTTGGCAGTGAAGAGACCTTTTCGGGTGTCATCGATATCATCGAGGAGAAGATGCTGCTCTTCGACGAGGCCTCCCAGGGCCTCAAGGTGACCGAAGAGGCGATCCCCGAGGATTTACTGGACAGATCATCGGCCGCACGGATGACGCTCCTCGAGAAGTTGGCCGACTTCGATGAGGAGCTCATGGAAAAATACCTGGAAGATCAAGAGATCGCTCCCGGTGAGATACGCAGGGCCCTTCGCAGGGCGACCCTCAATCTTGACCTGGTACCGGTGCTTTGCGGTGCCGCATTCAAGAACAAGGGAGTGCAGCCGCTGCTTGATGCGGTCTGCTGGTACCTGCCCTCACCCGTAGATGTTCCCCCGGTGGAGGGGACGGACAAGAACGGTGCGCCGCTTGTCCGTAAACCTGAGCGGAGCGAAAAATTCTGCGGGCTTGTCTTCAAGCTGCAGGCGGATCCCTTTGTCGGCAACCTTTCCTTTCTGCGTGTCTATGCAGGGGAGGTCAAGGTCGGTGACAAGGTCTTTAATCCGCTCAAGCGCAAGAAGGAAAAGATCTCGAAACTGCTGAAACTCCACGCCAACAAGCGCGAGGAGGTGGAACGGATCAGCGCCGGGGACATTGGCGCAGTTGTGGGACTCAAGTTCACCACCACAGGTGATACCCTGTGCGCGTCCGGTGACTATATTGTGCTCGAATCCATGGACTTTCCCGAACCGGTGATCGGGATTGCCATCGAGCCCAAGACCAAGGCGGACGAGGGCAGGCTGGCCGAGAGCCTGGAGAAGATCGCCCGTGAGGATCCCAGCTTCAGGATCACCAGCAACGAGGACACCGGTCAGACCATCATCTCCGGGATGGGCGAACTGCATCTCGAGATCATCGTCGACCGGCTGATCCGCGAGTTCCGGGTGGCCGCCAACGTGGGCAAGCCCCAGGTCAGCTACCGTGAGACCATCATCCGGCCGGCCACCGCCGAGGAACGGTTCGAGACCCATGGCGCCGGCAGGGAGCAGTATGGTCACGTGGTGATTGAACTGGTGCCTGGCGAACGGGGCAGCGGTGTCCATTTCGCACACCTGGTGGACGAGGAGCAGATCCCGGAACGTTTTCTTGCGGCCATCGAGAAGGGGGTGCGCGATTCCCTGGATTCGGGACCGCTGGTGGGATACCCGCTGATCGATGTCACCGCGAGGCTGGTGGGTGGCTCCTATGACGAGGAGAACTCCACCGAGATGGCCTTTGGCGTTGCCGCCACCATGGCCTGCCGCAAGGCGGCGGCCGGGGGCGGGCCGGTGCTGCTGGAGCCGGTCATGGAACTGGAGGTCCGTACTCCCGATGAGTATCTGGGCGAGGTGATCAATGATCTGAACCGGAAGAGGGCCCAGGTCAGCGGCGTGGATTCTGACCGGGGAATCCAGATCGTCCGCGCCATGGCCCCCTTATCCGAGATGTTCGGCTACTCCACCGACCTGCGGTCGGCGACCCAGGGCAGGGCGACCTTCACCATGCAGTTTGCCGAGTTCGCCGAGGTGCCGCCAAGGAAGGCCGAGGAGATCATCCACAAGATCCGTGGCGTGTAGGTATTCGATTTTCTGATCACAATATAGTCCCGATCAAGAGGGACCGATTCACAGACGCTGAACAACCACGTGCAATGAGGTGTGCTGATGGCAAAGGAAAAGTTTGAGCGGACAAAACCGCATGTCAACGTAGGCACGATCGGTCACATCGACCACGGCAAGACCACCCTGACAGCGGCCATCACCCGCGTGCTCGCCACCAAGGGTCAGGCCGAGTTCACCGACTTCAGCGAGATCGACAAGGCGCCGGAGGAGAAGGAGCGCGGAATCACCA
>Ga0256840_1002492_pt1 | contig 16115 bp, 15 predicted proteins | sample 355202metaG_FD_185969 | JGI IMG/M metagenome (GOLD analysis project Ga0256840, IMG submission 185969) | Hydrothermal vent microbial communities from Mid Atlantic Ridge, Atlantic Ocean - 355-202 | ecosystem: Environmental > Aquatic > Marine > Hydrothermal vents | place: Atlantic Ocean: Mid... | reverse complement strand
AAGTAGTGGCTGGCGGTGGAGCTCCAGAAATCGAAATAAGCTTGAGACTAAAGCAGTGGGCACCAACATTGGGAGGAAGAGAACAGCTTGCAGCTGAAGCATTTGCAAACTCTCTCGAAATAATACCAAGAAGCTTGGCAGAGAACGCTGGAATCGATCCAATAGACATACTTGTTGAGTTAAGAAAGGCTCACGAAAAAGGCGAGAAGTACGCTGGAGTTAATGTATTCACAGGTAAAGTTGAAAACATGAAAGAAATGGGTGTCTTAGAGCCACTTAGAGTCAAGAGACAGGCAATAAGCAGTGCTACTGAAGTAGCAATAATGATACTTAGAATTGACGATGTCATAGCAGCTAAGGGAATTGAGAGCGAGAAAGAAGGAGAGAAAGAGAGTGGAGAAGAGAGTGAATCTGATAGCGAATTCTAAAATTTTTTAAATTTTTGTTTTTAGTTATAGATACTGTATTTTCAGGTTAATAAGATCTTTAAAGAAAATTTAAAACCAAAAATTATTTAAAACTTCATAGATAGTTTTTGGCATGGCTGCTGGTTTAGGAAATTCTGTTTTTTTGCCCTTGCCAGTAGCCATTATTGTAGTACACTAAAAAATTTTATTTTTATATAAAGGTGGTTTTATGAGGGCTGCAGACGCTATCGTTAAAGCCTTGGAGTATGAGGGTGTTGAACACATTTTTGGAATACCCGGAGGTGCAATAATAGAAGTTTACGATGCGTTGTATGATTCATCTATAGAACATATTTTAACTAGGCACGAACAAGCCGCAGTTCATGCAGCAGACGGATATGCAAGAGCTAAAGGGAAAACTGGTGTTGCATTTGCTACTTCAGGTCCGGGAGCTACCAATACTGTCACCGGAATAGCTACAGCTTACATGGATTCGTCTCCTCTCGTTGTTATGACAGGGCAAGTTCCAAAAACTATGATAGGAAATGATGCTTTTCAGGAGGCGGATACTACTGGGATTACAATGCCAATAACCAAACACAACTACTTAGTTACAGATGAAAGAGAATTGCTAAAAGTTGTTAGGGAAGCTTTTTACATAGCCTCAACAGGAAGGCCTGGGCCGGTATTAATTGACTTACCAAAAGATGTTACTACTGCCGATATTGAGTTTGATTATCCCGTGGAAATTAACCTTCCGGGCTATAAACCAAAAATTAAGGGGCACCCAAAACAAATAAAAAATGCGGCAGAGGAAATAGTAAAAAGTGAAAGACCAATTATACTTGCAGGTGGTGGAGTTATTTTATCTAATGCTTGTGAAGAACTAAGAAAACTTGCTGAAACAATTCCTGCTTTTGTAGTCACAACACTAATGGGTAAAGGAGCAATTCCGGAAACTCATCCTTTAAGTCTTGGTTTTATAGGTATGCACGGCTCTAAATACGCAAATTATGCAGTTATGGATGCTGATCTAATCTTAGCAGTTGGATGTAGGTTTAGCGATAGAACTACTGGAAATGTTTCAGAATTTGCTCCAGAGGCAAAAATAATACATATTGACGTTGATCCTGCTGAAATAGGTAAAAATGTGAGGGTTGATATACCAATAGTTGGAGATGCAAAGTTAGTTCTATCTGAGTTGATAAAGTACATTAAATATAAACAAAGAAAAGAATGGGAAAATAAAGTCAATAACTGGAGAGAAAAATATCCTTTAAAGTACACCCAGAACGAGAGAACGATAAAGCCTCAGTATGTTATAGAAAAAATATACGAGTTAAAACCAGATGCAATAGTTACAACTGAAGTTGGACAAAACCAGATGTGGGCAGCTCAATACTTTAAAGTTAGTAGAGCAAGGCAGTTCATATCTTCAGGAGGATTGGGAACTATGGGTTTTGGCTTTCCAGCTGCTATGGGTGCACAGGTAGCATTTCCTGAAAGTACTGTTGTGGATATAGCGGGAGATGGTAGTTTTATGATGAACATACAGGAGTTAGCAACATGTGTTGACTACAAAATCCCGGTTAAAGTGTGCATACTAAACAACATGTTTCTTGGAATGGTTAGACAATGGCAAGAACTATTCTACGATGAGAGATACTCTGAAACTTGTTTAAGATGCAAAGAAATGAGTTTTGAAAAAATAGCTGAGGGATTTGGTGCAGTTGGTATGACAGTTGAAAAACCATCTGATGTAGAAGATGCTTTGAAAGAAGCTTTTGAAATAGATGCCCCAATCGTAATAGACTTTAGAGTTGAAAGACTGGAGAACGTTTATCCAATGGTTCCTGCTGGAGCATCTCTCAGAGATATAATAGATGAAGAGTATTGAGGTGATGGGTTTTGAAGAGAATTATAGCTGTTTTAGTTGAAAATAAGCCGGGAGTTTTGGCAAGAGTCTCATCTCTCTTTAGGAGAAGAAACTTTAACATAGATAGCTTAGCTGTTGGAACTACAGATAGAGAAGATATATCGAGAATGACAATTGTAGTTAGAGGTGATGATAAAACCGTAGAACAAGTGATAAAACAATTAAATAAGTTAATAGAAGTTATAAAAGTTAGTGATTTGAGTGAAAATAGCGTAAACAGAATTTTAGCTCTAATAAAAGTTTCAGCTAACACAAGTAATAGGGGCGAGATAATAGAAATAGCAAATATATTTAGAGCAAGAATTGTCGATGTTGCTAGAGATAGTTTGATAATAGAAATAACGGGAGATGAGGATAAGATCAATGCATTTACGAACCTAATGAGGCAGTATGGTATAAAAGAATTCGTTAGAACTGGCGTAATTTCTATGGCAAGAGGTAGTAAAGTAGTTGAAGCAAAAGTTTAAAGTGAAACTATGAAGTACGCTGATGCGGGAGTTGATATAAAGAAAGAAGAGAGAGCAGTAAAGGCACTAACTTCTGTTGTAAAGTATATTAGAAAAGGTTTAGGAGAGCCACATCTTACAAATCACTATGCGAGTGCTGTTAGTCTATTGCCAATTTGTGATTTGCTAATAACTATTACAACAGATGGCGTTGGTAGTAAAATATTGGTCGCAGAAAAAATGGAAAAATTTGACACAATTGGAATAGATTGCGTTGCTATGAACGTTAACGACTTAATTGCTGTAGGTTCTGAGCCTATTGCAATGGTTGATTACATTGCAATTGAAAATCCAAATGAGAAAATAATGTTTGAAATTGCAAAGGGGTTGGAAGAAGGATGTAGAATTGCAAATATAACTCTTGTAGGCGGAGAAACAGCTACACTACCAGATATGGTAAGAGGGTTTGACCTTGCTGGAACTGCAATAGGTGTTGTTAAAAAAGAAGAGTTAATAACTGGAGAAAAAATTCAGCCAGGAGACGTTATATTTGGTATTCCAAGTAATGGAATTCACAGTAACGGGCTAACTCTTGTAAGAAAAGTTCTTGAAAAAGCTGGAATTTCTTACAAAGATGAATTTGAAAAAGGTGTTAGTTTTGGTGAAGAAATTCTAAAACCAACAAGAATTTACATTGATGTTTTAAAAGAAATTAAAAAGTGCAAAATTAAAGGTATGGCTCATATAACTGGGGGAGGTTTACTTAACTTATTAAGACTTAAGAAAATGAAATACATCATAGATAAGCCGTTAAAACCTCAAAAAATATTTAGAGTTATTCAGGAACTCGGTGATATAGAGGAGGATGAAATGTACAGAACGTTCAACATGGGTATGGGCTTTGCCTTAATAATGGACAAAAAAGAAGTAAATAAGCTTGAAATAGATGGAAAAATTGTGGGCAGAGTTGAAGAGTCAGATTTAGGTGAAGTTTACGTTAAAGATTTAAAACTTTAAATTTTTTATAAAATTGAATACTTAACTGCGTTTAAGACCTCTCCAGCAATTTTGTATCTTGCATCTTTTTTATGATATAATTTCTCTATCAGTTTTTTTCCTCTTTCAGCTAACTTTACGGCCTCATCTTTCATTCCACATGCAGAAAGAATCAATGCTTTTAGAAGATTTTTGAATGCTATTATTCTTTCATCTTTACATTCATCTTTAAACTCTGCTATAACTTTTTCAGATTCACCAATATATCCCTTAGATAGGAGTAGTGCTGAAAGCTGAAGAGTAATTAAATCGTAATTACATATATCCTCCTCTTTCCATACGCTTCTAATTTTTTTCATTAAATCTATTACTTTATCCGTTTCGCCTTTTTTAAGCAAGTATATGCATGCATTTTGAAAAGCTCTACTCATACCCTCTGAATCTCCAACTATACTAAATAATTCAAACGCATTAAGGGCATTTTCTATAGCTTTGCAATATTCATTTTTTTCAGCAAATATTTTTGATAGTAATTCATGGCAACAAGCTTTAAGCCATAAGCTATCGCATTCATCTGCAAATTGAATACACTCTTTTAAAGTTTCTTCTGCCTTGTCTATCTTTCCTCTTTTAATGTGTAAAAAGGCTATGTTGTAGAGTGTTTTTCCCATACCGAATCTATCTCCACTCCTTCTAAATAATCTCAAACATTCATAGAATCGACCAGTAGCTTCAACGTCTTTACCTATCATGCATTCGAGCTTTCCTATTTCAAGTAAAGTTTCGGCTCTTTCGTGATCGTCTTTTATTTTTGGTAAGTAGTACTCCAAAGTATTCTTTTTCTTCTCTAATTCGGATTCTGGTTTAGATTCATTAATAAACCAAAGTAAATCCAAAATCTTTTTAGACAAAATTCCTATTTTATCACTTGACATTTGATTGTGTTACTTTTACTAAATATTTAGTTCTTTTTGTTTTCGAAGAATCCTGAAACATATGCAAAAGCTTCAAAAAATTTAGTTTTTCTACCATTTTTGGTTATAAAACCTATGGATGTTAGCTCATTTGAAAACTTATTTAAGCTGTTTTTCTTGTATAATTCTTCTAATTCCCGGAAAACATCTTTTTTAATTTGTTCCTTTAGAAATTTTTCAAACCATCTGTAATCCATTTTTCTTACAAGCAATTCACCCTCTCTCGAAAGTTTGTAGTAAGTGTGGTGCTTATGAACTTCATAGGCTTTTTTAAACTTGGCTTTGCTCTTTTTTATTGCAGATCCTTCATCTCTTTCAATCAATCCAGCTTTTATCAGCCAGTCTATACTATCTTTTATTTTACTTAGAGGTAAACCAGTTACTTTTGCCATCATCTTAGCATAATCAACTTTTGCTTTTTTTAAGTGTAGTAGGATGTAAACATCAGTTATGCACCTAACTTTTTCTGGCATTAAATTTTTAACTTTGGATTTTACGTGGGACATGTATTCAATAATTGCAGATTGTTTGGAAAAAAGTTTTGAAGTTAAAGCTGTTGATTGCGTTAGTTTTAAAGTTAAAAAAGGTAGCATATTTGCGTTGCTTGGTCCAAATGGGGCTGGGAAAACAACACTTACGGGAATTTTAACAACTCTAATAAAGCCAGATTCCGGATACGCTGAAGTAGCAGGTTTTAGTATTGAAGAAAAACTAAAAGTTAGAGAAAAAATAGGTGTAGTTTTTCAGGAGCCAGCACTTGATACAAAATTGACTGCAAGAGAGAATCTTGAGTTTCATGCAATGTTGTATGGTATGAGAAAAAAGGAGAGAGATGAAAAAATTTTAAGAGCCTTAAAGTTAGTTGGCTTGGAAAAATGGGAAAACGTGGTTGTGGAGAAGTTCTCAGGTGGTATGAAGAGAAAATTAGAGATGGCAAGAGCTTTTGTTCACGATCCAGAGGTTTTATTCTTAGATGAACCTACACTTGGGTTAGACGTTCAAACGCGGAGAATAATGTGGGAGTATATAAAAGCACTTAGAGATGAAGGTGTAACAGTGTTTATGACTACACACTACATAGATGAAGCAGAAAATCTATGTGATGAAGTAGCAATAATGGATAGAGGTAAGATCATTAAAGTGGGTAAAGTTGAAGATTTGAAAAGCGAAATAGGAGAAGGAGCTGTGTATGTTGAGATAGACAATCCACAAAAATATACTCATGAGTTTGAAAAACTGGAAGGAGTAAAAGAAGTAACTATTGGAGAAAAATTCATTCAAATAACTGGGAACGTAGATAAAATACTTCCAATGATTTTTAGAGTTTTGAATGGTGTAAAAGTTAGATCCATAAAAGTCAAAAATCCCGATCTTGAGGATGTTTTTCTTAAATTAACCGGAAGGAGGTTTGAATAATGATATCAAAAGTATTGCCAATATACGTTTTATGGTTGAGGGAAATGAAAAGATTGGTTAGATCCAGATCAAGATTTTTCAGTTCACTTTTTATGCCTCTTATGTTTTTAGTTTTTCTTAGTAGTGGGTTTAGTGGTGTGAAATTTCAGGGAATCGAAAATTATACTGAATTTTTAACACCCGGAATTGCAGCTATGGCTGTAATATTCTCTTCCACTTTTGCAGGATTGTCGGTTTTGTGGGATAGGGAATTTGGATTTTTAAAAGAAATATCTGTAGCTCCTGTGAGTAACACTTCAATAGTTCTTGGTAGAATTGCTGGAAGTGCTACAACTGCAACTCTTCAAGCTATGGCAATAATTCTATTATCCATTCCCTTAGGATTTTCAACTGATTTTAAGGGTATCGTCTTCTCAACTTTTTTCATAGTTCTAATGGCTATAACTTTCACAGGAATGGGGATATTTTTTGCTGCTATAATAAAAGACTTTCATGGATTTGGTATGGTTATGAACTTTGTTATATTTCCACTTTTCTTTCTTTCTGGAGCTATATTTCCAATAACTAAGCTACCTAAGTTCGTTCAACCTTTAGCCTATCTAAATCCAATGTTTTATGGTGTAGAAGGTCTTAGAATGGTTTTAACTGGCAGAGCCTTAATCTGTTTAACTGTAAGCTCTATTGCAACTTTACTTTTCTCCATAGTTACAATTCTATTGTCTGCCAAGGTCTTTGATAGAATTTGACTTAATTTACTTTTTCAATTACTAATACTCGAAAAAGTATTAATTCGTAACACTATATCAAGTATGATGAAACAAGATTTCAGAGTTAAGATAGGTTTGTTTGGAAAGACAAATGTTGGTAAGTCCAGCTTACTTAACTCCCTAACAAATCAAGAAATGTCCATTGTATCAGATTGTGCTGGAACTACAACTGATACAGTTTCTAAGGCAATGGAACTTTTACCACTTGGTCCTGTTAAAATTATAGATACACCGGGAGTAGATGATATTTCAGAGCTTGGAGAAAAGAGAATAGAGGTAGCCTTAAGAACTTTAAATGATGTAAATTTAGTACTTTTGGTTTTTAGTCCAGAAAAAATTGAAAATTTAAGTTACGAATTTAAAATAATTGAAAAAGCGAAAGAAAAAGGGTTGTATGTAATTGGAGTTTTAAATAAATCAGATTTAATTGGAGATTCTACTTCTATAATTAATGAACTTAGTAGTAAGTTGGAAATACCCATCATTCCTGTAAGTTGTAAAACTGGAGAAGGACTAATTGCATTAAAAAGAGAAATAGTTAAACATTCACCAAAAACTGTTTTTGACCAGTCTTTAATCAGCGATTTAATTTCTGGAGGTGATGCAGTAGTTTTTGTTGTTCCTGAATTAAACTATCCAAAGGGTAGATTACCTCTGTGCTATGTTAGGGCTATGAGGGAGGTAATAGATTGTGATGCATACTGTATTGTTACTACTCCTTCAAAGCTATTGAGTTCACCAGTATTAAAAATGGTTGTATTAGATCCTTTACTCAGTGTTGAAGATATTGAAAAGTGCCTAAATTTCTACAAATCAAAGTTCACGAGTTTCGCTGTGCTTGAAGCTAGAAAATACCTCGAAGTTTTTGTGAAAAATACCAAACTTGCTCGTGAAAAAGGAGTAAAAATTATAGAGAACACAACAGATGAAAGAGAAAAGAGAATAATTGAAACGCTAAAGAAGGAAATTGCAAAAGCTGGAATTGGTGAAGGAGAAATACAAGTAATTCCAGAATCTTTTGAGCCTAAGGATCCAAAAAAATCCACTACTGCTGGTTTACTGCTTCTCGAATTGAGAGGATATCTTGATAAATTACTGGATCCTTTTCCACTGGTAAAAATGGGATTTCATGATTTTATCGATGTTGATAACTCCTTCGTTGAATTAAACATCTGGAAGTGGTAACATGAGAGTGGAAAGAGACTTTTTGGGTGAGAAATGCATTCCCGATGATGTTTACTATGGTATTCATACTGTGAGGGCTAAGGAAAACTTTCCAATAACCGAAAAGCTGGGATACAAGATACATCCTGAACTAATAAGGGCTTTTGGTATGGTTAAAAAATCGTGTATTATTTCTCTAATGAAACTGGAATTTATGGATAGGGAGAAAGCTCTTGCAATAATCAAAGCCTGTGACGAGCTAATAGACGGAAAGCTAAACGATCAAATAATTGTTGATCCTTTTCAAGGAGGTGCTGGAACATCTATAAACATGAACATAAATGAAGTTCTTGCAAATAGAGCAAGCGAGATATTAGGGAAAAAGGTGCACCCTCTTGATGATGTAAATAGAATGCAATCTACAAACGATGTTTTTCCGACATCTTCCAGAGTAGCCTCAATATTTCTTTTAAGACAATTAACAGCAGTTGTTGGTGAATTACAACAAGTTCTTGAAGATAAAGAGAGGGAGTTTTCTGGAATATTAAAACTTGGTAGAACTGAAATGCAGGATGCCGTACCAATTACCTTGGGACAGGAATTTAGTGCCTACGCTGAGGCTATTGCAAGAGATAGGTGGAGGTTATACAAGGTAGAAGAGAGATTAAGGCAAGTAAATCTTGGTGGAACTGCAGTTGGAACTGGATTAAACGCTGATTTGAGGTACATACACTTATCCGTTAAAGTTCTTAGGGAAATAACAGGACTTAACTTGGCAAAAGCGGATAATTTAATAGATCCAACTCAAAACTGGGATGTTTTTGCTGAGGTACATGGTTTATTGAAATCTCTTGCTGTAAATCTGTATAAGATTTCAAACGATTTAATACTCATGAACTCCTTAAAAGAAATACAATTGCCACCTGTTCAGGCGGGCTCCTCTATTATGCCGGGAAAAGTTAATCCAGTAATCTTAGAGTGTGTTAAACAAGTTGCAGTAAGAGTTATGGCAAACGATGTAGCAATAAACTTTTCAGCATCTCACGGACAGTTTGAATTAAATGCACTTGCACCGTTGATTGTACATACTACTTTAGAATCTCTAGAAATTCTAACAAACGCAGTTGAAATTATGGTTGAAAAATGTGTAAAGTTCATTAAAGCTAATCCAGAAGTTTGTATGAAGTATCTTGAAAAAAGTCCTGCCCTTGTGACAGCAATCGCTCCATACATAGGATACGATAAAGCCGCAGAAATAGCTAAGGAAGCTATGAAAAACAACAAAACTATAAAAGAGGTTTTGCTGGAAAAAGGGTTTAGTGAGGAGGAATTGAATTCTATTTTGTCTTGTAGAGAATTAGTAAAACCGGGAATTGCTGGAGAGGGTAAAGTAAGTAGAAATATAGTAAGCAGGGTGTACAAAGAATGATTGTAGAACCTCTGAAATTTTATATCCCACCAAATTCAGGAGTAGATTTTATTGCAGAAAATATTGAAAATACAGTTAAAAATGGAGATGTTATTGCGGTGTCTAGTAAAGCTATATCCTACTCTGAAGGAAGGCTTGTAAAATTATCGGAGATAAAGATAAGCGAAGAAGGAAGAAATTTAGCTGAAAAATATTCTTTAAGACCTGAATTAGCAGAGTTAATTCTTAGAGAGGCTGAAGAAATAGTGGGTGGAGTAGATGGATTTGTTTTAACGATAAAATTTGGAATGCTTTGCCCAAACGCTGGAATAGATATTTCAAATGCGCCTTCAGGTTTTGCAGTTTTATATCCTGAAGATCCTTGGGATTCAGCAAAAAAACTCAGAAAAAAACTTAGTACTTTTAGAAAAAAAGTTGGTGTAGTCATAACAGACAGTAGAATTCTTCCCCTAAGGAGAGGGGTTTCAGGTGTAGCAATTTCATACTCTGGAATTATTGGAATTGAGGATTTGAGAGGGAAAAAAGATATTTACGGTAACTTAATAAGAAGGACTTTTAGAAACGTTGCAGATATGGTTGCTAACGTCGCAACACTTGTTATGGGTGAATGTGATGAAATGGTTCCTGCTGTTGTACTTAGAAATCATCCTGTTAAACTTGGCGATAATGATCTCAAACCATACATTGGGTTAGATGAATGTCTATACGGAAAACTAATTAATTTTAAGTCAATAATTTAACTTATGTTTGTAGAACCATTTGTTGGTTTTGCACTTGGAGATGCTTTTGGAGCCGTATTTGAAGGTTTATCTGAAAATGAAGTTAAAATAAGGCTTAAATACTTTGAAAAGAAAGGAAAAATAGTTTCCTGTTTAACAGATGACACTATTCAAATGCTAACTCTTGCTAAGTCTTTAATAAGCACAATATACTTTAATCCATCTGATTTTGCTGATAGATTAAAAGAAGTTGAAATTTCGAGAATTGGTCCCACAAGCTCAAAAGCCATTGAAAGACTTAGGTTAGGTTATTCTTGGAGAGATTCTGGAATAAACTCGAACACTTGCGGTTCTGCTATGAGGGTTATGCCAATTGGATTGCTTTATTCTTTTAATTCAAATTTGGTTGAAGAATATGCTGTTTTGCAGAGTATTATAACTCATAAAAACAAAGAAGCTATAGCTGCAAGTGTAGCTTTAGCTTTAGCATATTCGTATGTTTTTAGAAATAAACAAAGTAAACTTGAACAAATAGTAGATAGAGTTAGAGAGTACGATGTATATACTTCAATTCTTATTGAGAGGGCTTTAGATGGTGAGTACGTTTACAAATGTACAAATCTCGCTTTTGATGTTGTTTCTACAGCTATTCAATGTTATCTTTATTCTGAAAATTATTCGGATTGCATTTTGAACTCTGTCAAGTATGGTGGAGACACTGATAGTATCGCAGCAATTGCCGGTGGTTTAAAAGCCTTGGAATGCAAACCTGAATTACCGTTCGAATTGGATGTAGATGGATTGGATGAAGTAAAAAACACGGCTAAAAATCTTTGGAAAGTTTACAAATTTATACGTTAGTTGGTTTTAACCTTGATTTTCCGGGAGGCAAGAACTTGGCTACTTCGTCTGGAGTTGCTATACTTCTAACTACATGGTCGTTTTTTGACATCTCTATCAACTTCTTGGCTATAAGTATTGAAATTTCGTTTTGAGGTAGGTCTCCTATCTCAATTTCAACAAAGTAGTCGCAATACTTTTTAACAGCAGTAACTGGCCCTCCAAATAATCTTAATTTTGAGAGCTCTACACCAATTGCGCAGTTTAATGAGACAGTAAGGTAGTTTCTTTTTCCCTCTATGTAGAAGCTACCCCTTGCAAGATACTCACCATGTTTTGCTGCTTTTTTTACTTGTTCTGGTTTTACATAGTAAACTTCTCCACTGTACTTCCCTTCCTTCCATAAAGATGAGTACGTAGCTGCAAATTCTGCAGCCTCTTTTATACTTGTTTCTGGTGCTATTTGACCTTTTTTTAATAAAACAGCTGGAGCTCCGGGAGTTTGTGTATGGAAAAATAAATCGTCTTTTTCCATGTATTTTGATACTATCTCTTCATTCATTTTAGCATTTCTACCGCCTATAACCAAGAAACCATCAGAAGTTATAAACCATCTGAACTGTTCGTACCATTCTCTTTTTCTAATTATTCTAATGCTTTTGGCCAATCTTTTTGCTTCCAATTCTTCAGCCTTCTTCATATCTTCTTTCGTTTTTTCTATTGCTTTTTTCAGCCCCTCTATTTTAGATCTTATTTTCTTTGCTTTGTCGTAGTATTCATCAGCTATTTGAGGTAGTGTTTTATCAAGCTTTAATTCGATTTCTACACCATCCAATAAAACAGTTACACTGTTTTTTTCAGGATTTATCCTTTTAACTATTTGTGATAACTTTGAATTTTTAACGATCTCTTTTATTTCACTCCAACTCTTCTCTTCTCTCGCCTTTAAAAATGCTGAATGTATAGCTTCAACTTTTTTCCAACTCTCATAAATAAAATCACCAGTCCTTCTATACATTTCAGCTTCTCTCTCAAATTCTTTCAATTTTTCAAGTTGGGATTTCAATCTAGCTTTTAACTTTTCAATTTCTGGATTTTTTTCTTTTTTTTCACTTTCCTTTGCAAGCAATTTTGCATAGTACTCGTCGAGAGCATCGTTAAAAGTTTCAAAATACTTCTTCTCATAATCTTTGTAGTATTCAAGTTCTATTGGTAGTACGTCAATGTATTCACCATCTTTTAAAACTATATGTGGTTTAAACTTGCCTTCAAAAATTACACTAAAAATTTCATTTATTTTTTCAGCAATTAACTCTATTTCATCTTTTTCTAACTCCTTAGCTTTCTTCTTCTTGTTTATTCCTGCTCTAAGACAGACTTCTTCAGCATAAAGTCCTCCAAGACCATTCATTGCTAAAACTCTTACGATTTCTCTATCTCTTTCTCTCTCGCTTTTTATTATTTCTTCGAGCTTCTCTACGTTTAATTCAAGGGGAGTAATTCTTTGTTCTGGAAATTTGTAAACTTCTCCGGCTTTGAAAATTCCTGAAATTAGCGGCATTATTATTTTGAAGTTTTCGTCACAAAGTATAACGTTTCCTTTTGAAAAAAATTCAGCTACGACTTTGTACGTTTTTTCTTCCTTGTATCCAAATGTTATTATAACGACTCTATCGAAATCATGTTGTTCTATTTTTTCCACCTTAAATCCTTCTAAGTGCTTTCTCATAAGCATTGCAAAGCTTGAAGGTAAGCGTGGAGCTTCTTTTGGAAACTTTGTAGTGTGTATTCTTTTTCCAGCTTCTAAAACGAGATCTACTCTGCCACCTTTTCTTAACTTAAACCTGATTTCCCATGGTAAATGGTGGTAAACTTTCTCTACTCTTGCCCCTTCAAGTTTTTTTAACTCCGTAACGCAAGCTCTTATATCTACTGCACTCATCGAATCCTTTGGCATTGGGTTTTTTTACTTTCGTTCAACTATTATTTCTATCGCTTTTAAACGAAAGTTTAAATAATGTTTAAAACTACATTTCCCCTTAGGGGGTGATCCCTTTGGGAATAATGGAAAAACTGATTGGAAGCAAATCTCAGAAGTACTCTCCTCCTGAATATGAGGAACTTGATCTCTCGGAGTATGAAACTGAAATAGAGGGTGAAGCTGAAACTTTTGTTAAAGTTGCAGAAGTAACTGGGTTGTCCGAGATTGCAGAAGTTAGGAGGCAAATTTACGAAGGTAATATAGTAATAGTAGACGTTGCTTTGCTTAGGCATGATCAGCTAACTCTTGATAGAATTGTAAAAGATTTGAAACAGTTGGCTGAAGACGTTAAAGGAGACGTAGTGTGGCTTGGAGAAGAGTATTTAATAGTGACTCCAACTGGTATAAAGATTGATAGAAATAAGATAAAAGGCATAAACAAAGATTAGCTATGGTGGAAATAACTTGTCCTTCTTGTGGTAAGAGGACAGAACTTGTAATATTGGAGTACGATGTACCTTACTTTGGAAAAATAATGCTTACGTCTATCAACTGCAACTGCGGATTTAAGCACAATGACTGCATAGTTCTTGGAGTTAAAGATCCAGTAAGATACAGTATAAAAGTTGGAGATGACTTGTTTGCAAAAGTAATTCGTTCAACATCAGGGACTATAAGAATACCAGAAATCGGTGTAACTATTGAACCGGGACCAGCATCACAAGCATTCATTACAAACGTTGAGGGGATTTTAGACAGAGTTAGAGATATAGTTCTAATGGCTATGAGGTGGAGAAGAGAGGAGGGAGACGAAAAGGCTGTAAAGAAATGCGAAGAAATACTTGAAACAATAGATGATGCTATAAATGGAAAGAAAGAACTAACTCTAATATTGGAAGATCCACTTGGCAATAGCATGATAGCCAGTAGAAAAGCGGAAAAAACAATTTTAAGCAATAAAGAAGCGAAAGAATTGAAAATGGGTATGACTATTATGGATATTTCTGGAATGAGTGAAGAGGAGTTTGAAAATCAATAGTTTATGTTTTCAAGTATTTTCCTGAGTAAAGTTCTTTCTAACTCATTCTTAGATTTTCTGTACATTCTCTCAATTATTAGTTCTGGTGTACTTCTGCCAAGCTTACCGAATATTGGTTGTCTATTTACTATTAAATTAAAATTTTCATCTAAACCTCTGGCCTCTATCCCATCCACTCTGGCAAAATGTAGTCTCTCTTTTAGTTCTTTTCCGAGATGGCTGACAATTACTACAAAATGTCCTTTTTCGTAAGCAACTTTTAACAATTCTGCAATTATAGATACAGCAGCTCCCGGCTCTGTAATTGCCTCAAACTCATCTATAAGTATTAGATTTTTCCCTTCTGAAGCTACTGCTTTTACAAAAGATTTTACTGCACTTTCAAAAGCTCCAGCTCCAAGTACACCCCTCTTCTTTTTGAAAAAGTATATACCGTCAAAAACATTTATCCATGCTTTTTTCGCTTTGACAGGAAATCCCATTTGACCCATTATTTGAACTTGTGCTATTAATTCAAGAAGAGACGTTTTTCCTCCACTGTTAGCTCCAGTAAGTATAACTACTCTACCCTTTGATATTGGAGAATCACCAACGCTATATGTTATAGGCTGAGGATCTTTTATAAATAAATGTTTTCCATCAATAAATGCAGTATAGTCAGCAATTTCTGGAAAAACATTTCCAATTTTTTTTATTGCTGAAGATAGTTCTATATTTTTTGCAGTTTCCAATTCTCTTAAAAAGCCACTGTAGTTTTCAATTATCTCCTTTGATATCGTTTTACAAACTTTGTACATTTCAATATGTACTTCGTTTTCGAGCTCCTCGCATATATGCTTTAATCTAATTTCATTTAAGCTTACTGGATATGTATGGGAGAACAAACCAGAAACTTCAATTTTAAGTTTATCTTCCAGCTCTTTTTCACATCTTAGAATTTCTTCCGCTATTAATTCTTCCACATCTCTTAAAATCGAAGTATCTCCTTTCATAACTTCAAGAATCTTTTTTCCTCTAAGTATTATTTCAAGATCAGAAATTCTTTTTTCAATTCTTAAGTTTAGCTCTATTAGAGCCTCATTTATCGTTTCTTCTACCATACTAACTTTTTCAAGTTTTTTAAACACATCTCTTGAATTTTCAATCAACTTAATGATTTTGTCTGTATTTTTTGCTTCAACTCCCGCACTTTTAAGATAGTTTGATAGATTGGCTATACTTTTGTAATTTTGGAGAAAACTCTCAACAACTTTTTCAGGACAAACCACACTACAGGCAAGTAATTTATCATTTTTTTCACATGCCCTCTCCAATATTAGCTTATCTTCATCTGTAAATCTAATAAATTGAGAACCGATCATTATTCCTTCAACTGAACTATCTTTTACTTGAAATCCAAAATATTTTAACTTGACTATTTTTGAATATACCAACCTGGGATCAATTTTTACGTCCACATTTACGTCTTCAAGCTTTTTACTGCAAAAAGGATTGTTTTTAATCCAACTCTGAATTTCAATTATTTTTTCAGGATTACTATGAACTTTGAGCTTTTTTACACTCTCCTTGCATGATGTAACCTCTTTTTCTACGCATCCTAATATTTTTTTATATATTGATTTACTGTCTCCACCCAATTTCATTTTGCTTATCGAATTTTTATTTTTTAGGTACATCTACCTACAAGTTTTAAAGCTCTTTTTTCAACTTTGTCTATAAGCTTCTCTTCGTTTATGTTTTTAAGTTCTCTATCCTTCATAAGAACTTTTCCTCCTACTATGGTATCTCTAACTTCAAATCCGTAAGTTGAGTACACAATGCTGTATATTGGATTGTATAGTGGTGTATAGCTTAAACTCTTTTCCAATACTACTAAATCAGCAACATACCCTTCCCTTATCTTTCCCCCCTTCAACTTCAAAGCCCTATATCCATTCTCAGTAGCAGACTTAAAAACTATCTCCGCACCAAACTCCGGCATACTTCTATGGACTTTCTGTA
>Ga0256840_1002491_pt1 | contig 16120 bp, 14 predicted proteins | sample 355202metaG_FD_185969 | JGI IMG/M metagenome (GOLD analysis project Ga0256840, IMG submission 185969) | Hydrothermal vent microbial communities from Mid Atlantic Ridge, Atlantic Ocean - 355-202 | ecosystem: Environmental > Aquatic > Marine > Hydrothermal vents | place: Atlantic Ocean: Mid... | reverse complement strand
CTCAAAGCAAGAAGATATATCAAACAGAGCGGCAAAAGAGTTGATAGATAGAGGATTGGTGTTTGTTGGGGGTAAAAAGATTACGGTTGCCAGAGGTGAAGTAGATGTAAAAACGAGATTTAAAATTCAAAAAATTCAAAAATCAAAGGTAATCTTTGAGGATGACAATATCATAGCCGTTGATAAACCGGCTTTTTTAACAAGTGAAGATGTATCTAAAAAATTGGGCTATCCCCTTTTAAACAGGCTTGATAAAGAGAGTAGCGGAGTTTTACTGCTGGTAAAAGATGATGAATTCCAAAAAAAGGCTATAAGTGAGTATAGGGATAAAAAGGTTGTAAAAGAGTATATAGCCTGGGTTGAGGGTAGGGTGGTCGAACCTATGGAGATTGATAAACCGATACTTACCATAAAAGGCAAAAAAGCATATAGCAAAATCTCACCTGATGGAAAAGAAGCCATCACATCAATAGAGCCTCTTATGGTAGAGGGAAAAAGATCCAAGATAAAGGCTATCATAAAAACAGGTAGAACTCACCAGATAAGAGTTCATCTCAAAAGTATAGGATCACCGATAGTTGGAGATGTTAAGTATGGTGGTAAGCCATATAAAAGGATAATGCTTCACTCTTATAGAACCAAACTGTTTGACTATGACTTTAAAGCAGAGGAACCTAAAGAGTTTAATGTTATAAATTAAGAAATTTATAATATATTAATTTTTATAGGAGTATAATACAGAGAAGCAGAAGGAAAGGATGTGAAAATGAGACAGGCAGTTAAGCTATTAATAGCTTTATTTTTAGTCGCTCCTTTATCGTATGCTAAAATATCTCTTAACCAAAAAGAACTTCATTATATAAAAAGTCATACCTTTAAATGTGTAGCAACCGGAACATGGGAGCCTTTTAATGTAACATCCGATGGTAAGTTAGTCGGTATTGCGGTTGACTATTGGAAACTGATAAAAAAAAGATTGGGATTAAAGACCAACTGTTTGGTTGTTGATAATTTTAATGAAGTTTTAGAAGATATCAAGTCAGGAGATGCTGATCTTAATTTTGCAACAGGAACAACACCGGATCGGGAAAGATATGCTGTTTTTAGCAAACCATATGTGTCTTTTCCTATTGTTATAGCCACAAGCAATAGTGTAGGTTTTATATCTGATATGTCACTTATAAAAGATAAGACTATAGCGGTAGGAAAGAACTACACATCGGATATACTTCTTAAAAAAAATTATCCAAATATGCATATAGTAGAGGTAAAAAATGTTGATGAAGCACTTAAGCTGGTCAGTGAAGGTAAGGCTTTTGCCGCTATTGATATACTGCCTGTAATCGCATACAATATAAACAAATACTCTTTTACAGACCTTAAAATATCCGGCAATACACCTTGGAATTTTGATATTAGGATTATGGTCAGAAAAGATATGAAAAATCTTTTGCCTTTGTTAAATAGAGCTATTGACTCGATTGAATCTTCTAAAAAAGAGCAAATATTTCAAAAATGGCTCTCAGTAAAATATAAGAATAATAGAGATAAAAAGATAATAATTACACTTTTGGTTATATTGTTGCTTGTTACAGGATGGGTGCTACATCTAACAAGAGAGATAAAAAAAAGAAAGGTATTGGAATCAGAACTTGAACGCTTAGCTACTATGGACAAACTCACTTCCATTTACAATAGATACAAACTAGATATAAGTCTTGATGAACAGGTTGAGATAGTAAAAAGATACGAAAGAGATCTTAGTATTATATTTTTTGATATCGATTTTTTTAAAGATATTAATGATAGATATGGTCATAAGGTTGGAGATGAAGTATTGAAAGAGCTAACTCAGTTTATATCCAACTTGTTAAGAAAAAGTGATATCTTTGGCAGGTGGGGTGGGGAAGAGTTTTTGATAATTCTACCGGAAACTTCCAAAAAAGAAGCTACTATGCTTGCTGAAAAGCTAAGAAACGCCATAGAACACTATGATTTCAAACATATAGACAGATTGACATGTAGCTTTGGGGTAACATCTTTTAAAAAGGGAGATACTTCAGAAAAGATTATATCAAGAGTTGATAAAAAATTATATAGCGCTAAACAAAGTGGTAGAAACAGAGTGGAGTCAGAATAAATGGCTCCGGATGCTGGATTCGAACCAGCGACCAAGTGATTAACAGTCACCTACTCTACCGCTGAGCTAATCCGGAACACTTAAAAATAGGGTGAAATTTTATCCTATTTTTCTTTATATGTCAAGTAAAATGGGACTTAATGAGAAAAAAATTTACAAACTTATGTATAATAAATAATGTTTTGAAAAAGTTATAAAAAAATTCTATATTTTAAGCTTGATAAAAAGTTTTTATAGTATAGTTTTATTACAAAATTTTTTTAAAGGAGTTCTAATGAAATCAAAGATTGTAGGTCTGGCGATTGCCGGAAGCTTAGCCGTACCGGCTTTTAGCGCACAGTTTATCACTATAGGTACAGGCGGTGTTACAGGTGTTTACTATCCAACAGGTGGTGCTATCTGTAGAATGGTAAACAAATTAAGAAAAACAGCTCATATAAGATGTTCTGTTGAGTCAACAGGCGGATCTGTTTATAATGTTAATACTATAAAAGCGGGAGAGCTTGACTTTGGTATCTCTCAAAGTGATACAGCTTATCAGGCTTATCATGGTATAGGTAAATTTAAAGGAAAACCTATAAAAGAGTTAAGAAGTGTTATGGCTATATATCCTGAACTTTTAACTTTGGTAGTCAGAAAAGATTCAGGTATTAAAAAACTTACTGATATAAAAGGTAAAAGAATCAACATAGACACTCCGGGATCAGGAACAAGAATGACAACTGAGATCGTTATGCATGCAGTTGGTCTAAAAGATAGTGACTTGGCTTTGGCGGATGAGATGAAATCAAGCGAAGCTCCAACACTTCTTAAAGATAATAAGATAGATGGTTATTTTGCAGTATTTGGTCACCCTACAGCAAATATCAAAGATGCTGCAAACTCAGTAGCAATTGATTTGATACCTATAAAAGGTCCCGCTATAGAGAAACTATTTAAAAAATACCCTTACTATGCACCTGGTGTAATCTCAGGAGCATTTTACAAAGGCGTTAATCATGATACTCCAAGTATCGGTGTAAAAGCTGTGCTTGTAACAAGTACTAAAATACCTGAGCAAGTTGTTTATACTGTAACAAAAGCTATACTTGATAACTTTGCAGCATTTAAAAAACTACACCCAGCCTATAAAACTATCACTAAGAAAAGTTTACTTGACGGCTTATCTATCCCTCAGCATCCGGGGGCTGTTAAAGCTTTCAAAGAGGCAGGTTTACTATAATATAAAAACGGATACCGAAAGGTATCCGTATCCGAAAAATTTAAGGATGTAAAATATGAAAAGAGATGAAGAAGAGATAAAGGATGAGTACCTAAAAGATATTGTAAAAGAGAATGAAGATAAGATGGAGTATATGGCAGGCGAGATAGATGATGTTATACCTACTCCTAAAACTTCAGACTATGAAGAGAAATTACTAAATGAACTAGAGGGGCAGAGGGATTTTGAAAAAAATACCTGGATGTACTGGCTTATTGCTGTTGTAGCATTTTCTTGGTCGGTATTTCAGTTAGCGGTTGTTGTTCATCCGATAAACGGAGTTTATGTTAGAGCAGCTCACTTGGCATTTGGTGTTTTCCTTGCCTTTACAATGTATCCCATACTCAAAAAAGCTCACTTAAGACACACTATTACCTGGTATGATATGGCTTTTGCAGTTGTCGGCGTTGTTGTCTCTTTGTATCAGTGGTATGCATATAATGATCTTGCTATGAGATCGGGAGATTGGACGCAAACTGATATAATTGTGGCTATAGCAGTTCTTTTTATGGTTTTGGAGGGCTCAAGAAGAGTTCTAGGCATTCCTTTGCCTGCAATTGCTACTATCTTTTTACTATATGACTATTTTGGTCCTTATATGCCTGATATCATTGCTCACAAGGGTGCAAGCGTTAGCAAGATAATGGGACAAATGGTTTTGACAACAGAGGGAGTCTATGGAGTTCCGCTGGGGGTTAGTGCCGGTTTTGTATTTTTATTTGTTCTTTTTGGAGCCTTGCTTGATAGAGCAGGAGCCGGTGAATACTTTATAAGTATGGCATATAACCTTCTTGGAAGATATGACGGAGGTCCTGCTAAAGCTTCAGTTGCGGCTTCGGGTCTTATGGGTATCATATCAGGCTCATCCATAGCTAACACAGTTACGACCGGAACTTTCACTATCCCACTTATGAAAAGACTTGGTTTTCCACCCCATAAAGCGGGAGCAGTAGAGGTCGCATCTTCAGTAAACGGACAGCTTATGCCTCCTATTATGGGTGCAGCGGCGTTTATCATAGCGGAGTTTTTGGGTATAAATTATACCGATGTTGTTATGGCGGCATTTGTTCCGGCTTTTACAAGCTATTTTGCTCTGTTTTATATAGTTCACTTGGAAGCAAAAAAGCTAGGTATAAAAGGTGAGAGCAAAGATAAGTTAAAAAAGGTTTTCCCTATATTTATACGAGGTATTCACTATATAGTTCCTATATATTTCCTCATACATACTCTGATAATTTTAAGGATGTCAGCTCAAGCAGCAGCTTTTAGTGCTATTGAATTTATGATGCTTATAATGGTTGTTCAAAGGCCGTTTGCAGCCATTGTCCAAAAGAAGCCACTCACAAAAGATGTATGGCTTGGTGGATTTGTAGATATAGCTCATGGTATGGTAAACGGTGCTAAAAACATGGTGCCAATTGCCATTGCAACAGCAGTTGCCGGTATAGTAGTCGGTTCTGTTACACTTACAGGTATCGGTTTGATACTTGCTGATGTTATAGATCAGCTTTCAGGTGGATATATCTTGGCAGTTCTTTTCTTTACGGCTATTACTTCTTTGATACTCGGTATGGGGCTTCCAACAACTGCAAACTATATCGTTATGGCAGCTCTTACGGCTCCTGTTATCATGCAGCTTGCAGCACAAAATGGTTATATCATACCTGCTATAGCAGCGCATATGTTTGTCTTTTATTTTGGAATTTTGGCTGATGATACGCCACCGGTTGGAATGGCAGCATACGCTGCGGCGGGACTGGCGAAGAGTGATCCTATAAAGACTGGATTGCAGGGGTTCATGTATGATATAAGAACGGCCATACTGCCATTTATGTTCTTTTTTAACAATAAGCTACTCCTTATAGAGAGTGTAAATCCTGAAGATCCAAATGATGTAGCAGGTTGGGTTTGGATAACTAATCCACTTGAAATAGCCTCTATATTTATCTTTGCAGTAATGGGAATGTTTGCCTTTACATCCGCAGTTCAGGGATTTTTTGTAACAAGAGTTACGATTTTGGAGAGATTGCTCTTCTTGGTTATTGTTCCTTTTGCATTTTTGCCTGATTTGTTAGCTAAACATCTTGACTTAGGTAGCCATTATGTCAGTTGGGCAATTGCAGCAGGAATTTATGCTCTTATATACGTAAAACAAAAAGCAAGAGTTAAAAGTGAAGGCGCTTATGTTGCTAAAAAAGTCGGATTTAATTAAAAACTGACCTTTTTTATCCCTAAAGAAGAGAGCTTGATTTTGCTAAATTACCAAGCAGAAGGTCAGTTAAACTACTCCTTAAGTTTGAAAAAGTAGGCTTGTAAAGCCTACTTTTTTGTAACATTATGAACCAAATCTATAAAATATTTTGCATTTTCTACTGGAACATCGGGTAAAATTCCATGTCCTAGATTAAATATATGTCTCTCATTGTTCATAATATCAGCTATTTCCAAAACAGCCTCTTTTGTACTCTCTTTGCTATATAGCCTGCAAGGTTCCATATTGCCTTGTAAAACATATCTGTTGCCTAGTTTCTCTTTTGCCAGGCTCATAGGTGTAGACCAATCTACGCCAAAAACATCAAAATCACCATCTATATCATTTAGATAAGCTCCTATACCTTTTGGAAAAACGATGATAGGGGTATCTGGATATTTTGATTTGAGATAGGAACATATCTCTTTTATGTAGTTCCAACTAAACTCAAAATATGCACTTTTTTCCAAAGCTGCAGCCCAAGAGTCAAAGATTTGAACCACATCTACACCGGATCTAATCTGTTCCTCAAGATAGAACTTGACCGCATCTGTTACTTTTTGTAAAAGTTTATGTAGAAGTTCAGGGTTTTTATATAGCATTTTTTTGACAACATTGTATGTTTTGGTTCCTTGCCCTTCTATCATATATGTTGCAAGTGTCCATGGTGCTCCGCTAAAACCTATAAAAGTTTTAGAAGGATCCAATCTTTTTTTTACAAGTTTTATTGTATTATAAACATAGGTTAGATTTTTAGCACTAGTAGCAGGGTCAAGGAGACTTTCTATATCCTTTTCATTTTTTATAGGATTTTCAAAAACCGGACCCTCACCTTTGATAAAATCAAGTTTCATCCCCATCTCATTTGGAACGACAAGTATATCGCTAAAAAGTATAGCCGCATCGACCCCTACTATCTCTACAGGCTGCAAAGTAACCTCTGCTGCAAGCTCGGGTGAGTGACAAAGGTTCAGAAAATTACCGGCTTTTTCTCTAACTTTCATATATTCTGGCAGGTACCTACCTGCTTGCCTCATCATCCACACAGGAGTATATGGTGTCTCTTTTCCTTTGCAGGCATCTAAAAAAATCATATCTATCCTTATTTTTTATGTAAAAAGTATAAACCCAAAGCCAAAGCAAATATAGAGACTGCAAAATAGAGCATCTCTTTAGCACCATTATAGTCAGTGTGTAAAACTCTTTGAAAAAAGTTTACTATTAGAACCATTACTATGACTTTGGCAATTTTATCTTTAAGTTGATCTAAGCTATGTATCTCTAATATCTTGCTTGTTTTTATATCGTTTTCAGCCTCATCTATCTCACTTATAAAAAGCTCATATAAACCAAAAGCAAATATAAATAAAACAACTGCTATAAGATAAAGATCAACCGCACCAATGATAACAGATACCAGGTTTTCATGTAGTTTTGGAGGGTGTGAACCAGAAAGTAGTGCCTTTATGGTAAATGTTGAGATGTGATAAATATCCAAGCTTGCAATGATAAAGAGAACTATAGCTCCCACTAATCCAAAAATAACAGAGAGAATGACGATAAATCTACTTCTCCATATAATCCCCTCAAAAATCTTCTCTACCATTATAGGGTTTCCATCTCTATCCATTTTTGTGCTATTCTTACTGCATTGGTAGCAGCTCCTACTCTTAATTGATCTGCAACATTAAAAAAGTGAAGAACATTATCTTTATATATATCTTTTCTAATTCTGCCAACATAAGTTATATCTGTATCAGTTGCGATTATAGGCATAGGATAAACTCCATTTTCCAAATCATCCAAAACTTCAACATCTTCAAAGTTATTAAGAGCTCCTTTGACTCTATCTAGATCTATATCCACGCCATCATCAAAAGTTACAGTAATTGACTCGCTATGACTTCTTAAAACAGGTACTCTTACACAAGTAGCAGCGATCTGCATTTTTTTATGAAGTATTTTTTGGGACTCGTTTACCATCTTCATCTCTTCTCTTGTAAAGCCGTTTGGTTGAGGAGTGTCTATATGAGGGATGACATTTAAAGCTATCTGATGCATAAATGCCTCTTTTTTACTATCATCAAGTCTAAATGCAAAGAAGTCTTGCATCTGTTTTACAAGCTCCTCCATGCCCTTTTTTCCGGCACCGCTTGTCGCCTGATATGTGCTTACATCAACTCTTTTTATACCATAAAGATCGTCCAAAGGTTTTAAAGAGAGAACCATCTGTATGGTAGAGCAGTTTGGATTGGCTATAATTCCCTTTGTTTTCCAAGCTGCTAAATCTTCAGGATTTACTTCCGGGACAACCAAAGGCACATCTTCATCCATTCTAAAATGACTTGAGTTATCTATCACAACTGCTCCACTCGAGGCTGCAATAGGACAAAACTTAGCAGATATGCTTCCTCCTGCACTAAAAAAGGCTATATCAACCTCTTCTTGTTCAAAAATCTCTTCTGTTAACTCTTTAACTTTGTATGTTTTGCCAAGCAGTTTTACCTCTTTTCCTACACTGTTTTTACTTGCAAGCGGCAGAAGGTTAGCTACAGGAAAGTTTTGCTCTTCTAATATCCTAAAAATCTCTTCTCCAACTGCTCCGGTTGCTCCTACAACAGCAACATTAAATCTTCTCATTTTTTTCCCTTTATTATCTGATGTTATTTTCGTCCCTCTAAAAAGAGGTCATATTTTGTAATTATACCATTTTCACTTAAGATTGTAGCTCTCTCTACAACTGATATGAGCTCTCTTATATTTCCCGGCCAACTATATCTTTGTAGTTCGTCCAAAGCCTCTTTTGAAAACTCTTTTTTGTCAAAATCATACTTTTTGCAAATTTCATCCAAAGCTCTTTTGGCTATTGTTTCAATCTCCTCTTTTCTCTCTCTAAGAGGTGGTATATTAAGCGGGATCGTATTTAGTCTATAGTATAAATCATCTCTGAATTTTTTCTCTTTTATCCTCTCTTTTATGTCAGCATTTGTTGCTGATACTACTCTTATATCTATCTTTACAGGTTTATTTCCACCAACTCTTACTATCTCTTTTTCTTGAAGTGCTCTTAAGATCTTTGGTTGTAGTGACAGAGGCATCTCAGCAAGTTCATCTAAAAAGATTGTTCCTTTATCAGCCAACTCAAAAAATCCCTTTTTCTGAGTAGTTGCATCTGTAAAAGCACCCTTTTCATACCCAAAAAGTTCACTCTCCAAAAGGTTTTCAGGAATAGCCGCCATATTGATAGCGATAAATGGTTTATCTTTTCTTTTGGAGTTTTGGTGGATATATTTCGCAAAAAGCTCCTTACCGACTCCACTTTCACCTAAAAGCATGATAGAGGCATCACTAAGAGCCGCTTTTTTCGCAACTTTTAAAATGGCTTCCAACTTTTTTGACATACCCCAGAAAATATCGCTTTTAAGATCTTGATTTGCTCTTTTTTTTGGTAGGATATCTCTTTGTTTTCTTGCTTTTGCTCCTCTTTTTATAGCCTTTATAAGGGTATCTATCTCAAATGGTTTTGTCAAAAAGTCCTTTACGCCAAGTCTTATAGCTTCAATTGCTCTATTTAGAGTAGCATTTCCGGTTATAACTATAACCTCATAATCCCCCTCAAGCTTTTTTATAAACTCGATACCATCAATCCCCGGCATATTGATATCAGTAATAACCATCTCAAAAGTAGCATCGATCTTTTTAAGAGCCTCTCTGGCATTTTTAAAAGTAACGATCTCAAATTCACTATATTCGCTTAGTGCAAGCTCTAGCGATTTTCTCATATTGATATCATCTTCGACGACAGCTATCTTCACTATAAAACCTAACCTTATCTGTTTTTAAAGGTGCTTATGATACCAAAACCATGATTAAAATTTACTGTAAAGTTTATAGGCTCCATTGTGATGGTTGTTTCGGAGTATAATTTTTTTTGGTTTATTAGTTGATGGTAATTGATATAAACTCTCTTCTTTTGAAAGCACTCAAAAAGCTCTTCTTTATGCTTTTTTAAATATTTAAGTACAGATTCATTGGCATTATATTTTTTATCTATTTTGCAAACTACTCTTTTTTTAGCCTCTGTTTTTACCATAGCTTTTGATATATAGATAGTTTGATTTGAGATGGAAGAGTTGTGAGTGCGGAGTTTGCAAGAAAATATAAACTCCGCATCAGCTTTTATAAAGTTAAATAAAACAATTAGTAAGAGAAGATTCTTTTCCAAGTTTTACTATCTATTTTAAGTTCCATTTTAACTCTATAGATCCCATCTTTATATGAAGTCTCAGTTATATAGGCATCTTTTACAAGGCCATTAACTTGAGTTATGATTTTAGAGTTGTTAAGTGCAGCATCTTTTACTGTCTCTTTAGCGTTTATTTTGACACCATATAGCTTTGCACCTAGTTGTCTATAAGCATCAGCAACTGCTGCTCTTTTAGCAAGTACTAAAGCCTGAGCTGGAGATATTGTATTTTTAGGGGCTATACCCTCTCCGATAACAGCGAACTCTTTTATAGGGGTAGAGTTTAAAAAAGCCAACTCTTTTTTCTTTGTGGCAATTTCTCTATCTGCAGGGTCAACCCTTTTTTTAGCCATCACTCTCTTTTTAACTTTCTTGGCCTTTGGCTGAGGTTTTGGACTGTCAGTTGATATAGTACACCCCGTAAAAGCTATCATAACAACCGTTGCAACCAATACAATAAAACTTTTCTTCATGTAAACACCTTTTTAGTTTGATTATCTGCCTAAAAGCAGGTATATTTTATTTTTAAGCAAATAATATTCCTATTTTAAGTCAAGCTGATCATTTTCTTCAATTGTTTCAATATTTTCAGCCTCACTCTCCTCTTTTGGACACCTTGCAATACTTACTACTACATCTTCACCCTCTATGTTGACCACTTTTACACCGCTGGTATTTCTACCGGCTTTTCTTATGCTTTTCATGTCAACTCTTATCATCTTCCCTTTGCTTGTTAGAACCATTAGGTCTTTATCTTCATCAACTATAACTACACCGACTAGATCTTTGGTTTTAGGAGTTAGCTTCATGGCTATCACACCTTTTCCACCTCTTTTTTGGAGTCTGTATTCAGAAGCGGTTGTTCTTTTTCCTATACCTTTTTGGCTGACACTTAAGAGCTCCTCTTCGTCATCATTTATGATCGTGGCACCCGTGACAAAATCTCCCTCTTCTTTAAATCTAATACCCGTAACTCCTCTTGCACTTCTTCCCATCTCTCTGACATCATCAACAACAAATTTGATACACATACCTTTTCTTGTTATGATAAAGAGGTATTTGGTTTCCGGCGCTACTATCTTGGCAGTTACCAGTTCATCATCATCGTTTAGCGTGATGGCTCTAACACCTACACTTCTTATATTGCTAAATTCATTAAGGTTTGTTCTTTTTATAAGACCATTTTTTGTAAAAAATGCCAAAGATTTATCGTTGTTAAAGTCAGTTGTGGGGATAATCTCCATTATCTTTTCATCAGGTTGTAGATTTAGAAGATTAACTACCGCTTTTCCTTTTGCACTTCTGCTGCCTTCAGGTATCCTGTAAACTTTTAACCAGTATAGTTGCCCTCTGTCGGTTATAAACATCAAGGTATCATGGGTATTGGATACAAAGAAGCTCTCTATAAAGTCATCATCATAAGTAGTAAGTGCGGTTTTTCCTTTTCCACCTCTTTTTTGCTTCTCATATTGCTTAAGCGCTACTCTTTTTATATATCCTCTGTGCGTTATAGTTACAACCATAGGCTCATTTGGTATAAGATCTTCTATGTCGATCTCACCATAATCATCAACTATTTCGGTTAGCCTTGGAGAGCTGTATTTCTCTTTGACTTCAATGAGTTCATCTTTTATAAGTTGACTTAATAGCTCTTCGCTTTTTAGTATAGCGCTAAGTCTCTCTATCTCTTTTAAAAGTGCTTGGAGTTCGTTTTCTATCTTCTCTCTTTCAAGCCCGGTCAATCTTTGAAGTTTCATATCAAGTATGGCTCCGGCTTGTATCTCGCTAAGTGAGAAATTCTCCATCAAGGCTATCTTCGCGCTTTTTGTATCTTCACTCTTTTTGATAGTTACTATAACTTCATCAATATTGTCAAGTGCGATTTTTAGACCCTCTAAGATATGAGCTCTGGCTTTTGCTTTTTCTAACTCAAAGATAGTTCTTCTTATAAGCACTGTTTTTCTGTGTTTTAAAAATAGATCAAGTAGCTCAAGAAGATTAAACACCTTTGGCTCTTTGTTATCGATTGCCAGCATGATGACGCCAAAGGTAACTTCTAGGTTGGATGATTTGTAGAGGTTATTTAAGATAATTTCGCTCATTGCATCTTTTTTAAGCTCTATCACGACTCTTATGCCCTCTCTATCACTCTCGTCTCTTATCTCACTGATACCCTCTATCTGCTTCTCTTTTACAAGTGCGGCAACTTGCTCTATAAATTTTGATTTGTTTACTTGATAGGGAAACTCATCTATAACTATAACATCTTTATGGCCATTTTTTTCTATATGTGTTTTTGCTCTTATTTTTATGCGGCCTCTGCCGGTATTATAGGCGTCAATGATACCTTTTTTGCCAAAAATTACCCCGCCTGTGGGGAAATCAGGTCCCTTTATAAAATTTGTAAGGTCTGAGATCTTAGCGTCAGGATTGTCTATCAGGTATAAAAGCGCATCTATTGTCTCTTCAAGGTTGTGTGGCGGTATATTGGTCGCCATACCTACTGCTATACCGCTTGAGCCGTTTATAAGCAGATTTGGAATCCTGCTCGGAAGCACATCGGGCTCACTTAGACTGTCATCATAGTTTGGTATAAAATCAACCGTCTCTTTCTCTATATCTTTTAAAAGCTCTTCGCTAAGGGCTGTCATCCTAGCTTCGGTATATCTCATAGCAGCTGCATTATCACCGTCAATAGAGCCGAAGTTTCCCTGTCCGTCTATCAAGGGAAGTCTCATGGAAAACGGTTGAGCCATTCTTACCAATGCATCATATACTGCATTGTCACCGTGCGGATGATACTTACCTATAACATCACCGACAATCCTGGCTGATTTTTTATAGGCTGCTCTTGAAGAGAGGTTTAACTCACTCATAGCAAAGAGTATCCTTCTGTGAACCGGTTTTAGTCCATCTCTCGCATCAGGCAAAGCTCTTCCTATGATGACACTCATCGAGTAGTCAAGGTAGCTTGTCTTTATGGAGTCTTCTATGTTTATATTTTGTATGTCTTGATTTGCTTCAAAAATATCGCTCATTACTTACCTTTTTGCCATAGCTTAATTTTAATTTGAAAATCCATTCCGATTTAAACTTCTACAAAACGGATTCAAGGACGCTGCCCCAAAATCAAAGATTTTGACCCTTCCACTGCATATGTTTTGCAGAAATTTAAATCTCCATTCCTATCTTCTTAATCCTATATTATTCTATCCAAAATTTGCTTATATATCTCTTGCATCAGCGAGAGTAAGGGCAAAATGAACCCTTGAATCGGAGTTTTCTATAACTTTTTTTGCCTCTTTTAGAGTTGTGCCGGTTGTGATTATATCATCAACTAAAATTATATCTATATCAGATCTGTAAGAGTAGCTAAAATCTCTTGGATTCTCCTCTCTAAATTTTAGACTTTTTCCCGAGTAGCTGATACTGTTTTTGGCTCTTAGCTTGGAAAAAAGAGGAGTTATATGAGCTGATTTTAGATATCTGTTTAAGATAGCGCTATGAGAGTATCCGCTTTTTACACTATCATCACAGGCTATTGAGTAGATTTGCCCCTCAAAGTTAAAATTGTCAGCAAATTTTAAAAAACTCTCTTTTACTAAAATCTTGTAGATAAAATAGCCTATAAATTTATGTTTGGTATGTAAAAGTGTTTTTATCTGAGAGTATCTGTAAAAACTGTAAACCTCCAAGCCATCATCCAAAACCCTCTTTGTTAAAGAGGGTGTTAAAAATTCACTTCTACACCTTTTGCAGATATGCCAAAAAGATAAGTTTCCGCAAAGCAGACAATGCATATAGTGTTAAACTTTTTGCAACTTTTCCCTTAAAAGCTTATTTATGAGCGTTTGGTAGGGTATCTTTTGTTCACTTGCTAATTTTTTAAAATATATAACTATATCATTATCAAGTCTTAATGTAACAGGTATCTTTTTAGGCTGGTAAAATCTGCCTCTTACACCTCCGCTAAAATCATACTCTTCCAATATCTCATAATCATCAAACTTCTCTCTCTCTTTAATGCTGTTCATAAAAATTCCTCTCTTTTTGAGTTGCTTTCCTTGCGCTAATTATTCTTATAACTTCTTCACCTTCTTCATCAAAAAACATATTTGCTACAACAACTATCTTATCTTTGGTTGTTGCTCCTATAGTGATCCATCTCTCTTCACAATAATTAAAACGGCAATCAAGCTTTGCGATGTGCATTGGATCATAAAAGATCTCTTTTGCCTCCTCAAAGCTAATATGATGCTTTTTTATATTGATGTTGTTTTTCTCTTTGCTCCACTCAAATTTCAATTTTTGCCCCATTAAAAATTATACTATTTTGCATTTACAATGTCAATATATAGTGTTGTCAAGTAGATTTTTAACTATTAGTCTAATGCTATCGTCAAGTAGGATTTTTATCTCTTTTGTGAAAGTTTCATCGCTTACTGTAGGTCCGTTATATTTGCTGATATTTTCAGATATCTTTTTTGTTATGGTATCTTTACCCTCTTTTATAACAAGTATTAGTGATATATTACCGGTTAGGTTTTCTTTGGTTAAGATATCTTTGTTGAAAGTTACGAGGATCTTTTTTATATATAATTTGATACTTAGATCCGCGCTCTTTTTTGATATTGCAACTTTAAAGCCATTTGCTTTTAAAGCTTTTTCAAGAGCATTTTTATACCAAAGAACAAAATCGCTCTGCGTGGTTTTATATCCTAAATTATCTCCATTGTTGTTTGTTATAACGGCAACTATATTTTTATGCGCTCTTTTATCTTCTATAGAGTCAATAAAAATAGATCTGTTTACACTATTGAAGCTTAAAAAGTTAACTTTATACGGTTCGATACTAAGGGAGGTGTTTTTGTACGAACAACCGCTTAAACCAAAAAACAGGAGTAAAAAAACCAAAAATATCTTTTTCACAACAGCTCCTTTGGCAAGCATTTTACCATAAAAAAATAAAATTGTTAATCAATCTTCAAAACACTCAAAAACGCCTCTTGTGGAAGTTGGACTTTCCCTATGGCTTTCATTCTCTTTTTACCGGCTTTTTGCTTTTCCAAAAGCTTTCGTTTTCTTGTTATATCTCCGCCGTAACATTTGGCAGTTACATTTTTGCCCATGGATTTTACAGTCTCTCTTGCTATGATTTTGTTGCCTATGCTAGCTTGTATCGCTACTTCAAAGAGTTGCCTAGGTACTAACTCTTTCATCGTTTTTACAAGTTCTCTTCCTTTTGTTTGAGCCTTCTCTTTTGGAACTATGATAGATAGTGCGTCTACAACTTCACCGGCTACTCTTACATCAAGTTTTACCAAATCCCCCTCTTTGTATCCTATAGGTTCATAGTCAAAACTTGCATATCCTTTTGTAGTGGATTTTAACTTGTCATAAAAGTCCATAACTATCTCATTCATAGGTATCTCATACTCCAAAAGGACTCTATCAGTTGTAATGTAGTCCATCTTTTTTTGCAAGCCTCTTTTGTTGTTTAAAAGAGTCATGACATTTCCTAGAAATTCATTAGGAGTTACTATGGTAGCTTTCACATAAGGTTCATAAATCTTTTCTATCTCATTTACCGGGGGCAGTTCACTTGGATTTTGTATCTCGATGGTTTTACCGTCACTTTTTTGTATGCGATATATGACGGTTGGAGCAGTTGCTATCAAGTCTATACCAAACTCTCTCTCAAGCCTCTCTTTTACAACCTCCATGTGCAAAAGTCCTAAAAATCCAACCCTAAAACCAAAACCAAGGGCCGCAGAAGTTTCAGGCTCATAGGAGATACTTGAGTCATTTAGTTGAAGTTTGTCAAGCGCATCTCTTAAGTCTTCAAATTTGTCTGTCTCTATAGGGTAGATACCCGCAAAAACAAATGCTTTTGCCTCTTGAAAGCCCTGTATAGGTTCGATTGTAGGGTTTTTAGCTCCAGTGATGGTATCGCCCACTTTGACATCCCCGACATTTTTAAGCCCAAGGATTACTATACCTATTTCGCCTGTTTTTATGGAAGTTGTATCTATCTGTTTTAAGGGATGAGGATATTTTAGACCTAAAACTTCGTGTCTTTTTTTGGTGCTCATTACAAGGACTTCTTCACCTTTTTTTATCTCTCCATCAAAGACTCTTGCAAGAGCCAAAGCTCCAAGGTAGTTATCGAACCAGCTATCATATATCAAAGCTTTCAAAGGAGCCTTCTCATCTCCTTCGGGA
>Ga0256840_1002490_pt1 | contig 16121 bp, 16 predicted proteins | sample 355202metaG_FD_185969 | JGI IMG/M metagenome (GOLD analysis project Ga0256840, IMG submission 185969) | Hydrothermal vent microbial communities from Mid Atlantic Ridge, Atlantic Ocean - 355-202 | ecosystem: Environmental > Aquatic > Marine > Hydrothermal vents | place: Atlantic Ocean: Mid... | reverse complement strand
AAAAGTTTGCTGACTCATTAAAAAAACACAGTGTTGGTATTGCAAGCTATGCAAAACACAAACTTACTAGCGCAATTATTGAAGCTGGAAACATCGCCATTGGTATGATAAGAAAAAGAGCCAGAGGTATTAGAGATACTGAATATTTCAAACTTAAAATTAGGCAATCATCATTAAATGACACCTCATCAATGTTCTATGATTCGTATCCTTTTTTACTCACATAAGCGGTGAAGAGCCAGTTTCCAGTTTTTTTACAATGTTTGTTTGGATAATTGGTAAATAAAAAGTTACTAATTTGTTCATTTTTTGTATATATGGTATATTTTGATGTTGGGAATTTATAATCATCAATCGCCTCTTTAAAAGGATTAAAAAACTGTGAAAAGCCAAAATCATTATCAAGTTCATTGGGGTGTTCGGGAAATTCACATATTTTATTATATATAGACTGGGATGTAATATTGCGGAATTGGAAGAGTTCTTCATTGAAAGAAGAGTAATTTGTTATTGGGTCAATTAAGCTAATGAATATTGACAATAACATTGAGAAAATAAAGAATACACCCCACTTAAATGATGATATTTCTTTAATAAATATTTCTTTATTAAAGTTATACTTCTCTTTGTTATCGGGAGGATAGTTGAGGAACTCATCAACTGTAATAGAATCAATTCTCTTCTCTATTTTATCAATTATTCTTTTCATAAAATCATTTAAAAAATTGAGGATATAAGCAAAATGTGTAACATTATTTTAGGAATTTCAAATTCTATCACAAATCTATTCATGGTTTGATTCCAATTGCGAATTGCAGGCTAAAAAAGCAGGAAGAAATGCGATTAAAATATATTGTTAATTACCTGCTTTTAACATAAAATAAAAAAATTAGTCATTACTGTCGTAATTTATGAAATTCAAACCACAAATAAAAATTCCTGCCACCAATATGCGTGGTGGAACATCCAAAGGTGTCTTTTTCAGGTTGGAGGATTTGCCAAAACAAGCACAAATCGCAGGTGAGTATCGAGATAACTTGTTGTTGCGAATAATTGGATCACCAGACCCTTATGGTAAACAAACTGACGGAATGGGTGGTGCTACTTCCAGTACTTCAAAAACGGTGATTTTATCGAAAAGTTCCCAAGTTGGGCATGATGTGGATTATCTATTTGGGCAAGTTGCCATTGATCGACCTTTTGTGGATTGGAGTGGAAATTGTGGTAATTTAACCGCTGCTGTGGGTTCATTTGCCATTACTTCGGGTCTTGTTGATGCCAATAAAATACCTGATAATGGGATTTGTGTGGTAAAAATTTGGCAAGCTAATATCAAAAAAACCATTATTGCCCATGTACCAATCACTGATGATCAAGTGCAAGAAACGGGTGATTTTGAACTCGATGGTGTTACATTTCCAGCAGCAGAGGTAAAAATTGAATTTGTAGAGCCCACCGCTGATAAGCTCTTTCCTACTGGTAATATTGTCGATGACCTAGAAGTCCCTGGTGTTGGCACATTCAAAGCCACTTTAATTAATGCGGGAATTCCAACCATTTTTTTAAACGCCGAAGATATTAATTATACAGGCACAGAGCTGCAAGGCGATATCAACAGCGATGATAAAGCCTTAGCAATGTTTGAAACTATACGTGCTTATGGCGCGATTAAGATGGGTTTGATTGATAACATTGAACAAGCCAAAACTCGACAACACACACCTAAAGTCACTTTTGTTGCGCCACCAGAGGCTTATATTTCATCTAGTGGTAAAGCAATAAAAGAGTCAGACATCGACCTCAATGTTCGTGCTTTATCAATGGGCTTGTTACACCATGCCATGATGGGAACCGCCGCTGTGGCAATAGCGACTGCCTCAGCTATTCCTGGGACGCTGGTGAATTTAGCAGCAAGCGCAAAAGAGCGCAACTTCGTTACCTTTGGGCATCCATCTGGAGTTTTGAAAGTTGGTGCAGAAGTGGCAATAGAAAATGGCCAGTGGCAAGCTAAAAAAGTAATCATGAGCCGCAGTGCTCGGGTATTGATGGAAGGCAAGGTCTGCGTGCCACCGATTAATAAATGAGACCTTTGCATAACTATAGTGACGAGTAAAAAATGATTAAATTCACCAGCTTTTCGCTAAAAATCTCGCCAATAACTGGTTATTACCTTCAATTTTTAACTCAATCTGGCAAATTTTCTCTATTTTTTCGTTCGCCATATAGTTATGCAAAGGTCTCTAAATGAACAAAAATTAAAAATATTTAATTAACACTCCTTGCGCCTTGACAATGTTTTTATATTAGTAAATACTAATACACATTCAATTAAATCGAGTGCTTAACATGTCAAAATTTATAATTTCTCCTTCAATTTTATCGGCTGATTTTGCTCGTCTTGGTGAAGATACTCAGGCCGTTTTAGATGCTGGCGCTGACTGGGTTCACTTTGATGTGATGGATAATCATTATGTGCCAAACTTGACAATTGGGCCCATGGTTTGCCAAGCCTTGCGTGATTATGGGATTACGGCTCCCATTGATGTGCATTTGATGGTGAAGCCTGTGGATAGAATTATTCCAGATTTTGCAAAAGCGGGTGCGAGCATGATAACTTTTCACCCTGAGGCCTCTGAGCATATTGATAGAAGTTTGGGTTTGATTAAAGAGTCGGGTTGTCAGGCTGGTTTAGTGTTAAATCCTGCAACGCCTTTGTCTGTTTTAGAACACGTTATGGATAAACTGGATATGATATTATTGATGTCTGTTAATCCTGGTTTTGGTGGGCAAAGCTTTATTCCAGAAACACTTAATAAAACACGCCTTGTACGTCAGTTGATTGAAAAAAGTGGTCGAGATATTCGCTTAGAAATTGATGGCGGTGTCAAAATTAATAATATTCGTGAGATTATGCAAGCCGGTGCAGATACCTTTGTTGCTGGTTCTGCCATTTTCAATACCCAAGACTATAAAGCCACAATTGATGCGATGCGAGAACAGTTGGCTTTGGGTTAATAAATTCATGTTCAATTCATGCTATTGTGTTAAAATCTCAACACCATGAAAAAAATGACGATTAAATTATGTTGTGCTGTGTTGATTGGTTTGTTAGCGATAGTACCCATCAGTATGGCAAAAAACAAAAAAACGGTTTCACTAGCAGAAGCCTCTCAAGCCGTTCGTCTTAAAACAAAAGGCAAGATTCTTTCTGCACGAACGATTCATTCAGATGGTCATGCAACGCATAAAATTCAGGTACTTACTCCTTCAGGACGTGTTAAGACTATTAAAGTACCCGTCAATCAAAGCAATTATTCGACAAGAAATAACGCTTTACCACAAAGGCAACAGCCCTCTAATCGAAATTACCAATACAATCCGCAGGATGTCAATCGCAGCAAGCTTCGCGATCGACCCATGCACAACTCCCGACTAAACACCCAACGCCAAAACGACAACCCGAGAAGCAGGACGCAGGTGAATAGTGCAACGGCAACTCGAGAAAGAACTGATAATAAATAGCATACAATATAATGAAAATTTTACTGATTGAAGACGATGAGAACTTAAGAGATGTTTTAGAGAAAAGACTCAAAGAAGAAGGCTTTGTAGTAGAAAGCGCTGACAATGGAGAGGATGGTTTGTATCTTGGTCGAGAGTTCGAATTTGATTTAGCCATTATTGACTTGGGCTTGCCACGTGTTTCGGGCATGGAAGTTATTCAGACCTTAAGAGCCGAAGAGCGTTCTTTTCCTATTTTGGTTTTAACGGCTAGGGGTTCTTGGCAAGATAAGGTTATGGGGTTAGATGCGGGTGCGGATGATTATTTGGTTAAACCCTTTCACTTTCCTGAACTGCTTGCGCGTGTTAATGCTTTGGTGCGTCGCTCAGCTGGATTTTCATCCCCCGAACTTGTCTGTGGTTATGTGTCCTTAAATACTTCCACAGGTGAGGTTAAAGTGGATGAGAAGTTGGTTGATTTAACTTCGTACGAATACAAAGTGCTTGAGTACCTTATGTTGCATCAAGGAGAGGTGGTTTCTAAAAGCACATTGACCGAACACATTTACCACCAAGATTATGACCGTGATAGCAATGTTATCGAAGTCTTTGTCGGTCGATTACGCCGAAAAATTCAATCCGATAAACACAAACATAAAGTCATTGAAACCCTTCGAGGGCGTGGTTATCGCATGCGAGAACCTGAAGAATAATGTTCTTAAGGAAATTCTCCTTAACGAATAGATTAATCACAACCGCCACTTTAGCGTTGATTATTGCTTTGGGCATGATTGGAATGGTGATGAATCAAGCTTTTAAAGAAAAGACTTTGGATTTGGTTAAGGAGCGCCTGGAAGGTTATGTCTTTGCTTTGATTTCAGTTATTGAAACAACTCCTGAAAACAAACTCTTTATTCACGAAAATTTACCTATACCCAAATTGGTGCAACCCCAATCTGGTATTTACGCGCAAATAAGGGCTAAAGGGTTTAATTGGCAATCCGAATCCATGCTTGGGATAAAGTTGCCTGAAGTGCCATTATTGAAAATTGGAGAAACACACTTTGATGCTCCGCTAAGCTTCAATGGCAAAGACTTTTTTCGCATGACATCAGGAATTGCGATAGCTAATGAACAAACTGAAGTGCCTTATGTTTTGAGCGTCACAGAAGATGCGCAAAATTATTTTAGAGAACTTGCTGAGTTTGAAGAAACGTTGTGGACTTGGTTAATTCTGACCAGTGTTATTTTATTAGGCATTCAATATTTAATTATGAATTGGTCTTTGCGTCCGTTGAAGCGATTAACTGAAAACTTGTCGGACTTAGAGAAAGGTAAAATTGCGAAAGTCAGTGATGATTACCCACCTGAGTTGGCGGGATTAACAACGAACTTGAACAAACTGTTAGAAAATGAACGGGAAAACCTTGATAGGCAACGCAAAACTTTAGGGGATTTAGCGCATTCACTAAAAACACCGCTTGCCATTATTCATTCAGAGCTTGAAAACAAAGACAAAACCAATAGGGCATTAATTAGTGAACAAATCACCAGCATGAATGAGATTGTCGAATACCAACTTAAACGCGCTGCAGTTGCAGGACACCGAACCTTTACTGTCGGCATTCCTGTTATTGATAAACTCGAACAAATCATTCGCACCTTAGATAAAGTTTACCGCACCAAAAAAGTCAGAACACATATTCAAGCCGCTCCGGGTGCTGAATTTTATGGAGAACATGGCGACTTGATGGAGTTGCTCGGAAATCTGATTGAAAATGCCTACAAATGGTGCGATCAAAATGTATCGGTCACGATTAAAACCTTAACCTTATTGAATAGAAAGCGAACGGGTTTAATTATTGAAATTGCCGATGATGGACCAGGCATTAGTCAAGCGCAAAGAAAAAAATTATTAGCTCGCGGTGTTCGCGGCGATGAAAAAGTCAAAGGACATGGAATTGGGCTGTCAATTGTCAGTGATATTGTTGAATCTTATCAAGGCAAGATAGAAATTAAATACCACGAGTTGTTAAAAGGTGCTCATTTTATTATTACACTACCACCATGAGTAAAGAAATCACTGAATTATTGGATATTATGGCGGAATTACGTCATCCAGATAAAGGTTGCCCATGGGATATTGAGCAAAGTTTCGAGTCGCTAAGCACTTACACTATTGAAGAAGCCTATGAAGTGGCTGATGCTATTGATCAAGGAGATTACCCGCATTTAAAAGAAGAATTAGGCGATTTGCTTTTTCAAGTGGTGTTTTATGCGCAATTGGCAAAAGAAAAAGGGCTGTTTGATTTCAATGAAATTGTACAAACCTTAAATGAAAAAATGATTAATCGACACCCTCATGTTTTTGCTAAGCAAGATAATACGCTAAATGCACAGGAACAAAGTCAAAGGTGGGAACAAAATAAACGCTTAGAAAAATCCCGTCACAGTGTGTTGGATGACATTCCTAAAAACATGCCAGAACTTTTGAAGTCGGTGAAACTAACCAAAAGAGCGGCGGTCATAGGATTTGACTGGAAACAAATTGATCCAGTCTTTGAGAAAATGGAAGAAGAGTTGTCAGAACTTAAAGAAGCCATTGAAACCCAAGATGCTAAATTAATAAAGGATGAACTTGGCGATGTGTTATTTGTTTGCACAAATCTAGCACGGCATTTAAAACAAGACCCGCAATTGGCTCTGCGTCACGCCAACAAAAAATTTGAATCTCGTTTTCGAGCGGTTGAAAAAATTGCCAAACAAGAAGAGCCAAACAAAAAACAATACAGTTTGAAAAATTTAGATAAATATTGGAATAAAGTGAAAATATTAGAGAAATCTAATATAATGAAAGATTAGAGTTGTAATTTGGTCTAATAGACCATACTTACACCTCAATAAATTTAAATACATTATGGAGAACATATAATGAGCGAAAATATTACTTACGCAACAGACGACAGTTTTGAAACCGATATTAATTCAGAAGTGCCTGTATTGGTGGATTATTGGGCAGAATGGTGTGGACCTTGCCGCATGATTGCACCGATTATTGATGAAGTTGCCGAAGAAATGAAAGACCAAGTTAAGGTTGTTAAAGTCGATACAGAAGCATGCAGAAATACAGCAATCAAGATGGGTATCCGTGGGATTCCTACTTTGATGGTATTCAAAGGTGGCGAAGTGGTTGATCAGCATGTTGGCGCATTATCAAAAGGACAACTGGTCGAGATGTTAAATAAACATACCGCCTAACAGGTTTAATTGATGGTTAAAAATAATTGGCATTCATCGCAATGAATGCCAATTATTTTCTCAATATTGAATAAAACCTCTAGTTTTTTGCCCCTTCTTCAAAAAAGAGTTGCTCACCTGCATTTATCGTGATAACTTAGCAGTCATCAAATAAGAGCTGGCTTAGTGCGAGTTTCTAATTCCTCGTTTTAAAATAAAAACTGAACAAAATCAAACTATTAAAATTACTTTAATTTCAATTCCTATTATCAAAAAATCAATCAAAATCTATGAATCTAACAGAACTTAAGCAATACTCTACGCAAAAATTAACAGAAATTGCAGTGGAGGCAGGTATCGAACTTCGAGCAAGAATCCGCAAACAGGATCTTATTTTTCACATATTAAAGAAACACGCCAAAAAAGGTGAAGACATTTATGGTGGTGGAGTATTAGAGGTTTTACCCGATGGTTTTGGATTTTTGCGTTCCCCAGAAGGCAGTTATTTGGCAGGTCCAGATGATATTTATGTTTCACCAAGCCAAATTAGGCGTTTTGGTTTAAGAACAGGCGATACCATAGAAGGAAAAATTAGACCACCTAAAGATTCTGAGCGTTATTTTGCCATGCTCAAGATAAAAACAATTAACTACGAGCCACCAGAAAATACCCGTGGAAAAATTCTGTTTGAAAACTTAACACCATTGTTTGCACAAGATCAACTGATTATGGAACGTGGTACAGGTACCAAAGAAGATTTAACGGCTCGAATTATTGATTTGATTTCGCCTATCGGTAAAGGTCAACGTGGATTAATCGTTTCACCTCCAAAGGCAGGTAAAACCTTAATGATGCAAAACATAGCAACCAATATTGCTATCAACAATCCCGATGCAAAATTATTTGTATTGCTGATTGATGAACGTCCAGAAGAAGTCACCGAGATGCAACGCATGGTGCGTGGCGAAGTAATCGCCTCTACCTTTGATGAGCCGGCTTCACGCCATGTACAAGTGGCTGAGATGGTCATCGAACGTGCCAAACGTTTGGTTGAGCACAAACAAGATGTCATTATTTTATTAGATTCCATCACCCGTCTTGCCCGTGCCTACAATACTGTTGCTCCATCCTCAGGCAAAGTTCTAACCGGAGGTGTTGATGCTAATGCTTTACAAAGACCTAAACGTTTTTTTGGTGCAGCTCGAAATATTGAAGAAGGTGGTAGTTTGACTATTCTTGCAACCGCACTAGTAGAAACGGGCTCAAAAATGGATGAAGTGATTTTTGAAGAGTTTAAAGGCACAGGTAATATGGAAGTGCATTTGGACAGAAGAATTGCAGAAAAACGCGTGTGGCCGGCCATTAACATTAACCGTTCGGGTACACGAAGAGAAGAGCTTATGGTACCAAAAGAATTTCTAACTAAGGCATGGATTTTGCGTAAAATTTTACACCCAATGGACGATATTCAAGCGATAGAATTTTTATTAGAAAAACTCAAGGACACCAAAACAAATGAAGAGTTCTTTACATCAATGACTCGATAAAATGATATTATCTAGCAGGGTTGATAATTAACGCAAGCGAGATTTATTGCGATTAGTAACTAATTTTTATTAACAATGGTTTCTAATGTCACTTTAATGGCTTGAATTGACTCCTGATAACATTTATTGAGCTTGTTTAAATTTAGGGATATTTCTGAAAAATCATTATTCTTAATGCTGTTCTCTAACTTTTCTGAGTGATGAAATAACAAGGTACAACCAGCCGTAGCAGATGCGCCTTTGATTTGATGGGTGAGTTCCTGTAAAGTTTCTAAGTCTTTATTTTCTAAGCAATGGCTCAAGTTTTGTAGATTTTTGTTCGAAGAGTTGATGAATTTTTTACAGACTTTGACAACAAGCTTATGGTTTCCCGATAAGCGAGAATTAAGTGCATTAAAATCAAAAAGTGTCGCATTATCACTCTTCTTGGGTTGTTGTTTTTTTGATTCTAAGGTTTTGTATTTCTTGGGTAGCCATTGTTGTAGTTTTTGTTGAACAATTGCTAACTCAACAGGTTTAGTCATGTAATCATTCATTCCAGAACTTAAGCATCTTTCCTTATCACCACTCATGGCACTAGCCGTCATAGCGATAATAGGAATCTTATGGTTGCGATCGGATGTGGTAAATTCGCGTATTTGCGCACTTGCTTTATAGCCATCGAGTATTGGCATATGGCAATCCATAAAGACCAAGTCGTATTTGTTTCTTTTAAGAGCGCTAATCGCTTCTTTGCCATTAGTGGCAATATCAACTTTATTGTTAAGCGTTTCTAACATGTCTTTAATAACAATTTGATTGGTTATATTGTCTTCAACAATTAAAATATTTGCATTAAAAGAAGGCAGTTCAGTGGGTTCAATCGCGCTGGAGTTTTGAGGTTTATCAAACTGAATTAACCGAATGGTGAATGCAATTCGAGTGCCTTTTTCTTCAAGAGGGATGAAATTAATTTCACCACCCATAATCTCGGTTAATTGTTTACATATGCTTAATCCTAATCCCGTTCCTCCAAATTTTCTTGTTGTCGAGCCATCGGCTTGGCTAAAGCGATTAAATAATTCTTTTTGCAAATGGGTATTGACACCAACTCCTGTATCGGTAATTTGAAATTTCACGAGGGTAAATATGGAATTGCTGTAAATTGGAAAACACTCTACGGTAATGCCTCCTTTTTCGGTAAATTTAATCGAATTATTGACTAAATTATACAAAATCTGCCTAATCCTATTTGAATCGCCTTTAAACCAACGTTTCAATTCGGGAGAAACTTTACAGGAAAAACTTAATCCTTTATCGTGAATACTGTTAATAATAGAGGATGAGAAATCATCAATAAAATGGCTGAAATCAAATTCGTGGTGTTCAACGTGTAACATCCCTGCTTCGATTTTGGAAAAGTCCAATATATCATTGATTAATGAAAGCATTGCATTTGCACTGCTTTTGATGGCTTTTGCCCGTTGTTTTTGTTCGGGTGATAATGGGTTGAGCAATAACATACTGGTATTGCCAATAACACCATTCATTGGCGTTCGAATTTCATGGCTCATATTGGCAAGAAATTCAGATTTGGCTTGATTAGCTTGTTCGGCTTGTTGGTAGAGTTCTTTAAATTTCTCTTCACTTTCATTAATCTTTTTGCTTTGTTTACTGGTGACAAAACTGAGTCTAAGGTTTTCATCAATAAAACGGTTAAACTTGTAGGCACCAATAATGGCACTAATTAGGTAAGTGAAAATCATGGCTGCTAACAGTGTTGAATGTTCAAAGTCTAGCGTTAAAACACGCAAGCCAATGGGCAACAAGGCAGTGATTATAAAAAGATAAATGGCGCGTAGATAACAGGTTAAGTATGTGATAGACGCCGAAACAACGGCAAGTAAAATTAATTCAAGATAAAACTGATGGGTTATGGAGTTATCGACAAATAAAAATACACCCGCAGATCCCCAAGTGATGCCCGCTATAAAAACACTTAGGAGAAAATAGTTTTCCCATTGTTTTATGGACTTAAGGTTTTGTTTAAAAGAACGCTTGAAATAAGCATGCAAACCAATACCAAAACTAACGGCGACTAATAAAGCACAGAACCAATACAAAAGTACCCTCTTGTCAATGACATCTTTTAGAATATAAATTAATACCAGACCAGAGAGCAATTCACCAATATTAGCAAAGCTTAAGGTGTTGTAAGCCAAGTTTAGTCTATGGACTCTAACAGAAGTATTTTTTTTGTATTGTGAAGGCATGTATGATAAAAATAAAAAATTAATTATAGCACCAATATAAAGGTATTCTTGACATACAAAGAAACTTATTTAGTAAACATTTGTTAAAAAAATGCTACAATAAAAGCATGAAACTTATCCCTGTATTGCTAAATAATGAAACGGTGTATGAATCACCAAGCCTAGAACAGTTTGATTTGTGGGTCGAAACAGTGATTGAAATGCATGGCGAGTTTTTTCAAGTCAGCATTGAAATTGTTGATGAACAATTATCACAAGAGTTAAATAAAACCTACCGCAATCAGAACAAACCGACCAATGTGTTGTCTTTCTCTTTGGATTTGCCTGAGGGAGTTGAAGAAGATTTAATTGGAGATTTAGCAATCTGTGCCCCTCTTGTGGAGGCAGAGGCACAATCACAAGGCAAGCCAATTTTACATCATTGGGCTCATTTGACTATTCATGGGGTCTTGCATTTATTGGGTTATGACCATATTGAAGAAGAAAAGGCAGAAGAAATGGAACAACTTGAGATAAAATTATTAAAAAGATTAGATATACCAAACCCTTATGAAGACTGAAATTATTGTTCAATGCAAAAAGTGCCAACACCAATACAAAGTTCATGATAAGCGCGTGGGTGAAAAATTTGCTTGTTTTTGTGGAAATCTATTAGAGGTTCCTTCGGTAAAAATACACGAAGCTGCAGTGGTTAGGTGCTCTTCTTGTGGAGGTGCTCGGGGAGAAGAAGGCGAACCATTTTGCCGATACTGTGGATCAAGTTTTACCCTGCATGAGCAAGACCTTAATACCATCTGCCCGCACTGCATGACACGAATTAGTTCAAAAGCAAAATTCTGTCATTCGTGTGCGACACCGATAGTTTCCGATGATTTGGACTATACAAAAACATCCTTACCTTGTCCAAACTGTGAATCCCAAGACTTGCATTCACGTCAGATGCCCGGGCAGGTATTTAGTTTAAAAGAATGCGACAGTTGTGCTGGTATATGGATATCTGTGGACGTTTTTAGTCATTTAGAACAACAAGCGCAGAAAGAAGCAGCATCAGGCACATTAATTCATGCAAAAAAAGTAGAAGCCAATTCTTTTAGTCGACGGGAAGTGATTAACCCAATAAAGTTTTATAAAAAATGCCCGCAATGTACAGTGGTCATGCAAAGAAAAAATTATGCAGGCTCTAGCGGAATAGTTGTGGATGTTTGCCATAAACATGGCATGTGGTTTGATATCCACGAATTGGATGAAATTTTAGCCTTTGTTCGCTCAGGTTTATTATTAAAACATCAAGAAAAAGCCGCACGTATCGCCAAACGAGATTTAAAGCGAAAGAAAAATAAACCAATAATTGATAGAAATTACAGCCATAATACCCGTTACGACATCACTTCAAAAGGGGATGTGTTAACGGATATAATTGGTTGGTTATTGGATTAATTTGGTAAAAAGGTTCCAATTAGTGTGTTTGCTCTAGACAAATCATTTTAAATAGGCACCATAAATAAATAACGAGGAAAAAATCATGGCAATTAAAAAAACATTAAAAAAGAAAGCAACGGTAAAAAAGACTGCTTCTAAAACTTCAGCTCACAAAGCCAATGTAGCAGAGAACATTATGGGTTCTGCTAATGAAATTTGGTTAGCGGGTTTAGGTGCTTTTGCAAAAGCACAACAAGAAGGAGTGAAAATTTTCAACAAATTAGTTGATGAAGGCAAAGGGGTAGAAAAAATCATTAAGAAAACGACCCAAAGTGCGACTAAAGAAGTTAAAGAAAATGTTGAAAAAGTGACCAATAAAGCATCAAAAAGTTGGGATAAACTTGAAAATATTTTTGAATCCCGCGTTGAAAAAGTCTTAGAAAAGTTAGACATTCCATCGTCAGATGAAATTTCGGCATTACTTGATAAAATAGAAACATTAGCAACAGAAGTTTCAAAATTAACAGGAGACTACGTAGCCGATGTGAAAACGGTAGCAAAAAAAGTAGCTAAAAAAGCTCCGGCAACTAAGGCGAAAACAGCAGTGAAAAAAGTGGCAAAAAAAGTTACTAAGAAAACACCAACTGTTAAAAAAGTGGCTAAAAAAACAGCAAAAAAAGTAACAAAGAAAGCAACGACCACAACAAAGAAAGTGGCAAAAAAAGTAACAAAGAAATAAAGAACAAAATTAAGTAGATGAAAGTAAAAAACCATGAGTTAAACTCATGGTTTTTTTTATCAAGCATAAAGACTTGTTAACTTTCCCAATAGGTTGGAATCAACAACACAAACAAAGTAAATATTTCAAGTCTTCCAAAAATCATAGCCAAGGATAATGTCCATTTACTGCCATCGGCTAAGCCTGAGTAGTTGATGTGCGTTGTGCCAAGTGCAGGACCAATATTGGCAACGGAGGATAAAACAGAGGTTCCAGCAGTGGTTAAGTCTTCACCAAAAAAAAGTAAGATAAGTGTAAAGATTGCCAAAATAAAAATAAATTGTAACATAAAGGCAGAAACGGAATCTAACACACGGTAATTTACTGTTTTACCATCTAATTTTATAATAAATTGTCCATGAGGATGAATCAAACGGTACAGCTCTCGCATGCTGAGTTTATTCAGTAGAACAACTCTAATCATTTTTATCCCACCAGAGGTTGACCCTGCACACGCACCCATTGTACCCAGTAAAATAAGCAAAAAAGGCACTAGATTTGGCATCTGACTGACATCATTAGTGGTAAATCCAGTGGTGGTTATCATGGAAATGACTTGAAAGGATGCATGCCTAATTGATTCAAATAAACTGGGATAGGAATCATTGCTTATCAATAAAATGACGATAATAACAATGGCAGCAAAAACAACACTCACGTAAGCACGAATTTCAGTGTCATTGAGGTAAGGTTGCAAGGAGGCTGCTCGCCAGGCTACAAAATGAGAGCTAAAATTAATGCCAGCTACAAACATAAAAACCATGGCAATAAATTCAATCAATGAGTTATCAAAGTAAGCCATGGAGTCGTCATGAGTCGACATGCCGCCAGTTGAGAGAGTAGAAAAAGCATGCCCAATGGCATCAAATCCATTCATTCCTGCCATATAATACGCTAAAGCACAAAGTAAGGTTATTCCCAAATAGAGGTACCACAAAGTTTTTGCTGTTTCGGTAATGCGGGGAGTCAGTTTGTTGTCTTTCATGGGACCTGGTGTTTCGGCTTTAAACATCTGCATACCGCCGATTCGTAACATGGGCAAAATGGCAATAGCCAAAACGATAATTCCCATGCCACCTAGCCATTGCAGCAGTTGCCGATAAAAAAGTATGGAATGAGGCAAATCATCCAGGTGATTAATTATGGTGGCTCCTGTTGTTGTAAGAGCTGAAACAGATTCTAATACGGCATCTGTTAATGATAAGTTTAACGATTCAGAAAAGTACAAAGGAATAGCACAACTGCCACCAATAATGAGCCAAGACATCCCAACGACAATAAAACCACTGCGAATATTTAAATCAGACTTAGCACTGCGATAAATAAAAAGCAGTGTGCTTCCCAGCAAAAACAAAGCGGAAAAACCTTTCACAAAAGGCTTTATATCACCATCCTTATAAAGAAAACCAATGAAAATAGGTGGCAACATAATAAGGCTTGAAATGATGAGCAACAATCCCATGATGCGTAAAACGGTGCGGCTAAACTTAGAGCTAATTTGTTTGTTTTTGTGCAGTTTAGCTGACGAATCCATAGTGATAATAGTAAAAGTAATTATAAAAATTAATGCTTAACACTCTTATAAGTTTAATCCGCTTCATTGTCAATAAAGTCAAATTATTTAATGTAAATAATAGGTGAATGCCATGCTTGAAACATTAAATCAACTATAATGGCTTTTTTAAAATTTAAAATTATATTACAGTGCAAATAAATCCTATTAAAGGAGATATATACGGTGGCATAACCGCTGCTGTCATCGCCTTGCCACTGGCTTTAGCCTTTGGTGTGGCATCGGGTGCTGGTGCTGTTGCTGGGTTGTATGGTGCCGTAATTCTTGGTTTTTTTGCCTCCCTTTTTGGTGGAACAAATACCCAAATTTCAGGTCCAACAGGGCCGATGACCGTAGTCACTGCCAGTGCTGTGACTTATTTTGCAGGAGATATTGATGCCGTAATGATGGTCATTTTGTTGGCTGGAATTTTTCAAATTGTTTTTGGGATAATAAAATTGGGGCAATTTGTGAGATTTATACCTTATCCTGTTATTTCAGGATTTATGTCGGGTATTGGCGTCATTATTATTCTGCTTGAGATTAATCCATTTGTTGGCACGGATGGTATTGGATCCGTGTTGAAAACCTTATACCACTTGCCTGAAACACTGACCCAAATTAATTTTGCTGCTTTGAGTTTAGCATCTGTTGCGTTGGCGATTATGTTTTTTACTCCTAAAAAAATTGCGCGCCTTATTCCTCCACCTTTATTGGCATTGGTGGTTGCCACCACAATTAGCGTAGTGCTGCAATTAGAAGTAAAAACCGTTGGAGAAATTCCCTTACAATTACCTGATTTTAAGATACCATCCATCAACTGGCATGATTTACATAAATTAGAACACATCTTCTCGCTCGCTTTTACTTTAGCACTGTTGGGTGTGATTGATACCTTATTAACATCGTTGGTCGCGGATTCAATAACAAAAACCAAGCACAAACCAAATAAAGAACTCATTGGACAAGGCATTGGTAACTCACTTGTCGCATTAGTGGGTGGCGTGGCAGGAGCAGGTGCGACCATGCGTACAGTGATTAATATCAAAAGTGGAGGAACAACGCGTTTGTCAGGCATGATACATGCAGTGACTTTATTGTTGATTATTTTATTTTTTGCCCCTATTGCTGCCCAAATTCCCTTATCAGTATTAGCCGGAATCTTAGTAAAGGTCGGCATTGATATTATTGATTACCGATTTTTGAAAGTGATAAGAAAATCGCCCAAAATAGATATGCTTATCATGCTCGTGGTTTTTGCCTTAACCGTATTGGTTAATCTTATAATAGCAGTGGGTGTGGGTATTGTATTAGCCGCCATTCTAACGGTGTACCGTGTCACCAGAGAATCCAATATTGATATTCAAGAACACCATAAAAAAGATGTCATTATTAATAATGATAAAATCAGAACAATAAATATCAATGGCGCTTTTTTCTTCGGTTCTTCTGCTATTTTTGAACAAAGAGTCAGCAAAGTGCTGGATGTGGATTGTCTGGTAATCAATTGTTTAAATGTTCCTTTTATGGATGTCACTGCAGTTTTTACGTTACAAGAAATAATCACAAAAATAAAGGACAACAAAATCAAAATTGCACTTATTTTAAAACCCAGACACGAAAAAAAGGTAAAAGATTTAATTGATAAACAAACCCTTAAGGACGTGATGATATGCCAAACCGTAAAAGACTGCCCATTGTATCAATCTTATTAGATATGATGTTTTGACCTGTCCATCCTAATCTACGTGGATTATGAAAGGCAGTATAATATATTGTCTTTGCATACCATAATTTAGAGGACAGGTCATGAACCATATTACCAAACTATTAGA
>Ga0256840_1002489_pt1 | contig 16122 bp, 10 predicted proteins | sample 355202metaG_FD_185969 | JGI IMG/M metagenome (GOLD analysis project Ga0256840, IMG submission 185969) | Hydrothermal vent microbial communities from Mid Atlantic Ridge, Atlantic Ocean - 355-202 | ecosystem: Environmental > Aquatic > Marine > Hydrothermal vents | place: Atlantic Ocean: Mid... | reverse complement strand
AATTCCGGTGACGGCCAGGAAAGTAAAAAAGGAAATCGCGCTTCCGATGGAAAATGAGCCGGGATGTTTTCTGCAATTCCAGGCGATCAAACCAGCGAAGAGACCTAGGGACCCTTCGGCGAGAACGATGGCAGGCGAGATTTGGATAACGACCTCTGGACTCAGAATGGACCATCCAGGTCCAAGGGCTGCGCCTAAAACAATATATTCGGCGCCGGTAACCACGCCCCATTTTCTTTCTGCCCAGCCTGAAAGTACTCTCGCAACAACGTAGGCCAAGCCGATAACGCCGATTAAAAATAGGATCGTTTCGAAGGCTTCATTGCTCAAATCGCTGCCGTTGGCGTAAGCGAAGGGAGAAAACAAAACCACCGAAAGTGCGATAAAAATCGGTAAGACTAATTTTTTCATGTTCAACATCTTTCTTCCAAGTCTATTTCATCGCGTTAATCTAAAGAACGAACAGAATTAGAGAGTCTCAGCAATCTGAATAACAACAAGAAAATTGATGGGAAATATATGGAAATTTTGGGAAGGCCTTAACGGCGGTTATAGAGAATAACCGATAGAAATGAAGCCGTTATGAATGATGTCAGTTGACTCGGAGTTCGCATTTTCGATAACGGGACCTTTGGTCAAGGTTGCCGGTAAAAGACGGAAGTCGTAGTTCAACCCTGCTGAAATTTCATCGGTCAGATTGAAGGATAAACCCAGATTTGGAGCAAATCCAATACCAAGACCATCTGCTTCACCGAAGGCGCCATCGGCGGTATTTGTGTTGAAAATCGCGACGACGATGAGATTGGCTTTAAGAAGAATGGGACCGACGTTGTATCCTACTCCCAGACCACCACGTCCACCGATGTATCGAGATCCGGTATAAAATTGATTGGGATCGATAGTAATACTGGTCGCCTCGGCGCCTGCACTCAGGATGATCGTAAGTTCTTTAGAGAATCCGATGAGGAAGTTAAGATCGAGTCCTAACTGGCTGTATCGACTAGAGAATTCGAAAACGTCTTCGGTATTTGGATCCTTAAAAAGGGTGGTAAAGGGCGCAAAACCACCAAAGAGAGTTGCACCGATGGCGGTCGAACCCATGTTGACGAAAACGGCATCAAGCCTTGCTCCACCTCCGATGTAGGGCGATTCGTGTTTAAGAGTGAAATCGTCTCCGGTGGTCGTTTCGAGTGTAAACTCGCGTTTTCCCAAAACTGCGCCAATATTGATTTTATAGCCTTCGGCCAAGTAGGGGTAATCACTGGAGCCTTCGTCAGAATCCTCTTCTTCCTCTTCTGAATCCGCATCGCCATCGTCGTCTTTATCCTCGGAATCGGCATCGGCATCAGCGTCACTATCGGTGTCTTCATCTTCATCTTCGTCTGCGTTCGTGTCTTCGGAATCTTCGTCAGCATCTTCATCTTCGTCGGCGCCACCTTTTCGGGAGGCAAGCACTTCTGGGACGATCGCTTTAAACGAGGTCTTTAACATTGCCCTCGCCTTGCTTTTACTGATGCGTCCCCTTTTGATCTTTTTTACATTATTATCGACGGTACCACCGTCGGGACCGATCGAGGCCAACTGGATCTTTTTTCCACCCTTGTAAATGTCGAGCAGGATCAACGCTTCAACCTTGGACATTTGTACGAGCTTGGCCATCTTCTTCTTGTTTTTATTACGCCATTTCGAAGATCCTAGATTAGATTTTTTGATACCTAATTTCTTGGCAATTTTAATCACACTCTTCTGGCTTCTAAGTTTGATACTGCCGTTTTTTTTCAGGTAACGATACACCGTTTTGTATCCCTTGTTTCCGCCCTTCTTAGAAACATTTACCAAAGAAAGTTGAATAGGATCCGGCTTGGCAAATGCGGAACTTGGAAAAAGAAACAGAAACACAATAATTGTTGTGACAATTTTAAGGCGAAAACCGACCATAAAAATCTCTCTTTTGGTAAAATCTAAAGCTTGATTTATATGATAATGTAATATTGAATAACCCGAAAGGCGAAATAGCGGATCTAAAATACATGAGTAAAATTAGTGATAAGTTAAAACGTTTGCATCAATCAAGAATCAACGCGATCGATCAAAAACAACACAACGATGGGGTCTTTTTAGCCGATAAACAAACCCCAACCTTACGCAATCTTGACTCGGGTCGGACAACACAAGCTCATAATAAAAAATTTAACGCGCTTTTACGGCATCAATCATTGAAAGAAAAATCGGGAAGTGGACAACGCTCCAAAGAAAGTCGATCTCTTGGGTCTTATCAATTAAAAGCTGCCCACACTTATGAAGATTCGCCAAATCAACTCGGTGAGCGCCTAAAAGACCTTAGAATACAGGCACAAGCTCTCATCGAGGCTGGACGCAGAGAAAGTGCGGTGCCTCTTTTGTTCGAAATGCTGGCCTACTCGCCAGATCACGTTTACGCGCTCTCCAAATTGGTAGATCATTTTACGGATGTGAAAGAAATGAGGGAGGTTTTTGCAAAGCGCCTTAAAAAGGTGGCCCACTACTAGCTTTGGATCTCCGCGAATGCGCGTTGGAGATCGACGCCGTAAATCATGGCATCTTTTTCAATAAAACCGATAAGTTGATTGTTAGCGCTAAATGAAAGATCGAGAATCTTCCCTATTTCGGCCTTTAAAGCGGAGAGAGGTTTACCGGCAATAACATTGTAGATCGTGATAGAATTATCTTCGAAAGCGACCGCCAAAAGCTGAGATTCCGTGGAAAATGCCATCGCCCGAACGGGTAAGGGAGACGAAAAATGGGTCACCCGCGCGCGCTTGGGGTCTGAACTGCGAAAAATATTTATTTCGTTGGTTTTCAAAGCGATCGCAAAAACGGTTCCGTCTTGAGATATCGCAACACCGAGGACCGGGGGTCCGTTCTGAATACGCATCCATATCCCATCTTCTTTTCTGAGGTAAACACGACCCGAATCAGATCCCGCCAACCCAACTCCAGCACGGAAGTCGATCGCTCGAATTGGTGCTCTTCTTACATCTGCGAATATTTCTTCTTCGTGTCCCTGAGCTTCCACTTCAATAATCTTCCCGTCTTCGCTTCCTGCCCAAATCTTTTCACCCACAGGATTGATCGTTGTCGGCGAGAAACTCAAGTGAGCGATCTTTAAAGATTTATCATCGTTATAACGCCAGATTTCATTATCAGTATTCAGGGATATAATCGTGCCATCTTTTGAGACGCAAGAGACAATCTCGCCTCCCCTGCCCAAAGGCTGAATGCCCGATTCGGTCTTGATGGTATAATCAAATTTAAAGTTCTCGCGTTCTCTCTTATAGGACTCAATCTCCTTTCCGATCGTTCCGCGTGTGGGTGCTCTCTTAAAAATCGCCGCACCAGAGGCCTCTCGTTTTTTTTGGGGGACGGGATCTAAATCCGAGGTCTCATTTCCCGCGGTGGAGGTGCCAGCAACAGGTGGATTTCCGCTTGAATCTGTTTCACGAATCGTTCGATATTCGGAGGAATCCCGAGCGCTCATAAGTAAAAATGTGTTGATGTCGGTGATGACCTCGGCCAACGAAGAAGGACGGTCTTGAGGACGTTTAGCCAAAAGGCGCGTTGTTAACCTATCAATAAATTCAGGAACATCGGATCGCAGGCCGCTGGGAATGGGAACATCAGCCCCCACATGAGACCTGAGAATTTCGTATACATTTTCGCTCTGATAGGGTGCTTGCCCCGTCAACATAAAAAAGAGAACAGCACCAAGAGAATAAAGGTCACTTCGATGATCGATCTTCCCTGCGGTGGCTTGTTCGGGAGACGCGTACAGCGGGGTTCCCAAAAATCCTCGTGTCAACGAAACGCCATCTTCCACGCGCACGATTCCAAAATCCAAGATGTGTAAAAAATCACCTTGGGCTGGCAAGCGTTCAACCATAAAGTTTTCAGGCTTCAGATCACGATGCGTCATTCCCGCCTGGTGTGCTTCATACAATCCGTTCGAAATTTGCTTGAGCAGATTCATGATGCGTTCAAAAGACATGGGATGTTCGCGATTCACCAAAGACTCTAAGGTTTCTCCTTCCACATAATCCATGACGATACCGATAAAGGTATCGTACAATTCCAAGGTTTCATAAAACGGGACAATATGGGGATTTCGCAATTTCCCAATGACGGAGACTTCTCGATTGAGGCGGGCTCGAATTTCTTCGGCGCTTAATCCATCGGGGGTTTGTTTAAGGTTGATAATTTTTATGGCGAAGACGCGCTCGATGGCGAGCGACTTTGCTCGATAAACCGATCCTACCGAACCTTGGCCGACCCGTTTGGTGATTAAATAACGATCATCAAGAATTCTGCCCAACCAGCGGTCATAACCGTCCTGAAAAGATCGCCAACCTTTTTCTGGTCGTCGTTTTTCACAATCAGGGCAATGGGTAGCATCGTCGGTCAAGACGTTCGTACATTGTCCACAGTAGAAAGCGGGTTTTTGGAATGTTTTAGCCATTGGGGGTCGAGTGCAGGCTCAGAAAACTGCTCAAGAGATTTAGTTCTCGCTTGAATCCAAGGCGTTGTAACGAATTTCCAGTGTGGTTCCGACGAGTGCGTTTTTCGCATCCGTTTCGTCGTTCCACTGAAGTTTTACACCGGCTAGACCTGCAGGACAGGCGTTGAAGACATACTTTCCAGGAGACACAACGCAACCATTTGGAAAGCTGCTGTCTCCGATAGAACCTTCGACGCAATATCCTTTTGCTTTAAGTCCTTCTAAATTTTCGACTGTGGGTGAGGTCAACTCAACGCGGACTTGGATGCCCGAGTCACAGTATTTTTCACCATCAGATCCCGGTCGGTCGATACATTGACCGGGAGTATTAGAGAAGGGGAAAGAAGGACATTCGGAGCTTTCTTGGCATGGATAGATTGACCGGCTGATACAACCACCGCCAATATTACCAACGAATTCACCAATCGCAGTTAAGGCAGGAGAGAAATCGCCTGCACATAACCACCCTTGGGTGGCATCACTTTTACGAGGGAAGTACTGGCCTTCACCAAAAGATTGAAGGAAGCGCTGGTATCTATCACCTGAAAAAGCAACACCGAGTGTATTTGCACACGCTGGGCGTACACCATTGTCGGTGCCCATCGGACATTCGTCCAATTTCGCACCGGCAAAGCGTTTGGGCTCACCGTGAATAGAGGCGACGAGAATTTCTCCATCTCCGAAATCAGGGCGTCCTTTAGAGGCACGTAGATTTTCGAAAAGACCCTTCTTTACGTCTTCGATTTTTACGAGGGGAGAAGAGTCTTCTTCACCTGCGATATTTGCGTATTCACAGGTCGCGTCTCCGCAACTACTGTTTTCGTCTAAGGTACCATCATGAGAGCAGTCGTTTTCATCGGTCACGAAGATAAGTGCGAATCTAGAATTCTTCCTTAAGAAACCATGGTTAGGAGCGCTAGGATTATAACCTTCAACTTGGTCATCATCGACCGGTCCACCGGTGAGCTCAGGTTTGGTTGCCTCAAGCGCTGCGGCCAAACCTTTCTCAATGCCGTGTCCACGCGTACCGACGAAACTCATACATGCGAAATCATTCTTTAATTTATCCACATCAAGACGATTTCCGTTTTTGTAATCGGCGGATTTAAGGACTTTCGGAATGGCTCGATACGAGGCCTCATCTGGAAAAAGATGCTTCATCGCGCATTTTGGACCCGCTCCACCACATTTTCCGGCAATTTCACATCCCATCGTATTTTGTGTCGCACAGATGAAATCAGCGGTGGTAAGAGCATTAAATGACTCGTCCGGTGTGGCCATACATTTTACGGCGGCTGCAATCGACTTTTTAAGAGGTTCAAATTCCCCATCAATCGGCTTTCCTTGACTATCAATCGTTTTGATACAGGTTTGATCGAATCCAGGGATCGGTTGAGGCGTGGACTGAATATGGCCAGGTTGTGCGACCGGTTCTGGCGCATAATTCTTAGCCATATGGGTTGTCGTTACAGCAATATGAAAATCCAAATTCGTCTTATCGATCTCGTCGATAAAAAGTTTGAAGTTGGTCGCCAAGGTATCTTGTTCCTGACACATGGAGCCCGAGTTATCGATGACCCACAACATATCAATCTGAGTTGAACCATCAACATTAATCGGCTCTTGGTATTCGATCGCGCCACCAGCAGAAGGTTTCTGAACCGGATTGGAGTTACACGAAAACGCACTTAAAGAAAGCGCACCACAAATTAAGCCTTTAACTATTTTTTTCATATCTACTCTTTCTATTAGAGATTATTTCGTATCTGTCGATTCTAAACAAAAGTGGAATCCATGTCCATATTCTGGATTAGCAAATGCAATGCAATTTCAGTGCGGACTCAGTTTTGATTTCGAATACATTTCATACCTTTGTTTAGCCTAATTCTCAACGCTTTAGTTTCGATTTGTCGAAATCGAATTAAAGCGAATTTCCAATTGGGTTTCCGCCAAGGCTACTTTCGCCTCTTTTTCGTTTTCCCACGTAAGTTTTACACCTTCTAACCCTGCTGGGCACGCATCAAAACGGTAATATTTCGGATCCACCACACATCCATTTGGATAGGTTGGATCTGCGACGGAGCCCTCCTCGCAAAACCCTCGCTCCTTCAATTGTTCCAGCTTTTCTACTGATGGACTCAAAAGCTCAGCACGCACCTGAATCCCCGAGTTACAATAGCTCTCTCCCAATAGAGACCCAGGTCGCTCAACGCACAACCCTTCATCGCCAGAAAATGGAAAGGATGGACAATCGGAATCTTGAGAGCAAGGAAATATCGATTCACTAATACATCCTCCCCCCGATGAACCTACAAATTCTCCAATCGATTTTAAGGCTGGCGAAAAATCGCCTTGGCATAGCCAGCCTTGGGTTGAATCCTCCTTCGCCGGAAAATAGTTTCCGTCCTGAAAACTCTGCAAAAAACGCTGATAGCGATCGCCCGAAAACGCAACACCCAAAAGGTTCGCGCAAACCGGTTTAACACGGGTATCCTGTGTGCACTCAAGAGGTTTTTCTTCTTCGGTAAATCGACGCGGTTTACCATGAATCGAGGCCACCAAGACTTCCGATTCATCGAAATCCATTCGATTCTTCGATAGCGCCAAATTTTCAAGCAATTGCGCTTTCAAGTTCTCAACCGATACCAGCCCCTCTTCCACACCCTCTATGTTGGCATACTCGCAAATATCACCACCACACGTGGTCGCCTCATCGAGACTTCCATCATGAGAGCAATCGTTTTCGTCCGTCACAAAAATAACCGCAAAACGCGCGTTTTTTCGAATAAATCCATGATTCACGGCGTTTTCATCGTATATTTGTGCCGTGGGGTCATCTAAACTCCCCCCCGTAAGTTCAGGTTTAACAACCTCGATCGCGGCGGCTAATCCCTTTTCTACACCCCAACCCCTGGTTCCAACGAAACTCATACACGAAAAATCGGCTTTCAGTTTTTCAACGTCCAAGCGCCCACCACTCTTGTAGACACTTGCCCGCAAAACCTTTGGAATAGCGCGATAGGAATCCGGGGCTGGAAAGAGATCTTCTCGCTCGCACTTCTTCTTGCCATTTTCACCACAAATCCCCGGCAATACGCAATTTTTCTTATTACCGATAATACATGCAATTTCGGCGTTCGTCGGAATAAAGCCCTTAGACGGATCTTTCATACATCCAACTGCCCGGCTTATCGATTTTGAAATCGGCTCAAAATCGTCAAGAATCTCTTTACCCTTATCATCAAGTTTATGCAAACACGCTGGAAACAAGCCCGGCACTGGTTGCGGTGTGGACTGTAAATATCCAGGCCGAGATACGGGGTCGGCAACTAGCCCGCCCATGTCTGTCGTCGTCACACCAATGTGAAAGTCGAGATTCGTTTTGTCGATCTCTTCGATGAAAAGCTCGAAATTTTTCGCCAATACTTCTTGCTCCTGGCACATCGATCCGGAGTTATCTATGACCCACAACATATCGATCTGCGCGGAACCGTTTACGTTGAGTGTTTTTGTGAGCTCAATTCTTCCAAACTCCGATCCAGGGGTAACAGGGTTCGAATTACAGGCCCACGCTAATAGAAATACGAATAATAAGGATACTTTCATCTTTTGTTCTCCATAAAAAACTATGATCCCGGAAACCCTAACGCCAAAATAATCAAACATCAAGTTATTTGTAATTTATTACACATATCCAGCAACGCAATGTATTAGAAAGAGAGTTAGAAATAAAAGTGTATAGCAGTATGGCTTCTGGCGAATATGAAAAATGATCCAAAAAAACCTTGTAATATTTGAATTAGGAAGCTACCTTCGCCCGCCTTGAAGGATCCCATCGGGAGTAAGATATGCGTGAAAAAATTAGATTAGTGTCCTCAGCCGGAACCGGCTACTTTTATACGACAATGAAAAACAAACGAAAAACACCAGATAAAATTCGGTTGAAAAAATACGATCCGAAAATTAGAAAGCATGTTGAATTCGTTGAAGCAAAGATTAAGTAGAAAATTATGAGCAAATATTCAAAAATAAACTGGCGTCGTAGAAAAAAAGTCGACCCATTCGAGCAAAATGAAAGCTGGAAAATCGATTACAAGAATCCTGAGCTTTTGAAACTCTTTGTTACCTCTACAGGTAAAATTCTTCCTCGCCGCATCACTGGCGTAAACGCGAAGAACCAAAGAAAGTTAAGAGTTGCGATTCTGCGTGCACGTCAGATCGCGCTTCTTCCCTATACAACTCACAAGCATAATTAAGCCCCTCTCTTTCTAGAGACTCTTATTTATTTTTGTACGATAAGGCGCAACATTGCGTCTTTTGGTGTTGGTGCGCTCACTATCTTTTCAGATCTCACGGCCGTCCCTGTACGCATTTCCATGGGTTGGAAAAGTAACCACAAACATAACGCCGAGAATACAGCCAACATCATGATGAGTGGGATCTTTGCCCCCAAGAGTTGGCGGCGATTTCCAATGAGTCGACGTGCTCCCTGACTTACCAGGCCTACGGAAACAAATAATCCCAGTACCATACACACGATTTGCAAGGCCCAAAGAATTGGCATTGGGATCAACATCGTCAACGGCATATCTGCACTCCCAAAAAGATCCCATCCTAGACCCATTGGATCACTCATCAGACGCACCAATTTTGAACCCTCATAGAAAAAATGCAGGGAGTTATGCGCAATATGGTAGGCCAAAGAAACAGGAAGCGTAATATAGGCAAAGGTAATAAAAAAGGATCGCGTTGTATAAACGCGGTTTCCTGAAAGCCTGCGACTCAAAAAGACAAAAATCCAAAAAACAACAAATACAAGCGCTAAAAAGGCCAGCATTAAAAAGGTGTAAGTGACTAAAAAACCCGGATCAAATATGGTCTCGGCGAGGAATGTCCAAAAGGGATCAAAAATCGATTCCCGCCAAAAAGGCACCATCTCGATACCGTGGAAAATACTGAATCCCAGGATCGCGATTAAAAAGACGCTTTCATCCAATCGACGACGATGCGGACCCAATAAATCGGTGAAAGGCGCCCGCCATTCCACCAAAATATTATCGTGAGGACAGGTATGTAGACACTCGGTACACATCGTACAATTGGAGTTGTCATTCATCGCTCCCATGAACTCGAAAGTTGGGCATGGTAAACCCTTTTCATTTCCATGATAACAAGCCTTGGATTCGCAGCTTTTACAGACCTTAGAATCGTCGCGCCGGAAGGCCAACAAGCCCGTGGTCCCAAAAATCCCCGTCACTCGCCCCACCATGCAGCCGTATCTACAGAACGATTTACGTTCAAAAAATATAAGCGAAAAGGTCGCAATAACGACCATCGCCAAACCCATTTGAGCGGTTAAAGCCGGATTATACGGTGCGTCGTAAACCAACTCCACCCAGGTCATGGCCGTGAATAAAAGAAGCGCCAAATAGACGTTTCTAAATCTCTTCGGCCATCGTAGCTTTGGCGTCCTAGCAAATAAACGATTAAAAAAATCAGGCGTTGCCATCCATGGGCAGATTGTGCACCACGATTGTCCAAGAAAAAACGCAAAAAAGATCAGACTCATCCACCAAATATTCCACGTCAGAACGGGGGCGATGTTACGACCAGGATTTTGATTGCCGAAAAGACCCGCGTAAATGACGAAAAAGAAGAGCACAGATGAAACAATTTGTAAGCTTCGAACAAGCCAACGCCTTTTGAAGACCGCAGACATGAACGCGCTCGAAATCCCTCGTTTTCGTTCTTCTCTTCTGGAGGCGACCTTCAAACCATCACCCCATTTCCACCCGAGTAGAATGGCGAGAATATATCCTATCCAACCGGTATAATAATACCCCACATTGAGGCCAGGCATGAGCGCTGTCTGTCGTTTTCGTTCCTCTATACTCTTAGCGCCCGAGAGCGTTTCGCCATCAAAAAATGCGCTTTCTTCTGGCTTATCTTCTTCCAGATTCATGCCACAAACGGGACATTGCCCAGGCTCGTGAAAGGTCAATCCCTCACAATGCATCGGACAAGAATACTGGTGAACTTGGGCGAAAAGTGCTGCAATCCCGATTTCAAAGGTTTGATTTACACAATCCTGCACGTCGCCGGTATCGCCTGCCCGAGGTAGAATAGTAAAATTACTTACAAATACGAAAAGAAAAAACACGCAATGAACTGTAAATTTTTTCAATCCCTTTCCCCCTTAAATGCAATAAGTTGAACGAAGAAACTCACAAGAAAAATCGTGCCTAAACCGACACTTGCAATCAGCCCCATAGAAAAGAGTCCGCCGTGGTCGGTGATGAGCATCGAGCCAAAGCCGATCATACTGGTTATAAACGCGGCGGACACCGCAAAGGCAGTGGCTAAAAACCCTTTTGTATCCCGTGGCGCCTCAGCAGATCTGACCATCAAATGAAAACCCGCATCAACGCCCAAGCCAATCCAAATCGGAACAATAAGCATATTGATGAAGTTAAACTTTATCTCAAACAATCCCGTCGCACCGAAGGCAAAGAGGGTGGCAAGGCCGATGGTAAGCAACAAAAGCAAAATCGGTTTCAATTTCCGAAAAGCAAAAATAGCGACCAAAAGTAAACCCAATAAAGTAATACCAAACATCATCGCGCTGTCTTTTTCCACCGCAGCCATGATATCGACCAGCAAAAGCGAATCATTTATCCCATCGATTTTCTTCCCTTTACCCGAATCAACACCCCGTATCACTTTAGCCAGGGCTGCCATTTGTTCGGAGTCGTGATGAGAAATTGCGGTAAATACAACAACGACTTGACCATTTTCAGTGGTGCGTGAAAGTGGAGCTCGAATGGATGGAGGGAGCGCTGAAAATCCCAAAGGGCCCTTATCGAGGAGGTCTTGAATTTCTTTTTGAAAATCCAAGACCTCACCCTTGATGGCTTTTTTAGGCAAAGCATCAAAACGCTTTTTGAGATCCTTTAGAATATCGATTTTGGCATTTTGGTCTTTCGGCAGAACATCCTTTAAGGTGATGACCTTATCTATCGTCCAACCTTCTTTCATAACGCGCTTTCGCTGCCGTAGAATGGTAGCAACGTTTTCAGCTTGCTCGGCCGTATCGACCAGAAACACGGCGGGAACTTGCGTCACATCTAGGAGGGTATCGACCGTTTCGTCCAACCGCCATGAGTCCAGATTCGTGGTTTGGATACGGCTAAAATCATGCTCAAAAGATACCTTTGAAACACCAAAAGAAAACAGAACAACGAGGATCGCAAACACCACCAAAAGAAGTTTTTGGCGCGTCTTTATCCATCCGTGTATGCCAACAAAACGTTCCGATAGGGTGACAGAGATCGTCGGTTTTAAACGAATCTCGTACTTTGCCGTCGCCAAAAGTAGGCAAGGTAAGATTGTCATATTTGCTAAAACGATGAGCGTAATACCACCCAAGGCGATCGCGCCATACTCGTAGAAGGCGACAAAATCGGATACCATCAATGACCCAAAGGCGATGACCGTTGTCATACCTGCGTATAAACTTGCCCGACCGGCCGAGCTCAAGGTATCGACCAAAGCCTCTTCTACATCCATTTTTTCGCGGGACTCGACGTAGCGAGAAACAATATGAATCCCATAATCAATGCCCAAACCCAATAAAACAGCCCCGAAAAATCCCGTCAAAATATTCAATGAACCAAAGGTTAATCGCGCAAACGCAAAGGACCAGAAGGTTCCAACCACGAGAGGAATAAAAACAACCAAGGATGTCTTGAAGCCACGAAAATAAACCAGCAAAAAAACAAGGAGCAAAAAGATCGCCAGCCCCGTCCCAAACACAAGGTCGTTCATCAGCGCATCGGTTTGATCAATTCTTTTCTTATAACGCCCGGTCAGCCCAAGTTTCACATCGCTGTTGCTTTTCCTATATTCGGCGATTTTCGCGGCGAGATCCTCGTTTAGGGTGGTACTGGCCTTGAGATCGTTAGAAGAAAAATTGGGAAACAGAAAAAAGACACATTCTGTTTTTTCCTCGTTACAATAGCGGGCGCCCTGAGACATTGACGTGTATTTCTTTTCAATATCATCGAACTTAACCTCTGGCTTTTTCGACCCTCCGAGATCAATAAAAAGAGGATTCGCTCGCTGCTTTTCCCACTTCAATCGTTTTTTTACCCGCTTGGACAGGGTCTCAAGATCGACCTTGTCGATATAGAGCAATCGGTTCTTCTTAAAAAAAGAAACGGGGCGCTCGACCTCCGCCCTTTCAATGCGTTTAACTTTGAGCAAAGACACGGAAAGCTCCTCGATCGCCTTTTCCACCTTTTCAGGGGAAGAGGACTCAACGACGATGCTAACGCGGCCTACTACACCGTATGATTTCTCAAGTTCGCGTAATCCTTGAACGGAAGGTGCACTTTCGGGCAGCAGGCGTTCAAGATCTGCGTCCAAGGTCAATCCTGACGCGATCCAACCCGACAGAATAGTGAGCATGAAGCCCGCCACCAAGATCGCTCGAAAATGCCGAGCGTAGAAATCTACAACTTTTTTCATCGCTAAATGGCTATCCTTCCCATTCGAATTTGGCAAGACCACTTATTCCTTGAGGATCCTTCCGAGCCTACCTAGTGTGATCTTTTTCACGGATATTTCTTATATTTATTGACGGGTCGCGCCCTACACGACTTAAAAATTCCCCCGAAAATGATCACGCTATACCGAGCCAGGGCCATCCCCCAAACCTAGCGCGGATGTGGGTACCATCCGATAAGACCAATATTCAAACCTTCCCAAAAAAGTGCACCATCTAAACCATCTATTTTGATATCCTCATTATCGATGGCGCGAATAATTTCGCTCAGTTCTTCGGTGAAATCTAAGACGCGAAATTCCCCACCAAAGTAAAACCCAATCGCATTTTCATGAATCATCCGGGCGCTTTCATTTAATGCACAAACGCCCTCCTCCATTAATTTCCCGTTGGATTCGGGAACCATAGAAAAGCGCTCCAAACGTAAATCGATTCGAGGATAAAACGACATCGCTTGAAGCAGCACCTGATCCTCGTTCAAATTCGGTTCAAGAAACCGACAAAAACGATCAGCCAGCGGACCACGCTCTGAAAATATGTCGTGCTGCAGGAACCCATGAAGTTCATCGTCCTGGATTTCCAAACCCGCCGATTCAATGCCCTCTTTGATATTTTCAAGCTCGGCGTCCTTGTACCCAAATCCTGTTTTTAACACCGCAGCATCGGCGAGCTCACCTAATTCTTTCACTAGCGCTGCAAGATCGACCGCTATTCCTTCCAGTAAATCTGAGGCAGCTCTTGAACAGGATTCCAGCCAACTTTTGCTTTTTTCAAATCCTTCGTCAAAGGACGCGTCGTCTAAATTTTCCATACTTAGTAAAAATCTATACGATAAGTCTTGTAAAAACTTTCGCTCTTGAAGCCGTTTTATCTTTTGACTATCCCAACTCAAGGGCGCACTAATAAGTTCTCTAGAGGTTCTTAAAATATGGGAATGGTAGGCATCTATTTCTTCAAAATGATCAATATTTTTAACCGAAAAAAGTTCCATCCATAATCCAAAACTCCAACTCGTGATGCGATTCCAATGGGAACGCATATAGCCGATCGCGTCTCGACTTGAATTCAAATTTTCAAAATAGGTTTCGTGAACTTGGCCAGTCTCGATCTCTTTTTTGCAAGCCTCAAGTTCACTTGTAAAATGAGAGAATCCCTTGGCCGCCACACCTTGGGCATCGCTTCTACGATTATTATGTTTCCAAAACGGCTGCGCTTTATCGCAGTTAACGCAAAATTGTTTAGGGATAGCCCCCTGATGTTGGGGACATCGAGGCCGATCGATTTCATCAAAATGATACCAATGCACCACTGGTAGAATTTCGTTCAAACGCACAGAAATGTAAAACGAGAAACGCGTTACACTCGGATGCCAAAAAAACATGGATGCTCCATGGAGCATCTCATGGGCTCGCCATTTTGTCCTGTGGTTGGGATTGAAAGCCGGACACGGCGCGTCTTGGTAAAACGAAAAATATTTGGGCTGTTCCAATGCGCCGAAGGACCATTTTGATAACGCCCCAGCTTCAATTTCGGGAAGCAGGTGTTCTGGGAAATTTGCCAACGAACGACACTCCTGATGGTAAAAATGCCTACCATTCTGAGCGCCCATGAGCGTTGCCCGAAGGGTCATCGGCGACACCAAAAACTCTTCTTCGGGTGCCCCTAAAGAGGACAAATCTAGACCCTCGTAGTTTAGTTCTGACATTCCCCTGAGAGACTCCACAAGACCCTCAGCGTCGCCCCATTGAAGATCTAGTGAAGGTAAAAGATATGTACTCATCGATGAGCCTCTAAAAAGGAAGTTCGAAATCCAAACCCGTTCGGTAATCTATACGTCCGACAAATGAGTCAACTTCATTCTCGTCTTTGTAAATCATATTTGTCAGGGACGCGGAAACATAAGGGCGTAAAAACGCAGGTTTATCACCGGAAAAGAAAGGAAGAAATTGAAATCCGAATCGAGCTTGGGTTTCATAATCATAATTCGAATCACTAAGTTCGAAGAAGTGCTTTGAGTTTATTTCGAACTCCATAATGTTTGGATAAGGACCAAACAAATGAAGTTGAAGACGTGCCCACGCACCGCCTCCAAAAAGGTATTTTTTCCCCGTTTCGCCAAAGCTCATACGGAACTCGGGAAATAAACCCATCACAAAAAAGGATGTAAAATGATCGGTTTTTGATAACGGCGCAAGTAAACCACCTGAAAGCTCAAGCGAGCCATCCACGCCCAAACGCGGAGTACGTTTAATACGCAAGTCAAAACCCCATCCCAAAAGATCAAAAATGCTGCGCTGTAAAGGCCCCACTTTTTGAGATGCTGACAGGAACCTGAGTATGGTTAGGTCGATTTCAATATCTTTGAACATTTGATCGGAGAGCGGGAAACTCGTTTTGAAATCCAAGGCCAACGATTCAATGTCGGATCGAAAACCTCGCCGGCGTTGCTCTCCGAGACGCTCCTTAATCAATGCTCCCTCAAAGCGAAAACGCAAGCCCTCAAAATCTGGACCGTTGGCAACTCCCATAGAAATTCGTCCTTTCCCACTTGGGCCAATTGACTTCTCATCACGCAATTTGGCCACCTTTAAGTCGCGCATTTTTCTCTCTTCAAGATAAGAAAACCCATCAAAGTTAGGGCGATTGCTTTCAATATAATCCCCCATTAAATGGGTGATTTCCAGATAAGCCTCACGCGTATCGGCGATCCATTGAAGGCTTTCTTGGTGCTCTTCTTTATCGATTTGCACCGTTTCGATCTGTGCCTCTAGAGATTTTGCGTTTTCGAATAATTTTTCGTATCGACCCACAACCTTTTTTTCTGAGAAAATAAGCCGTCGTTTTTTCAAAAGAGTTTCTGCGGAAATGACGGGGATTTTAAGTTTTTTTATTTTGAGCTTTTTTTCTAAATGGTCTGCATGCTCAGCAAAATATCGCTCGATCTCCACGCTTGCGTGCAAGATATCTAGACCCTCTTTGAAGTCTTTACCTCCACGTTTTTCGATCGCCTTGGCCAACATCTTATACG
>Ga0256840_1002488_pt1 | contig 16123 bp, 14 predicted proteins | sample 355202metaG_FD_185969 | JGI IMG/M metagenome (GOLD analysis project Ga0256840, IMG submission 185969) | Hydrothermal vent microbial communities from Mid Atlantic Ridge, Atlantic Ocean - 355-202 | ecosystem: Environmental > Aquatic > Marine > Hydrothermal vents | place: Atlantic Ocean: Mid... | reverse complement strand
CTTGTAGGAGTGTTGTTTAATCCAGAAATAAAGCCCGCACTATATTGCGGGCTTTATTTTTTATGTTATCGCTATAAATATTCTTTGTTATACGATCTGCATTATTTAAAAAGTTTGGCTCGTACCAATCGAAAACTGATATTTGTTGACTTTATTCCTGTCAACTAATGGTGTCGCAAGATTAATATGTATCGTCTTTCCTGTACTAGAGCGCGTTGGGAATAATCTTAAACCAACACCAATATCTGCCATCATTTTGGCATCGTTGCCTTCTCCCCAAGCTGTTCCTGCATCAGCAAAGATTACGGCACCAAATTTCACTAAGTGCAAAGGATACCAATCAAAATGTATTCTCTTTTCTGCCTGCAATAATATTGACTTATTTCCTGTTTGATATGCAATAGGATAGGCTCGCAAGCCTACTCCGCCACCCAATACTAACTGCTCATTGAGTGTTAAGTTATTAGCTATTTTAAATTTTGCTTTTAATGAAAAATCATTACCCTTTTTATTAAAATGATCAATATCCCCTTGAAATGAAATTGTCTCTCCTTGGCGTTTACCTGATCCTAAATATGCCTTAGATGCCACTGATAAAAACCCAAGTGTATTACCCTTTAGCGCATATCCTTTTGAGTATTTTGCTGAGATTTTTAACTGATTATCATCAGAACCAAATGCTTTATTTAATAAACCAACACCAACAGTAAAAGAGCGCCCTAAGGAAACATCCTCTATTTTTCCCATTGTTTTATAGTTTGTTTTTTTAATATAGTTTTCATTAAGTGAGTTATATTCAATCCAAGGGTATGACTCTCTCAAACTTGTTTTTTTAAACTGTGGATCACGAGTCGATTTTAGAAAATCTATCTTATTGATTGTCCATCCCACTTTAAATCTTAGTACTTTATTACTTTTTGAAATCTCAGATATTTCGTGAGGCCTCTTTGACCAACCATAAAAAATAGATGTATTTTGTTTTTCTTCTGTTATTTTATCGTCAATGACTCCTGCTTTATAAAGAGTCGTTGCTTGCTTAAGTTTAGATGCATTAAAGCCCCAAGAGTACTTGCTGTCCAACTCATAAAAAGGACGCTCTAAAGTAAGCCCATAACCTGCCCCATCACTATTATCTTGTAAATCTAAAACCAACCTATTGCGAGTGCCAAATAACTGAGGGTTCTCATAGGAGAATAACTTTGAATCTCTCTTAGCGTCCTTTTTATAATTAAACGATAAACTCTTACCTAGCCCAAACAAATTATGCTCTTCAATTGCTATACCAGAACGATTTTCACCACCCTGCCGTGAGAAGCTAAGCCCTGGCGTTAACGTCCAGTTATCTTGAGTTTTTATACGAATATTAACTTGGCTACCACATAGCAAATACGGCTTTATGGATGCACTTTTAATATACCTTTGCTTACGCAAATTACGCTCACTTTCAGCAAGCTTTTTTTGCTCAAAATGTTCACCCTTCGAAAACAATAATTGATTTCTGATAATTGAAGTCTTTGTTTGAACATGGATTTTATTTGCAAGGCGATGAATTGTCCCGCTCTCTTTAGCTTTTTTTAGATCAAAAATGTCCCCTGCAGAAATATCAATATCACCAATAAGAAGATTATTTTTGACTGCAAATTCATTACGCCAAGGAACGCAGTCATCTGAATATGATAACTGGAACCCTGATAGCGCCAAAAACCCCAACAATGCATGACTAATAATTTTCATTATTTGATTAGTCTTCCCAACGCCCAAACCCAGGAATTTTCACTTGATGCTCATTAAAATTACCTGACTCAGCGCCCTTGTGACAAGCTTGGCACTGACTAAAAGAACCTACCTTTGGATTATTTTTAACCATGCGTGAAGGGATTTCATCATGTTTACGAATAAAGTAAGGGAGTTCCGTAATTCTTAAAGGCACTTTGTTTTTAGGAAAATTCCTGAGCATCTTCTTCGTTTTCCTACTATTTTTTGACCCTAAAGCATAACGAGCAAGATATCCTTTTATTGAATTGCCTGTTTCAGCATCCAGCTCTGCATTTTCGTCAAAGTGATTTTCAAGATTCGCCATCATTTTATTCCAGCTCTTTTCTGGTAGTAAACCTGCTGGGTAGGCCATATGACAAGCACTGCATTCTTCTTTATACAGTGCATTCGTTTTAGTCGTTCCTATCTTCGAAAAAGAGCTTTTTCCTCGTTCTTCTCGCTCATGCTCTTCACTTTCTGAATATTTTCCATCTGCGAAAGCCAGCATATTGCCAAAGCCAAATATGAGTGTGGCCCCTAGCATTGTCGAACCAATTAACCATTGTAGTTTTTTCATTTTATATACGCCTTTTTATTTATTGTTGGCTTAGCCACAGTAGAATGTCGCTTTTCTCTTGTGCATTACATTCTCTTTTAAATGTCCATTTACAGTTTCTTAACAGCCATTTTTTAACTTTTCTCTTCTTGGTTAATCGCTCTGGATTCACCGAAGGAGCCATTGGCTTTATTAACTTCCCCGTCTTTTTATGCTTACCTTCATTTTTAACAGACATAGTATGGCAAGTTGTACAACTGCGTCCATTCACATCTTTATTCCAAAGTTTTTTGCCTCTTTCTGAAGAAGCAGTAGATGCGCCTTTTGCTTTATATTCTTGAATTAACTCTCCTGTAACATCTGCACTTGCCGATGCAAACATGAACAAACAGATAACCGTTGTTAGAAAGCTTTTTCTAATTTTAAAATTCATATTTATCACCCTAATATTAATCTTACTGATTTTCGCGTTTTTTAGGTTTTTTACCTGTGAACATCGCTTTAACGAGATTTTCTTCTTGTAAGAAGGAGCTAAAAATCACACCGCCGATATGTAAAACAACCAAAAAAAGTATTACTGTTGTAAAAAATTCATGTATCTCTTCTAATAATTCCCCAGATAACGAAGCTATAAAAGTCGTTGCTAATGGCCCATCACCCTCTGTAGCAATGATTGATGCTCCTGTAATAACCGTAACTAGTAAACTAATTATTAAAGCAACAATCATTAGTCCTCCTGCTGGGTTATGCCCTAGGTAATGCTTTGCATCTCCAGAAAGCTCTTCTTTGAGATATTTAACTGCCTTTTTTGGGGACACCACAAAATTGGAAAATCGGGCATTAAATGAGCCAATAACGCCCCAAATAATCCTAAACGTAACAAGAAGAAAAATGGTATACCCTGCATAAGAATGAATAACTATCCACTCTCCTTCCGTGACATAAGCGACTACAAAAAATAAGACTAAGGACCAATGGAAGACCCTAACTAAAATATCCCAGACTTTAATGTACTCATCTTTTCTTTTAACCATGAAGTTTACCTTTTCTAAATTTTAACGATGGTGAAGGTTTGAAACCCCCACCACCGACCTCTTAATTTTTAAGTACGGTCGTTATCGTTTCCATTGCAGCTGTTATCATTTTCATAGCGGTCATTGTCGTCTCGGTCATTGTCGTCTCGATCATTGTCTCGGTCATTGTCGCCATTACAGTCGTCATTATCATTTCCATCACGACCATCATCATCGCCATATCCATTTTGATGATCGTCATCATCACGATCATTTATGCCGTCATTATCATCATCGTTATCATCTCTATCTAAAATGCCATCATTATCATCATCTTCATCAATTGAGTTTCTTTTTCCATCATTATCAAGATCAACATCTTTACCGTTTGGCACGCCATCGCCATCTAAATCATTATTCGTATGTCGCTCTTTACTATCTTCGATACCGTTACCATCATCATCTAAGTCATCATGATTTAATTCGCCATCGTTATCATCATCTTCATAAGCATTAACAATGCCGTCTCCATCTTTATCCAATGGGTCTGTACCTTTTACGACAACATTTGCATCTTTATCATTAAGGGCAACCACTTGCTTGGTATCAATAACATCAGCGATACCATCTCCATCAAGGTCACTACGTGTTAGGTTTACATCCATTAATTCATTTCCAAGGTCGATGTCTCCACCTGCACTTGTTACTGCTGTGCTTACCTTTCCATTTGCATCCATAAATTCTACGGGAGTAACGACTTTATTTGCATTAGTAGGGGTTACACCTTTAGGGTGTGTAATAACAACCACCCTACACGGTATATTTACAGGAAGTGTATCAAGACTAAATGGATGCTCTGCAGTGCCTCCATTACTATCTGAGTCAACCGTATGAATTGAGCCATCATCACAGTACGCTTCTATAGTAGTACCTGGTACATTACCCTTTAATGAATATTGGCTAACTGTTCCAGAACCAGTCGTACCACCTCCGCCACACGCCGTTAATAATAAAGCACTTGAAATTACACTAGCTAATGTTGTCTTGTTCATAATATGTATCCTGTGTTTGTTATGTCTTGTTAATTGTTTGTATCAGTGTTTTCATTAACACCGTGAGACACAGTTTAAAGACAAATAATTATAAAAATATTGGCTAAATGTCTATTTTAGAGAGTATTAGGTCATTTGCCCCATAACAACTGGACAAAGAACCTATACGGTAAACTATTATTTTATATATTTAGAGCTTGCCCATACTTTTATCCGTACTTTTATCCGTACTTTTATCTGTTATAATTTTAGTGACTCCATTTGTCTTAAAGGAATTTATGATATTTAACTTTAAAAATATGACAGTAAAAGACTTAATATTAATAGCAATGTTATTTCTTGTTATAGCTATTAATACTACCGACTTCCTAAAAGATATTTTGCATGGTGATGACTGGTTACATGTTACTTTGGAAATGATCACAGTATTTTTATCTTTATGGGGAATTGTGATGATTGTTCAACAAATTAACAATCGTTCTTTACGAATATCACAATTAAATAAAGAAGTACAAAAAAGCCAAAAAGACTTAGCGCTTTCTCGTACAAAACTAAAAGAAATAGGTCGCGAATACAGTATTTATTTACACAAGCAATTTGATGACTGGGGCTTAACACCCAGTGAAAAAGACGTCGCCCTTATCTTACTAAAGGGATTAAGCTTTAAGGAAATGGCAGAAGTAAGAGATACCAAAGAAAAAACGATTAGACAACAGGCATCAACCATTTATAAAAAATCAAATGTATCAGGCAGACATGAGTTTGCAGCTTGGTTTTTTGAAGATATGCTTGTTTAGGAAAGAATCTATTATCTTTCTGACTATTGCAATAAAGCATCACGTATTTGCATATAAGCAATTAAAAATTCAAACAGCATTCTCCAAAATAATTCCATAAATAGAAATGCAACGATAAACGCTAGAATAAGTTTAATTTTTTGTTTACTGTTTAAAACACCCCATAGTGCTGATTTTCCTTTATCGTGGATAACCTCCATCAAATGGTACTTTTTTGTAAACCATATTAAAAATGCCCATACAAAACTAGGAAAAATAACTGCGCCAAAATAATAAAAAACAATGAGGACTGGAATACTAATAAAGTCTTTAAAGCTAAGAAAATCCATAATAATTATTCCTTATTTTTTACTCCAATATCGCTGCATTTCAAAATATAAAAACGATGCAGTCCATGTGATTAACAATAATCCTGTTAATGATTCTACCCCTACAAAATTCCTGATTGCACCATGGGGTTGAATATCACCAAAACCTAATGTTGTGTAAGTTGTATACGAAAAGTACACACTGTCCATGAGTGAGCCATCAAAATCTCCTGATAAACTACCTAGTTTTTCAAATTGAGGTAACAAGTAATAAATAATTGCAAAAAGCCATACTTCAATACTATGCGCAATGAGCGCCCCAAATACCCCTAGAACAATTCTAAAGCGATGCTTAATTTTCATTTTAGGAATAGCGTTAGACATCCGATATAAAAACTCATAATGAATAAGCACCACAAGCATAATAACCAACGTGTTAATTATAAAGATCATTATTTCTCCAATACTTATGCCCGCTACTAAGAAGTATTCCTACCAACGAGACACACCACTCATTTCTATCATAGAAATAGCACAACACCTATTTTTACACATTTACTGACCTAACTTTTACAGAGCACTTAAATTTTCAGTTTCATTTAAGGTAGCACAGGTATATTAATAGTCTCTAATATAAATTAACCAAAAGGTCACAATATGAAAAACTTAATTACTACTGTATTTAGTGTATGCGCAACATCTTTGTTATTAACGGCATGTGGAAGTGATTCTGTCACTGATAATAGCCCACTGGTTACACCAAACCTTAACGATACAGAAATAAGCAGTTTACTCTTTATGCGTGAAGAGGAAGAACTTGCGCGCGATCTTTATCTTGATATTTATGAAGCAAAGGGTAGTAGACTCACTACATTTAAAACAATATCTGATAACGCAGAAACAAAACATGCTGACGCTATGCTCTCATTGCTCACAAAGTATGGTATTGATGACCCATCTACAGGTGCTCGCAATACCTATACCAGCACTGAGTTACAAGACTTATATGATTCACTCTTAAGCGATGCAATAGGTAGTGACGACCTTGCCGCTCTTAGAGTTGGCGCATTGGTTGAAGAAGAAGATATTTTTGATATTAATACACACAAAGACAATATATCAACAGAGCATACCGATATCATTGCAACCTATGATAAATTATTATGTGGATCACGAAATCATTTACGTGCTTTCGTAAAAGAAATTGAATTAATCTCTGGGTCAACCTATGTTACTCAAGTGCCAGCGTTAGATACTGAAGTACGTGCCATTTTGAGTACCCCACAAGAACGCTGTGGAAACTAACATTAAATCCAAAAATTTTCAGCTTCATTTAAGGTTTTGGTATTAATATCAACCTTGCTTGGTTTATAAAGCACTACAATAGAAAAGAACGCTGATTGTTTTGATCAGACGTTCTTTTACTGCAAGCTGAAAAGGAGAAGCACGTATGAAAAATGTAAAAGTACTATGGGCGATCATTATTTTGCTACTAGGTCTATCTGGTTTTTTAGTTAATAAATTTATTAGCGGAGAAGTTACGCCAAATGAAGATGGTCGTACAAATGTTGTATTAACCAAAGATGAAAGAAACTTGATACTAGACGAAATGCGTGCCTTTTTAGTTAGCGTGCAAAATATCAGCCAAGCAATCACAGAAAAGGATATGGATAAAGTTGTAACACTTGCACACAAAGCAGGTATGGCAGCAGAAGCAGGCACACCAGGTTCTTTATTGCAAAAAATACCACTTAGAATGAAGAAGATGGGCTTTGGTGTTCGCGGTCAGTTTGATGAGATTTCAGCATCCGCAAAAGAGACTAAAGACCCTGCTGTTGCACGTAAGCAACTCGATAATTTAATGAATACTTGTATTGCTTGTCATGCAATTTATCGTTTGCCTGAACCCCAATAGAATACAAGGAAGATAAAAATGAGATTTGTAAAAGTGTTAATAGCTACATCTCTTAGTATTATATTTTTAAGCTCTGCTTTTGCTAAAGATGACCCTCGAACACCTATTGAGTTAACAGAAAGTGAACGCAATCTTGTACTAGAAGAAATGCGTACCTTCCTTGATACAGTGAGAAGTATTACCGTCTCACTAAGTGAAGAGGATATGAATAAGATCGCCAAATCTGCAAAAAAGGTAGGTATGGCGGCAGCTGGTGGAGTGCCTCCTGAGCTTACAGCAAAGTTACCGCTACAGTTTAAGATGTTAGCGATGAAAATACATAAAGGATTTGACCAAATCGCATTAGATGCTACTGAAATGGGTGATAAACAACAAACATTAGAACAGCTTGGTGCTTTAATGGGTAATTGTGTGGCTTGCCATGCAATTTATAAGCTACCTGCACCTAAATAAGCTAAAACAGGTTTTTATTTTACCCACCCCCCCTCTTTTTCGCTGTTTTGTATCTTAGAAAACATACTTTCTTTATACAAATCATCGAAATAAAGGGGGGGTGGCTATCAATAAGAGCTTTAAATTTAACCTGAATCAGTGACTTCACTACGGCACAGTACGCAAGCTATTGATTCATCACGAGTTTAAAAAATACCCGCTTAACCTATGGGTGAAGCTAAGATTTTTTAAAATCTCGTGCTAAACCAACATCTTACGCCCTGTTATCCGCATTGAAGTCACGGATTCAGGTTTAAGTTTCAAGGCCACTTATGAAAAAGATATTCAAAAACTTTATATTTCTTCCTCTCATTTTAGGCGGTGCTATTGCATTGGTTGTTTGGCAGGTGAAATCAAAGCCGCCTGTCGAACATGAAGATGTTGGCTACCCTAGCAAAGCGGTAGAGGTTATTAATATTGATAAAATTCCGTTTCGTGCACGTGCTATGGCATTTGGAAACGTAGAACCAAAGGTTTTACTAAAGGCAAAATCAGAAGTTAGTGGTAAAATTAGCTATATCCATCCCGACTTAAAAAAGGGTGCTAGTCTAAAAAAGGGAACGGTTGTTCTGCGTATTGAACCAACCTCATTTGAAATATCGCTTAACCAAAGCAAAGCAGGTTTGGCCGGTAGCCAGTCATCACTAGCGCAGTTACAAGCGGAAGAAAAAAGCACAAAGCGAGCGTTGAGCATCGCGCAAAAAAATCTTAATGTTGGAATAAAAGAACGTAACCGCATTAAAACACTGTGGGATAAACGCTTAATTTCTCGTTCAACGTTGGATAAAGAGGAGCAGCAAGTTCTCGCGTTACGCCAACAAGTGCAAGATATTCAGGGTAAGCTTTCAAGCTATGCAAGCCGTAAAGCGGCTACGCGCGCACAAATCACACAATCTAAAAGTCAGGTAGACCAAAGTAAAGATACGCTAGGTCGCACAGAAGTACGCATACCTTTTGATGCACGAATAGGTGCAGTAGCCGTAGAAAAGGGTGAATTTGTACCCGCAGGTGGCTTACTTTTTGAAGCTTTAGGCGTACAAGCCGTTGAAATTACAGCGCAACTTCCTACTAAACAATTCCGCCCTTTAATTAATGGTTTGGGCAGTAAAAAACCTAACTCATCCATTAATTTAAGTGACCCTAAAAGCTTACAGATGGCTTTAACGAATATGAACTTAGAGGCACGTGTGCGTTTAGTGGGTGACTCTGATGAGGCAATATTTTGGAAGGGAAAATTAACACGCATCAGTGAGTCCGTTGACCCTACGCGCGACACACTAGGTTTAGTGATTGCGGTAGATCACCCTTATGATGACATTATCCCTGGTAAACGACCGCCTTTATTAAAAGGTATGTATACCGCTGTGGAGCTTTTTTCTCCCGCTAAGCCTACACTGGTTTTACCCCGAAAAGCAGTTCACCAAGGTCGCATATATATTGCCGATGAGAACAACACATTAAAGATTCAAGCCGTTCACATTCTGTTTCAACAAGGAGACATGGTTGTGCTTGATAGCGTAAAAGACAAATCATTATTGGGTCAAAAGATTATTATTAGCGATGTGATCCCCGTTATTGAAGGCTTGCCCCTCAAAGTCATTACTGCTGAGGAATATCAAAAAAACTTAGCCCTAAAAGCACGAGGTGAAATGATTCAACCTATTTCCAATAATGGTGCAAGCAAGTGATACGTTATTTTATAAAGCACCCTACTGCGGCTAACATCCTAATGATGGCAATTGTTGCTATCGGCCTTGCCTCTGTAACTTATTTGAATAAGGAATCATTTCCATTACTCAAACCGAGCAAAGTTCAAGTTAATATGGCTTACCCTGGAGCTAGCCCTGCGGATGTTGAAGATGCAATTTGTAATCGCTTAGAAGATGCTACCGACGGTATTAGTTTCCTTAAAGAACAAAAGTGTGATGCCCGCGATAATATGGCAATCCTCACTTTAGAAATGCACGAAGCAGGTGACATTAAAGCCTTTTACGATGATATTAAAGCGGCAACAGATGGCATTTCAGATTTCCCTGCCGAAGTAGAAGACCCGATTATTACCCAGCTAGGGCGTATTAGTCGCGTGGCTAATATTGCAGTGACTTCCAAAAACCTGACGAGCTCAGAGTTAAAAGCACTTACTGAATACTATCGCACCAAATTATTGGCTACACCCAATATTCCTATCGTGTCAGTGTCTGGTTTTTCAAAGCATCAGCTACAGATTTTAATTAGCCCTGACACCCAATTAAAGTATCAACTCAGCGTGCAAGACATTGCCAATCTTGTGGGCGCGCAAGCCATTGAATTACCTGCTGGTACGCTCGAAGGTAGTGAAACTTCCTATCAAATACGCTTTGATAATGTGCGTAAAACAGCAGAAGAATTAGCAGACTTAGTCATCCTAAATTCACCTAATGGCGGTGAAATAAAGTTGGGCGACATTGCTAGAATTGTAGATAAGTTTGAAAAGCGCGAAGAGCGTATAGAATTAAACGGAATTCCTGCAGGTATTTTACAAGTTAATAAAAATACCACAGATGACACCCTAACTGTTTTTGATGCGATGCAAGACTTTGTACAAGCGGAAAATCAAATATTACCCGTTGGCACTAAACTAACGATTACGAATGACGGTGCGTCACTGGTTCGTGATCGCCTTGTATTGCTCTTAAAAAATGGTTGGCAGGGTTTGTTACTAGCTGGGCTTGCTCTATTTTTATTCTTTAATTGGCGTTACACCTTTTGGGTGGCACTCGGATTACCCATTTCATTTTTGGGTGGTTTGGCCATGATGGTCATGTTTGGCGTTACCATCAATATGATTTCAATGATTGCCTTACTTATGGCTATCGGTATTTTAATGGATGATGCTATCGTATTATCCGAAAGCATCGCACATGAATATAAAAAAGGGAAATCACCACAGCAGGCAGCTATTGACGGCACGCAACGTGTTTTGGCGGGTGTTTTTGCATCATTCCTAACCTCCGCTTTTTTGTTTGGGAGTTTGTTTATGATGAAGGGGGACATGGGTCAAATTCTTGGTGTACTCCCTGTTGTATTACTTTCTGTTTTAACCGTAAGTTTAATTGAGGCATTCTTAGTATTGCCTCATCACTTGATGCATTCTTTGCAACACGCCCATCATAAAGAGCCACCAAAGATGCGTATTCGCTTTGAGAAAGGCTTTGATGTATTGCGTGAAGGTATGGGTAAACTTGCAGATATTGCTATTGACTATCGCTACATTACCGTTGGTGTTGCGCTCGCAATGCTGGTGCTTTCGGTTGGCTTAATTGTCACAGGCACGGTTAAATTCAAAGCATTCCCTGATCTTGAGGGCAATACAGTTGATGCGCGTATTCTGCTGCCACAGGGTACACCACTGGTTGAAACAGAACGAGTGATGGATACCATTCTTACTGCTTTGGATAAAACCGTAGAAACGCTTAATAAAAATGAGCCAGAACCTCTTGTTAAAAATGTACAGCTAAGCTACGGCGTACATGGTGATGTGCCTGAAAATGGTACACATTTAGCCACTCTCAGTTTAGATTTATTAAGCACCGAAGTGCGCAACACAAAAATGGCAGAATTTACCAGCCTCTGGCGCAAAAATAGTGGTGATTTACCGAATGTTCTTAGTGTGCAATTTCGTGAACCCAAAATAGGCCCCGCTGGTAGAGCGATTGAAATTCGTTTAAGTGGCCCTGATCTTAATAAACTATCGCAAGCTTCTGGCGAATTAAAAAACTGGTTACGAGGCTATGATGGTGTCTCTAATTTATTGGATGATTTACGCCCAGGCAAGCCACAATTTATCGTTAAATTAAAACACGGCGCATTATCCGCAGGGGTGGATTCTCGCAGTATTTCGGCTCAATTACGTTCTGCTTATCAAGGCTCTAAAGTCACTGATATTTATAAAAACCGTGAGGCTTATGAGATTATTGCCAAGCTTGATAGTAAGCCCAATCAAGAACTTGAAGATTTTGACGAGCTAACGGTATTTTCTAAAAAAGGTGAGCCAATCCCACTAGCAAGTGTTGCCACAATTACTGAAAAACGTGATTTTGCGCGAATTGCTCACTACAACCACAAACGTACTATTACAATTTTTGGTGATGTTGATGCAGAAGTAGCCAACACGGCAGAAATTATCGCCTCAACAGAAAAAAACTTCTTAGATGGCTTAAAAGTGCGATACCCCAGCATCACGTTTAGCCTCAAGGGTGAGGTTGAAAATGGAAATGAAACAAAAACATCTATATTAACAGGGTTTGGTTTAGGCGCTTTGGGAGTGTTTTTACTTTTAAGTTTAATCTTCCGTAATTATCGTGAGCCAGCCATTGTTATGCTCAATATTCCATTGGCACTTATTGGGGCTGTATGGGGTCACTTTATTATGGGATTAGATTTCACCTTGCCTAGCATGATTGGCTTTGTGTCGCTTGCCGGCATAGTGGTGAATGACTCGATATTGTTAGTAGTCTTTGTTAAAAATCACGTTGAAGATGGAATGGTTTTTCACGATGCTGCTAAACAAGCAGTACGAGATCGCTTTCGTGCAATATTCCTAACCTCTGTTACTACCGTTGCAGGTATGGCTCCATTGTTATTTGAGACCAGTACACAAGCTCTTATTCTGGTGCCATTAGTAACCAGTATTGTTTTTGGCATGGTTACTTCAACGATGCTGATTATGCTGGTATTACCTGCCATGTACGGAATTATGGAAGATATTGGTTTCTTGAAGCTCAATAAACAGTCAAATGAAAATAGGATCGCCACAACTTAGTTTACCTTCTGCTTATCGGGCGATAGACCCCATTAGTTTATTACAACCGATTCTAATCGGGTAAAGTGACTCAATAATCTAGTTTATTTTGACAGACATTAGGTAATTAAGTATATTAGCGTATGATAATATACTTAATTTAAATGGTGAGCATTATGCTACGAATCTTTGCCCTTGGTTTTACCTTAATTTTCTCTACAACATTTTCAATGACCGCATCTGCTTGCGATGATAAGCCTTGCGAAGCCGCTTATATTGCATCAACAAAACAATATTCAAATAATAGCGTACGTCATGCAGAAACATATAAAAGTGAACGCCATGCTCATGCTAAAAATAGAGAAAGAAGAGCTTACGCGTTGTATGTACATATGCACTCGGGAAAAAATATTCCTGAAGGCTTTAAATAAATAATAATTTCGCCAAAAGTATTGGCCTATTAGTCCCATATCTCCAAACCCTTCGATTCCGATCAGAGAACTAATCAGAAGTAGCTCCCTGATCGGAGGCAAGCGTGCGAGGAGTATGTAAATATTTTTTGAGACTATTAATACTAACCACCCCCCCTGTTTTTCGATGATTTGTATGTTTATAGACTAAATATTCTATTCTTAAATCATACAAATCATCGAAAAACAGGGGGGGTGGTTAGTAACTTAAGCCTTTTTAGGCTGTTTTTTCTTACTTTGTCACTAATGCAACACGAATAGAGTCTAACTTGAGCCTTGCTTGCTCTAAATATGATGCCAGTGCCTTTGTGTTTGCCTCTAATATTTCTATTTCTTCTTTTCTGATATTTGGATTCACTTCTGCAAGTGCGCGAAGGCGCTCCACATCCTCTTTTGCTTCTGCGATCATCAAGTTTTGTGCTTGTTGCACAATTTTAATTTGCTTAGGCTTTGATAAATTTTCAGCTATCTCTACCAATTGCTGAATTTGTGGGCGCGCATGTTGAATTAACTCTTGAGTCGTTTGTTTATTTACGTGTGATGCATGACTATTCATACTGGCGTGTGAAATCACATCGCTTAGATTTCTACCCGTATTGTCCACGACAATACGTACGGTTGATTCTGCTAAATAGCGGGGCAGTTGCAAATATTTTGGAGCAGGGCAACTTACGGTAAATATTGCTTCTAACATGAGCGTGCCCGCGTCGATGGTATCGGATTCTAACTCTAATGCACAAAAAGTCGCATTACCAAATTCGCTGGTGAGTATCATATCCATCGCGCCAGTCACCATCGGATGCTCCCACGTTATGAAGTGCATATCCTCGCGAGACAGTGCAGTATTACGATGATAGGTAGCGGTTAAACCATCTTCTGGCAAACTAGGAAATGTCCCATTCATCATGTGATCTGTTGGTTTAACTATAAAACTATCGCTGCCATGTATTTGTTGATCAACACCGTATTGGTCAAACACATCGTCCATGTATTCGCTAAGATCATTCTCTCTTGCTAACGTTTCAAGCTCATCAATGACTTCTTGTGCGTGCTCTTTATGACAAGAGTTTAGCTCTAACAAACGGTCACGGCCTTGTTGCATTTGTGTGAGTGTTTCATCAACTAAAGCTTTGGTTCTAATGACTAAGTCATCAAACTTATCGTTATCATTGCTGAGTAATTCACGTTCGATTTCATTCTCAAACACTTCAAAAATGCTGTGTCCCACTGAGCAGACGTGTTGAAACGCATTTAAGCCTTGGTGATACCAATTGAGTAACTTCTCTTGCGCTGTATTTGTAAAATAGGGCACATGGAGTTTGATGGTTTCGGTTTGCCCGATACGGTCTAAACGCCCGATACGTTGTTCTAGCAAATCAGGGTTTAGCGGAAGATCAAACAGGATTAGATGATGTGCGAATTGAAAATTACGCCCTTCACTGCCAATTTCTGAACATAATAATATCTGTGCACCCATCTCATTATCTGCAAAATAAGCAGCAGAGCGGTCGCGCTCAATAATACTTAAACCTTCGTGGAAAACGCTGGCATTTACTGAGGTACGCAATCGTAGATATTCTTCAAGTGCTAGTGCAGTTTCTGCATAGGCACAGATTAATAACACTTTTTCTTTAGGGTGGCTCTCTAACCAATCAACCAACCATTCAACGCGCGGATCTTCAAGTATCCAATCGCTAGGGTCTGCTGAAAGCTCGGGGTGTAGTTGTAAATCTAAACTTTCAGAACCTAAAGATGATTGCGTCGCTATTTGATAAATTTCGGGTAGTTCAAGTTTATATTCGTGTAACTCACGCTGAGGGAAACCACCAACAGAGTCACGTGTATTGCGATAAAGTACACGCCCAGTACCATGACGATCTAACAAGCTCTGAATAACGCTTTCAACCACTGAGGCTTTGTCTTCTTCACTTTCAAACGCTTGGACAGCTTCTTTGCCCAGATACTTTTCTAGTTTTACGAGTTGTTTTTCATCATATAAATCACTATTAGGGTCAAGCAACCACTGAACCAGTTCATTAACTGGCTTGTAGTTTTCCTCTTCCTTAATATAGCTTTGCAAGTCAAAAAAGCGATCAGGGTCTAGCAAACGTAATCGTGCAAAATGCCCTTCTATGCCTAATTGTTCAGGCGTTGCTGTGAGTAATAATAAGCCTGGTACTTTTCGTGCGAGTGACTCTATACAAACATATTCATTGCTGATGTGTGATTCACTCCAGCTTAAATGGTGCGCCTCATCCACAATCATAATATCCCAACCTGCATCAACGGCTTGTTTATGGCGAATGGGGTTTTCTGTAAGAAATGATAAGTTACATAAAACTAGCTGGGCACTTTCAAATGGGTTTACACGTTCATCTGTATCTCCTTCTTCTTCAATGGCGAAACAACGCTCTTCATCTAATACCGTAAAGTGAAGATTAAAACGGCGAAGCATTTCAACAAGCCACTGATGTACCAGAGTTTCTGGCACAACGATTAAACAGCGATTTACACGCTCGGTTAAAAGTTGTTGATGCAAGATCAAACCTGCTTCAATGGTCTTACCCAAACCAACCTCATCTGCCAATAAAACACGCGGTGCATGGCGCATAGCGACTTGATGAGCGATATAAAGTTGGTGAGGCAATGCCTGAATACGTGGCCCCAGCAAACCATAACTATCAGATTTTTGTTGGTGATAAAGATGATCAAGTGTTTCTACACGGAGTTGAAAATACTTATTTTTATCTACCTGCCCTGCAAATAAACGATCTTGTGGTTGGCTGAACTGCGCAAAGCTGTCTAGCTCTAGCTCGTGCATTCCTACTTCATTGCCACTCTCATCGATGTATTGATAAACAATACAATGATTGTGTTCTAAGTGCCCTGTAACCGTGTAGCTTGAGCCGCCTTCTGCTTGAATCACTTCACCTACAGGGTATTTAACACGGTTTAAAGGTGCATTATCAATGGCGTAAACGCGTG